>CEPO01014660.1_pt1 | contig 14012 bp, 9 predicted proteins | sample 530481 | NCBI WGS metagenome assembly CEPO01 (sample SAMEA2620198, study PRJEB7988) | marine metagenome | biome: marine biome (ENVO:00000447); feature: surface water layer (ENVO:00002042); material: "saline water (ENVO:00002010), including plankton (ENVO:xxxxxxxx)" | depth 5 m
CTTGATGGACACACCAATATTTGTGGTACCAATGCGTCGGGTAAAACTACGCTACAGCGACTGATCCCCGTTTTTTATGGTGAATATCCTAGTCGCGTTGTACCCGCCACCAGAGACAGTTTTGAACGTTGGTATCTACCTCGCCTGTCTAGCTTTATTATTTACGAATACACGCGCGCTGAAGGTGATCTGTGTCAAGCTGTATTAAGTTCTAACGGTACTGGCGTAAACTACCGCTTAATTGGGAAGCCGTTTGATATCAACGACTATCTGATAGAGCAAAAGAGCGGTAAACACGCAAGCGTTAGCAGCGCCGAGCTTGCTCGCGCCATGAAGCGCAATAACGTCATGGTCACCAGCTTGCTTAATACCAAAGACTTTCGCGCAATTATTCAAAACGATCATGGCGTGCTAAACCAAAGCAACAACGCCCGGGAACTATTAGGTTACGCCAAAATTTTTAGTCTGTGCGAGCCGTCAAAGCACATGCGCCATATCGAGAAGTTGGCAAAAGCGGTTCACTCCAAAGAAGGCAAGATGGAAACTATCAAAGCCATGATAGCGGCTATCTTAGAAGAGGATGGCGTTACACCACCGACTTCGGGCTTAAGTCGCCACCGCGTAGATGACTGGATCAAAGAGTGTCACTTAATTAAGCAGTTCGATAAAATTCGCCCAGAGTTTTCAAAGCTCGAACAGGCTGACATGGCTTTAACGAGCACAGAGCAAGTGCTTGCTAACCTGAAACATAGCTTTGAACTTGATAAAACTTATTTGGCTGCACGTGTTGAAACCACAAAAAATGAGCTTGATGAAAACAGCTTTCAGCGCAAGCAAACTGATAGTGAATGGGGTGATACAAGGGATCACTTAAACCAGGTTATTTCCTCCGCCCGTGCTGATGTCGAGAAGTTCACTAGCGAGCTTGATACGGTAGAGCGTGAGTTCGACAAATGGCAAGACGAGAACATTGAACAGCTTAAAGAAGACGTAGCAAATCTAGCCCAATGGCAAAATGAAAAAGCCATGGCCGACAGTCGCTATGTTTTGCTAACCGAAAAACACCAAGATATTGAGTCTGCTTACAATAAACGTTTAGCCGAGCTAGGCGAGAAGCTGTCTATTACGCTGGAAGAAATGTCTGCTGCTCGCCAAGAAGCAGCCGAAAATAAAGCCGAGCAGCAGCAGAGCGAACGAGAAGCTCTAAGTCGAATTCGCGATGACTATAACGGTCAGTTAACGGCTTTGCAGAACGACTACCAAAATAGTTTAAATGAGCTGAAAGTAGCAGAAGCTGAGCTGAAGGCTTCGCTTACCAATGCAGGTTACAATGAATTCGAGCAGTCTCAACTTGATATCTTAGATGCAGCCATTAAAGAGGCGTCAATTAATGAAGATGCAGCGCGAGGTGAATTAAGACAAGCGCAGCAAGCGCATAGTAAGTCGGTAGAGTTCCGAAAAGAGTGTTCAAATGCGCTCGATAAAGCGCGCGCTGCTTTCCAACAAGAAGAGAAGGCCGTTAATAAAATTAACGGGCTACTTTACCCCGGTGAAGGTTCGCTGCTTGAGTTCTTGCGCGCTAATGTTGATGAGTGGGAGCTGTCATTAGGTAAAGTGATTCGTCCAGAGTTGCTTGAACGCTCAGATTTAGCACCAGAAATGACTACCGATGCGCCGAGCGACAGCAGCAGCTTTATGGGCGTTAAGTTAGCGCTTACTGAACTCGATACCCCAGATTACGCCTTTACTGAGCAAACGCTCAAGCAGAAACTGCAAGAAGCAGAGTTGCGTCAGGCGGCAGCGCATGCCGCCCAAAACGAATGTGAGCAGCGATTAGCAAAAGCTAATGAAGAAGTGCGTAACGCAGAATTGGTGGTAACACAAAAAGACAACGCCGTTAAAAGTGCAGAGGCGACGCGCAAGCGTGCGCAACAAGACCGCGATACCGTACTAAGTGAATATCAGCAGGCACTCTCTGCACGAAAACAAAAAGCCAAAACGAAACTTGAGGCTAACCAACAGTCACAAAAACAAGCAAAAGCACAATTTGAGCTTAGCCGAGACGAAATAAAGGATCAGCAGCGCGAAGCCGAAACCGAACACAAGTTCCACTGGCAGCAGCTTATTTCCGATAGCGAAGCGCGTATTTCAAAAGCCGATAGCGATATGCGTAAGGCAAAAGATAACGCGGCTCAAGATAGAAAAGACATGCAAGATTGGCTGGAAAGCGAGTTAAATAACCGCGGTGTCGACGTTGATGAAATCGGCCAGCTTAAAAAGCAAATTAATAAGCTTAAAGAAGACATTACGCGCACCGAAACCCACCGTCATAAAGTGGCCGACTACGAACGTTGGTACACCAATGTGTTTAATAAGCAAAAAGTGGTATGGCAAGAGGGCTTATCTAAGTCGCGTAAGCTGTTGGGTGAGTCAGAGCGTAATTTAGCGAGCAAGCAGGCCACGTATAAAGCTACTCGTGAACAGCTTCAAGAGCAACACGCTCAGTTAGAAGCAACCCTTAAAACTGCTAGCGACCATTTAGAGCAGGTGAAAGCCTTAAGTAAATCGTTAGCTAAGCTAACGCTGCATGCAGGGGATGAAACTGCCGAGATTAAACACGATGACGTGAGTATCAGCCAGCGTATCTCAGAAGTGCAAAGTCAGCTTCAAGAGCGAGAAAACTTGCTAAGCGATATTCGCGCCTACGTAGAAAGGTTCGATCAGTTAATTGCCGCGCAAGCTGGTACAGGCCTGTCTGATACTTGGGAGCGGGCTCGTGAGGAGTGTGCCACGCTTAATGCACATGGCGTGAAAAGCTTTGACCACCGCCGTATGGTGTCGCACCTCGCTCAGCTTCTGAACGTTATTGTGCCTCAAAAACTTCAGGGGCTTCGTGAGCAAGGGCGTATTTTCGGTGCCGATCTTTCACAATACTATTTTGTATTAGCCGACATCGACAAGCGTATCGTGTCACAAAGCCGTCGTATCACCCAAGAAGTTGATGGTGAGCTATTCCTAGATGGCGTGTCTGACTCTGCAGTTAAAATTCGCTCACGCATTAGTGAACTTGAGTTTTGGCCTGAGTTAGAGCAGTTCAGAAAACTTTATGAGCACTGGATGGAAGAGGGGGCTAACGAATTACCGGAAGAAGAGTACGGTTTAAGCATGCGCCGTGTTCTTGATATCCTAGGTCGCGCTGCGCTCACCGGCGGTATTAGCAAGCTTCTTGATATCGAGCTGCATCTGCGTGAAGGTAATAGCGACCTTGTTATCCGTACCGACCGCCAGCTAAACGAGTCATCAAGCCACGGCATGGCTTACCTCATTTTATGTAAGTTCCTACTCGCGTTCACTCGCCTGTTGCGCGGCGATGCCGATGCGACTGTGCATTGGCCTATTGATGAGCTCGGCACGCTTCACCAAAGTAACGTGAAGAAGATTTTTGATGCCTGTCAAAATAATAACATTAGCGTAGTCGGCGCTTTCCCTAACCCTGAATCGGAAGTACTTACGCTATTTGAAAACCGTTATCTTATCGATAAGGTGACGCGTCAACTACAGGTGGTTCAGCCCAAAGCGAGTTCGATAGCAGCACGCATTAAGGCAAGAAAAGACAGTGAAGCAGCAGGTGAGGAGACATCAGCATGATGACAGAACAAGGCCGTGTACTAAGTGCACTTTTACAAGGCGCGTTTATTTGTCAGATCACCGATGAGGAAGCGTGGCGCTTTCTGAAAAGTAGGGATAATGCCGCGCAACTAGAGCCTCACCTAGCTTTGCTGAACCGCACGCTTTCAACTACCGCTGAAGGGGATGTGTTTTTTGCAAGCTACCTCACCATAGGTGAGAGCGAACGCAAGGTGTTAACGCAGCAGTTTCAAGATACGGCATCAAACTTAGTGCCGCTCGTTGAGTGGCTGCTATTAGTGCAACAGGCGAATGAATCTGATATGCCTATTACTATGGGCAGCGCTATCCGTTTAAACGAATTGCAAACGACCATTGAAGACACACCGGCTTATGCTGAGCAACTAGAAAAAATTTCGCGCTACCGCATGTTTGGCTCAACCAGTGTCAACCTAGACGGACAGCTAAAGCAGGTATTTAAACGCTTAACCGACATGGGCTATTTAATAAAACCAAACCCAGATAAGCAGATTTACTTGGGAACGGGAAAGGTTGAGCACCTTTATGAAATGCTGCGTTTTATCGATGAAACCGAAGCGTTGAGTTTATCTGAGCAGGCGGAGGCCGCTATTTCGCAAGGTAGCTTGATATGAGCCAGGTATTAATTCAGGCCGGTACTAAGCTATTAAATGCATTAGGGCGGCACAGCGACCTGATAATGCAGGCGTATGTTAACGGATCGGTAAAAGAGCGGGATTACAGCCCTAAGGTACTAGAGCAACTTGTGCAGCTAGGTGTACTGTGGCGTCCCGAAGCGCAAAGTGAACTGCGCCTTAAAAGCGCAGTGCGTACGCTTTTAGAAGGGAGCTTGCAAGACGATCGTAACCGCACTATTAATGCGAATATTGGCGCGTCATTAGCTAGCCTTAAAACCCTTACTGAACATTATAAAGAAGCGCTTCATTACAACAAATACAATGAAGCGGCTGCCCACATGAGTGATTTGACGGAACATGTTTATCAGCTCTCTGAATCGCTAAGCAATAGTGTTCGCGTGATGTTTGGCCGCATAAACAATGAGTTTGGTTACGTGTCGTCGGTTGAAGCAAAAATTCGTGAAAACGAGCTAGCTCAAGGGCAGGTAACGGATTTACTGGCGCAGCTTGAGTGTTTCCGCTTTGATGAGTTAAGCGAACTGGCGGGGTCTAACCGTGAATTACGTCATCTGCTGGTGGTATCACTACAACAGCGCTTTGCAAAAGCGGCGCAGGAATTGTCGGTAGTTCAAGCGCGCTTACTAGACTTACTTGGTCGTTTCAGAGAGTTTCAAGGGCGTACACGTTTGCTTAAAGGCTTTTTGCTGCATATGGAGCAGCAGCCAGATTTCGCACCGGGCAACTATGCTAACCTAACCAATGTACCTGTATTGTTTAATCAGTCAGCATCTATTATTGCAACGGCAGCGCCTGATGTTAACAATGTAGAGCATGAAGCGGATTACCAACATATTGTCGCGGCGTTGTCTCACATCCATAAGCGTCAGTCGAAACACGAAGACACTAAACCCGCTGATATAGACGTTACTGCACAATCCACCGTATCGCTGGAAAAAGACCCGCTACAAAAAGCGGTAGAAGACTATTTCTGCGATGTCATCGATTCGGGGCAACCGAAAACCGCTCTCGATTATTTTGAGCAGCATGCGTTGGAGTTTGACCCGGAAGTATGGATTTACCAAGTGATTGGCGGCTATCAAGCCTTAGATGAGCAGGATAAGCAGTTTTTTGCATTAGAACCCCACGGTAAGAACGATAAAGTCTATACCGGCAACTTCTACATAAGTGATATTACTCTAGGTCTGCGATAACGAAGAAGATCTTCAACTTATCAAATGTTTATCACGCCCAGCGGTTTTATATGTAATGACACTGGGCGAAACTATTTTGTTTTCTCTACCATAAAAACCAATTTAGACACTTGGAACACGCCGAAAAGTACCTATAATACAATAGGTGTTTACACTTATTTAACATAGTGAACTTAAAGATTCATGGCAGCGTAATATGTCTGTCAATCGCACGGACTATGCTTACAAACGTGCGGTGAACACTAGGTCTGGCCCACGAAAGTCGGTCTTACTGTAAGTTTCTGCAGGATGCAGAATAGGTTGTGGTACTGCCGCGTACAGTACGAAGAGGAAGAGTGTTATGCAATTATCAGAAGAACAAAGTTTCAATCAAGCCCTAATCAAATTATCAGTATTGCTCTATCAGGTGGACGGTATGGTCACTTTATCAGAACAAGACTACCTAAATGCGATGGTCGACTCATTAGACTGGCAAAGCCCAATATGTCCAGAAGCGTTTTTAAACGATACGATTTACCAAACGCGAAAGGCCATAGATACGGGTGATGCCATTACCTTCTTACGCAGTTTAAAAAACGATCTCGCTTTCGATGCAGAAAAGACCATGGAAGTTGCTATGGCTATTACCGGAGTAGACGGTGAAAGAAGTGATGAAGAAACGGAGTTATTGTCTCTTCTTACGCATAAACTGCTAGCAAAAGCGTTGGTTTCAAGTAACGATACGCTGCAGTAAGGCCTTTCTTAGCTTTTAACTTCAGCGGTCAAAATGTCTATATTTAGTTTTTATGCGGCACGTTTGTGTGCCGCTACTGTTGCCCTAATTTCCCTTAATGGCTGTAGCGTGTCGCACAGCACACAGTTCTCTGACAGTGACCAGCGCTTTCCTACAAGCGTAGATTCATATAGCAACTATTTAAGGGATGTTGAGGCATACCTGTACGCCCAGCGCGTTTTTATTGGTAACAATAAAGCGCAGGAAATAACAATGAATATGCCTTTTGAGTGCGCGTCACAGGTAAGTGATACCGGTATACTTTTAGTGCACGGCTTAGGCGACTCTCCCTATTTCTTTCGCGACGTGGCGCAGGCTCTATGTAATGAAGGTATTCGGGTACGAACTATCTTATTACCTGGCCACGGTTCAAAACCCGGCGATATGCTAAGCGTAAGTTACGAGCAATGGCAAAATGAGACGAATCATCATATTCGCCTTTTCTCACGTGAAGTAGAGAATATGTATATCGGTGGATTTTCAACGGGGGCGAACCTCACCACAATCGCTAGTTTCTCAATGGCGGAAAAATACGATGTTAAAGGGTTAATTCACTTTTCTCCCGCGTACCCTAAAGGTACCGGTTTTCATGGTCGTTGCGGAAAAAGACAGTGTGGTCGACACTCAAAAGATTGCCGAGCAGTTCCGTGATAATTTTACTCATGCGAAAAAGTGCCTGATTTGGCAAGGAGAGCATTCCCCTGTGCTACCTTCAAAGCTTATTGTTCAACAAACTATGAAGTTGCCGCAGCAGCGAATTAGTGCCGCTTCGCATATGAGTACACTGTTTTCCGATAAAAATTCTTTATATGGCACGCAAAGCCGTTTTCGCATTTGTGACAACGGGCAGGGTAGCGATGAAGAAGCGCGTTGCAATGCCGGCGAAGAGGTATGGTATGGCCCGTGGGGATACGAGGCTGAAGAAGAGGAAGTAGGCAATGTATACGCAAGGCTTACCTATAATCCGTACTTTGACACTATGGTAGAGCAGCTGCTCGCGTTTACAGGCAAGTCAAAAGCAAGCAGGCTTTGTGCGTCAAATTAAAGCCATAAAAAAACCCAAACCCTGGTCTCATCTATTTATAACGAGCAAATAGTGAAACATGGATTTAGGTTTTTCTGCATAGGGCTTTTTAGCCTTATTGGCTATAGTTAGGAATGCTGTGCTTGAGCATCTTCCATTTCTTTTTCTAGCTTAGCGCTTTCATCAGCTCTGGGTTTTGTGAATCGCGCTAACGCTAAATAAAGTACCGGCGTGAGATAAAGGGTAAACACAACGGCAATCCCTAAGCCGCCAAAGACCACCCAACCTATAGCATTACGGGCTTCAGCGCCTGCTCCCGTTGACAATATAAGCGGCAGGCCACCGAGTATAGTCGAAACAAGTGTCATCATAATGGGGCGAAGTCGCACTTTACCCGCTTCAACAATGGCGTCATAAATATCAAAGCCCTTATCGCGCAATTGGTCAGCAAATTCTATTAGAAGAATGGCGTTTTTGGCCAAAAGACCAATTAACATCACCAACCCAATCTGAGAATAAATATTAATACTCGTACCCGTTAAAAATAATGCGTAGACCGCGGCAGCAATACCGAAAGGTACGGTGAGCATGACCACAACAGCGCTGTTAACACTTTCAAACTGCGCTGCGAGTACTAATAACACAATGATAAAAGCCAGTACGTAAGTTAGCGCGACTTGTTTGGATGTTTCTTCAAAAGTTTGCGCTTCGCCTAAAAATACAAGGCCAATACCATCAGGTAGTGTATCGAGGGCAAGCGTGCGAATTTGTTGTACCACTTCACTAAGTGCCACGTCCTCTGGTAATTCCATTTCTACTTTTATTGCGCGGCGCTGCGCTTGACGCTCAAGCTCTGCTGCTACCCCTTCTTCAGTTATATAAGCCACACTAGAAAGCGGTACCAAATTACCGTCAGTACTTTTCACATAAAGGCTCGTAAGTTCTGATGGGTCAAGCGTGCTGCGATTATTGGTCTGCAACATAATAGGAATGGCTTGATCGCCTACGTTCAAGTCGGCAATGTCATCGCCGTTGACCGCAGCCCTGAGTGTGCTGGCAATATCGGTAAGCGGGACGCCGAGTTCTTCGGCGCGGCGTCTGTCGATGTTTACCCGCATTTGAGGCTGGGTAGGGTCGTAACTAATACGAGGCCTGCCAAGCTCAGGCAGAGTGTCTTCTAATTGCCGGGAAAAGCGCTGTGCAGCCTTAAATATATTCTCGTACGTGTCACCGGTGAGGGCGATTTCAAGACCTCCACCTTGCCCGCGAAGGTTAAGGCTGTTACCGCCAAATGCGTTGCCCGGCGCGCCAGGAATTTGCTGTAGTTTAGGGCGAATCTCGTTAACGACGTCTTGCAGCGACGTGTCTCGTTCATCCCAATGTTTGAGCGGTGCCGTGATAAAGACGATATTAGGATCCCATGATCCAACGACCGTATAAATCGAGTCGCTGGTGCCGTTTTCTACATAAGGCAGCAGCAGCTCTTCCATTTTCTCTGCTTGTCTGTCCATAAAGTTAAGTCCTGCGCCGTCAGGCCCACGGGCAAATATGCGTATGGTGCCCCTGTCTTCGCTTGGCAATAGCTCATTATCGATGTTTTGCGCCAGAATGTAGGCACCGCCGCCGGCGGCTAAGCTCAATATGCCCACAACCCAGCCATATTTAAGCGCTTTGAGTAGCGACGCTTGGTAAACCCTTAAACACGCGTGGCCAAAACGGCCGAACGTTTTGCTAAATAGGCCGGTTTTACTGGTTTGTTTTACCTTCAAACGGGCCGTTAATGCAGGTACAAGAGACAACGCTACAAAAGAGGAGATAACCACTGCACCCGCTAGTACGCCACCAAATTCTCTAAACAAACGCCCTGCGGTCGAAGGCAAAAACGCGATAGGAATAAATACAGAGGCAAGTACGGCTGTGGTGGCAACCACAGCAAAGAAAACTTCTCGAGTGCCTACTACGGCTGCAGCGCGCGCACCTAGTCCCATGCTTCTGCGGCGCTGAATGTTTTCAGAAACGACAATGGCGTCGTCAACTATCATTCCGGTGGCAAGCACCAAAGCGAGCAAAGTGAGTATATTTATGGAAAAACCCATTCCCCAAATAATAGCAAGTGCACCGGCAAGCGATACGGGAATAGAAAGCGCTGGGACAATGGTTGCACGCCATGAGCCAATAAATACAAGAAGGGTAACCACCACAAGAGCTATGGTCAGGCTAAGGGATACGACCACTTCTTTAACTGAATCTCGAATGAATTCAGCATCGTCAGCGGTAACCACAATATTCATATCCGCAAAGCGTTTATCAAGGTCTTCGACCATTGCCAACACTTCATCTGATATTTCAATAGTATTTGAACTGGCCTGGCGTATTACGCCTACACCAATAACAGGCGTACCGTCCAAACGGACTACGCTGGTGGTGTCCGCTGGGCCAAAGTAAACACTGGCCACATCGTTAATACGTATATCACCGGTGACAACAATATTACCTACATCTTCAGCAGATACGGAGGTGGCATCGGCCCGCACAATTAAGGCTTGCTCGGCCGATTGAATACTACCTGCAGGAACATCAAATGGCGCAAGGGCGAGAGCATCGCCAATATCACTCATCGACAAACCAAAACTGGTTAAACGAAGAGGGTCAACAGATACACGTAAAACGCGCTCTCGGTCACCATTTAGCGTTACGTCGGCAACACCTGGAATACTTAAAAACAAAGGCGCGACATCGGTATCAACACGTTCGGTTAGGGTCTCCATATCTAACGTATCGCTAGATATGGCCAAACTTACCACCGCTTGTGCGTCACTGTCAGCGCGAATAATCGCTACTTGTTCAACGTCTTCGGGAAGCTGGCGTTGAACACGGCTAACCGATTCGCGAACCTCGTTCGCCGCATCTTCTAAATTCACGCCAGGTCGAAATTCAACCCTTACTCGGGCAGAGTTTTCTTCACTTTGTGCGTATATGTTCTTAACACCGCTTACTCGCGCAACAGCACCTTCTAGGCGCCCGGTTACCTCGGCGTCGACGGTTTCCGGTGACGCGCCAGGAAATTGCGCAGTTACCGTTACTCGCGGGGTGTCTACATCAGGAAGTTCACGAACTTCTAGGCCACTTAGTGCGGCAAGCCCGGCAATAGCAATAAGCAAGTTAAGTACAACGATAAGAACCGGACGTCGTATCGACAGAGAGGGTAAATCACTTACCGAAGAAGATAGGTTTGAATCACTCACCTTGAGGCCCTCCGGCCAACTCGGTGGTAATTTCTTGCCCGGAACGTAAACGCTGAACACCTTCTGAAATTAGCGTGTCACCTTCTTCAATATCACCAAAAACTAAAATTGTTCCTCTTAGGCGTTGGTGAACGCTTACATCGACTTTTTTCGCTTTGCCATCTTCAGCTAACCAAATATAGGCTCCGGTTGCTCCCCACAATAATGCTGCTTCTGGAATGGCTGCAAATCGGTCGCCTTCAATACTTAAATTAACGCGGAAACTCATGCCCGGACGAAATTGATCCGATGAGTTGTCAAGCAGTGCTCGGGCGCGAAGGGTTCGGTCTGCTTCATTGATGCGAGAGTCTACTTGTGCAATTTCTGCTTTTACACGCTTCTCTTTGTCGCTCCACGGCTCAAGCGTAACATTCGGCGCATTAAGTAACACGGGTAACGCGGCTTCGGGCGCCTTAAAGTTGATGAAAAGTTTACTTCTGTTGTCTAGCGTAGTGATAACGGTTTGCTCGTTAATTCGGTCGCCAACTTCAACCTCAGTAAGCCCGACTACGCCATCGAATGGCGCGATAATGTGTCTATCTTCTAAATCGGCTTGCGCTTCTTCAAGCGCAACTTCGGCAAGATCACGTTGCGTGCGAGCAAGGTCAAGTTCGCTAACGGGCACTGCGCCTTGTTTATAGCTAGAAGCCAAGCGTTCTACCGTACGCTGTGCATCTTCTAAGGTAAGCTTCGCGCGTTTAAGCGCTGTTTGCTGGCGTCTGTCGTCAAGACGTACTAGCACTTTCCCTTTTTCTACTGATTGGCCAGGAACAAAGTTGATTTCAGTAACTTCGTCAGAAACGGCAGGGTAGAGCACGATAGAGCGTACCGCTTCTGCACTGCCCACCGCTTCAACTTTGCGCGTTTCGTTCATAAACTCAATGGGCTTGGTAACCACGAGCTTAGCTTGTCGGTCGCCCATAAACTGCGCGTTGGCAGTGGGTATCATCACTAAAAAAAGAGCACAAAGACGTGTCCATGTCTTCATCGCATCATAGACTGAATTTTTCATTTTAAACCCGTAGCGTTATTAAGGCCTGTCGAACGTTGTTGTACATTTTTACAGCGGCCTCGTTTTATTGTTTTACCAAAGCGACCATTAATTAGGCGATTGGTTAACCTCGTTGTTTGTACCGTATAGCACCACAGGCGGTTCAGCTAAGCAATTGCAGTTCGGCGTATTCCCTGTACAGGGTATCGCTTTTCATAAGAGAAGCGTGATCGCCGCTACCTACAACTTGGCCTTGGTCCATCACTAAAATGCGATCTGCGTGCTGTACTGTTGATAGTCGGTGAGCAATCACAATGCTCGTTTTCCCTACCATCAAACGGTCAATAGCTTGCTGAACCATACGTTCACTCATGGCATCTAGAGCGCTGGTGGCTTCATCAAGCAGTAGAATAGGGCGGTCAGCTAGAATGGCACGGGCGATGGCAATCCTCTGCTTCTGACCGCCAGAGAGTTTAACGCCTCTCTCACCTAATTGCGTGTTATAGCGCTCATCTAAGTTATCGATAAACTCATGGGCAAAGGCTTTTTTGGCTGCGCTAATTACTGCCTCATCGCTAGCTTCTGGATTGCCGTAACGAATGTTTTCTAGCACGGTATCTGCAAAGACCACGGGTTCTTGCGTGACCACCGCAATGTGGTGACGCAGGTGCTCTACTGGCATTGTATCGATGGGCGAGCCATTAAATAAAATTTGCCCGGAGGTGGGATCGTAAAAACGCATTAATAATTGAAACAGGGTAGTTTTACCCGCCCCGCTAGCGCCCACGAGGGCAAGTCGTTCCCCTTCACGAATATCAATGTTTAGGTTATCGAAAAGAGGTTTACTATTGGGGTAGGCAAAGCTGACATTTTCTAGCTGAATTCTAGGGGCCGCTTTTGATATGTCGATGTTAGTGGCGGCAGATTTCACCGGTATTCTGGCATGGGTGTTAGCACTTTTAATCGCAGGTTCAGTGGTAAATAATTCGTACAAACGCTCACTGGCACCGACACCTCTTTGCACTTCACCAATTACTTCGCTAATGGTGGCTACACTACCCCCTGCCATCACGGCGTAGAAAAGAAAAGCGGAAAGTTCACCTACTGTCATTGTGCCGTCTAGCACTTGGCGCGCACCCACCCACGCGATAAAGATAATGGCTGTCATGCTAATGCACATAATGCAGCCAATAAGCAAAGAGCGATAGTGAATACGCTTTTTAGCCACATCCATAGCAAGCTCTACTTTTTTAGAGAAGTGCAAGCGTTCTGCATTTTCGGCGGTATAGGCCTGTACGGTCATTATTTCGTGAAGACTCTCATCGATACGGGCGCCTAAATCAGCCACTTTATCTTGGCTTTCTTTCGCGTATCGGCGTACCTGTGGTGCTAATATTTTTATTGGTACTAAAACAGCTGGAACTGCGACAATCACGCAAAACGTTAGTAATGGACTTGAAAAGGTCATTAGTATTAAAGCGCCGACAAAGGTAACCACAGAACGTAAAGTCATAGATAGACTCATACCGACAACAGTCTGAATAATCGTAGTGTCACTGGTAAATCGAGAAATGACTTCTCCGGTTCTAAGCTCTGCAAAAAACGAAGGGGGGAGAGACAATAAATGTGAGTAAACTTGATTTCTAATATCAGCGCTTACTCGCTCGCCTAACCAGGTCATAAGGTAAAATCGAGCGTAAGTCGCCAGGCAGGCAACAATTGTAATAGCAAGTACCATTACAGTTGCTTTATTTAATGTATCTGCCGCGTTTTCAATAAAGCCACTGTCGATGGCATACTTTATTCCTTGCCCTAAAAGTAGCCACGCAATAGCCGCGGTGAAAAGAGCAATAACCGCCCCTACAACGCGTGACTTGTAGTGAAGTAAATGTGAGCCAATCCACTGTAATACTTGTTTTGTCGATACATCAGCTAGCGGTGTTGTCAAAATTACCTCGTTGTGCGCATTACTTCTTGATAGCGGTGTGTTTACAACACCATTTAATATTGATGTTTGGATTATACGGCAAAGTAGGTACATTAGACGTCAGCAATGCGATTACAATGGCAGTATATACGCTGGGATGAAAATAGAGGGGGCTATTCATGTGCAGCTGATGCTGTGCGTTTGCTGAAGAAATAGGGCTTGATGTCGAGAGTTTCGAATTGGATCTCAACAGTGAAAGTACAATTGAGCAATTAAATGAAGAAATGCATATGGCTCGTAGTATAGGCGCCCAGGGCTTTCCCAGCTTAATACTCAAATCAAACAAACTTGCCAAGGCGGAAGAGACAAAATCACGAGCGCTTAAAAACGCTCAGTGGCAAAACATACCTTACGATTATAATGACGCAAGTGTAACCCTACGTCGTCTGTAACCGTTATTGAAAAAAGCGCGCACTTTTAAACTGTGCCTTCCTTGCATTGTTCAAGGCGTAAATCTCCC
>CEPO01047340.1_pt1 | contig 13407 bp, 16 predicted proteins | sample 530481 | NCBI WGS metagenome assembly CEPO01 (sample SAMEA2620198, study PRJEB7988) | marine metagenome | biome: marine biome (ENVO:00000447); feature: surface water layer (ENVO:00002042); material: "saline water (ENVO:00002010), including plankton (ENVO:xxxxxxxx)" | depth 5 m
AAGCGCAGATGCCCAAGCGGATCGGTGAGTTGGCTGTTTTTGCGCAATCCTATCGCGACGCCGTCAAAGCCGCTTTTGAAGACGGTGATGATCGTCGCCGGTTCTGGGAAAGTGTTCTGCGCGGACCGATCGCTGAATTGGTGCTGTCGGGAAATGAATCAGCTGCTCGCACAGCCATGCTAAAAGCGCTTGAGCACGGTGAAACAGGCGATGGAATCGTTCACCTTGTTGGCGCAGGTCCGGGTGATCCGGAATTGCTAACCCTCAAAGCGCTGCGTGTGCTGCAGGATGCTGACATTGTTTTCTATGATCGGTTGGTGGGCGAGGGCATTCTTGATCTCATCCGCCGTGATGCGACACGTGTGCCTGTTGGAAAATCCAAGGGCGATCATTCTGTACCTCAGGAAGGCATTCATGAGCTGCTGATCGAGGCAGCGAAAAAAGGTCAGCGCGTAGTACGCCTGAAGGGCGGTGATCCGTTTATTTTCGGACGCGGCGGTGAAGAAACGAGTGCGCTACACGCCGCCGGTATTCCGGTTGAAGTCATCCCCGGCATTTCATCCGCGCTTGGGTGCGCGGCAAGTGCCGGCATTCCGCTGACCCATCGTAATCATGCGCAATCTGTGACCTTTGTCACAGGCCATGCGCGGACCGGTGAAGACCCCGATCTCGACTGGCCAGCGCTTGCGCGAGCCAATCAGACGGTTGTTGTATTTATGGGGGTCGGAACAGCCCCGAAGATCGCCGAACGTTTACTCGAAGCCGGACGCGGGCGGGAGACTCCTGTGGCGGTCATCGAAAACGGCACACGCGACACCGAAAAACGCGCCTATGGTCGGCTGTTTGATCTGCCAGGCCTTGTCACGCGTCATGGCATAATAGGACCGGCCCTTCTGATTATCGGGGAAGTGACGGCACTCACGCCGGAAGCAATCGCCGCGCTTAGCGAACAATTGGAGACAGCAGCATGAGCTCAGTACGCCCGAAACTCGGCCCGGATACACCAAAAGTCGTGACGGCCTGGGATGTTGAAACCGGCGCTACTGTCTATCGGACGGCCGAGGGGCAATGGTCTGAGACGCTTGCCTCTGCCGCCGTTCTGAAAGGCGATGAGGCCACAACCGCGCTCGAAGCGGCGGCGAAAGAAGAGACGCGCATTCTCGATCCGTATGTTATGGAAGTCACCGAAAGCGGGGATGTGTCAGGCCGTGAGACCTTGCGCGAAACGATCCGCGCTGTGGGGCCGACCATTCATCCTGAGTACCACAAGGATCGAAGGATGCCTGCCAATGCCGTCTCGTAGTGTCTCAAAGCTGACGCTTTATGGCGATTCCATTTCGGGCAATTGCATGAAGCCCAAATGGACGGCTGACCGTCTCGGGCTGGACTATGACTGGGTCGAAATCGATCTGATGGCCGGGCAGACGCGGACGGACGAATTCCTCTCGGTAAATCCGGTTGGACAGGTGCCTTTGGCGCGCTGGCCCGATGGGCGTGTTCTGCCGCAGTCCAACGCCATCATGCTCTATCTGGCTGAAGAAGCGGGAAGCGATCTGATTCCGTCTTCGCCGTTTCAGCGCGCTCAGATGATGAGCTGGTTGTTCTGGGAACAATATTCACACGAGACCGCCATCGCCGTGCGCCGGTTTCAGAAACTGTATCTGAAAAAATCTGAAGACGAGATCGACCCGTCACTGATGGCAAAAGGTCGACGTGCGCTGGGTGTGATGGAAATGCAGCTCACCTACACGGACTGGATTGTCGGCGAGGCGCTGAGCTGCGCCGATATCGCACTGGTCGCTTACACGCGACTGGCGCATGAGGGCGGTTATGATCTCCGCGATTTCCCATCGGTCGAACGGTGGGTAAGCCGGACCGAAGCAGAGCTGGGAATTCCCCATGCCATGCCAACGGAAGGAGCCGCATTATGACGAATGTCGAGAACTCCATCAATTACATCGAATTTCCGATGACCGACCCGGAGGCTATCATTGTCTTTTACGAGACAGTCTTTGGCTGGACATTCCAGCGTTGGGGCGAAGACTATATCAGCTTTAACGGCGCTGAGATTGAAGGCGGGTTCAATCGTCAAAGTGACGTAAATACAGAGCGCTCGGGTGCGCTCGTCATTCTCTATACGAATGATCTTGAGAAAAAACGCGACCAGGTAAAAGCGGCTGGCGGTTCGATTGTGGAAGAGATTTATGCCTTCCCGGGCGGACGCCGGTTTCACTTTTCAGATCCATCTGGCAACGAACTGGCCGTCTGGTCAGAAAAAGGCTGAACCATGTATCGTTATGATGAATTCGACGCGCAGATCGTCAAAGACCGCGCCAGCCAGTTTCGCGAACAAGTCGCGCGACGGCTGTCTGGAGATATTACAGAAGACCAGTTCAAACCCCTGCGGTTGATGAATGGCGTCTATCTGCAGCTGCACGCCTATATGCTGCGGATTGCGATCCCTTACGGCACGCTCCGGTCTGACCAGATGCGAAAATTTGCCGAGATCGCGCGTAAGTATGACAAGGGATATGGTCACTGGACCACCCGTCAGAACATTCAGTTCAACTGGGTGGCGCTGAAGGATATTCCCGATGTGCTGGATGAACTGGCAAGTGTTGAAATGCACGCCATTCAGACCTCGGGCAATTGCATCCGGAACACGACCTCGGACCAGTTTGCCGGTGCGACTGCTGAAGAGATTGAAGACCCGCGCCCATGGTGCGAGATCATCCGGCAATGGTCGACCTTCCATCCGGAATTCTCCTTCCTGCCACGTAAATTCAAGATCGCTGTGACGGCAGCCGAACATGACCGCGCTGCGGTGCGCGTGCATGATATCGGCCTTCACATGCGCCAGAAATCAGACGGTGAAGTCGGGTTTGAGGTGATTGTTGGTGGCGGCCAGGGCCGTACCCCGCATGTTGGCGTGACGATCAATCCGTTCGTGCCAAAGGATAAGCTGCTGGATTACCTCGAAGCGATTATGCGGGTTTATAACCGCTTTGGTCGCCGCGATAACAAGTACAAGGCCCGGATCAAAATCCTGGTGAATGAGACTGGCGCCGAAGAATTTACGCGACTGGTTGAGGAAGAATTTAAAGCACAGAGCGATGCCGAGAAGATTGTTCTGCCACAGGCTGAAGTCGACCGGATTTCAGCCTATTTCGCGCCACCTGACTTCGAAGAGCTGCCGGAAACCTCCGAAGCCTTCATCAAGGCCTCTGCAGACGATGAAAACTTTGCGCAATGGGCGAGAACCAATGTGCGGGCCCACAAACAGGCTGGCTATGGCATTGTCACCATCAGCTGTAAGCCGATTGGCTCCCCTCCAGGAGATGTTACGGACCATCAGATGGAGGTGACGGCCGACCTCGCCGAGCAGTATTCCTTCGATGAGATCCGGATCACGCACGAGCAGAATATGGTTCTGCCGCATGTGAAACTGGATGATTTGGCCGAGCTGTATCAGAAGCTGAAGGCAGCGGGCCTTGCGACCGCGAATTACGAGCTGATTTCAGACATTATCTGCTGTCCGGGCCTGGATTATTGCAACCTCGCCAACGCGCGGTCGATTCCCGTGGCTCAGGACCTTCAGAAAACCTTTGAAGATATTGAGATGCAGAATGATATCGGTGAGCTGAAGATCAAGATTTCCGGCTGCATCAATGCGTGTGGCCACCACCATGTCGGCCATATCGGCATTTTGGGCGTCGACCGGAAGGGTGAGGAATTCTATCAGATCACCTTTGGTGGTCGGGCCGATGAAAAGGCCGCGATCGGACAGATTGCCGGCCCCGGACTGAAGGCAGAAGACGTGCCACCGGCTTTGCAGCGTGTGATCGAAGCTTATCGGGAACTGCGCACGGACAAGTCTGAGCGCTTTATCGACACGCTGTCCCGTCTCGGCCATGACCCGTTCAAGGAGGCACTTTATGCCAGTCATTAAACAAGGCGAAATCGTAGACGTGCCTCAGGGTGAAATTCTCACGCTTGATGTGTTTCTCGAGACCGCGCCCAACGATATTGAAGACGCACGGGTGGTCCGGTTGATGCCGGATGATGATCCCCACGCTTTGGAACCCTATCTGAGTGATATTCAGGTGATTGAGATCAGCTTCCCGCGCTATGCCGATGGTCGCGGCTATAGCCAGGCGCAGCTTTTGCGCCGACGGCTCGGCTATCAGGGCGAAATCCGGGCAGTGGGCGATGTCCTGCGCGATCAGCTGTTATTTATGGTCCGCTCGGGCATTGATGCGTTCGAAATCGAGCGCGCTGATGCGGCGGATGCGTTTGCAAAAGCGCTGAAAGAATATTCGCTGTTTTATCAGCCTGCAGCGGACGGCGAAGCAGGCGTGTTTGCCCGGCGTCATAGCTGAGACGAAACGGAAACCTCTGCTCTGCGTTCTACCTGTTACCTCTCCGGCGATATCTGCTATAGTCGTCCCGGGGATTTTGGTTAATGGGGTGAAGAATGATCTGGTGGATTCTACCTGCTGCAGTCGGCTTCTTCGGACTTGTCATTGTCCTGACCGGACTGGCGCGTCTGGGAAAACGTAAAGTCCGCTCAGGCGGCTTCCGGTTGGTGAGTGGCGGTATGGTTCTCACCGGCGCAACGCTGATGTCACTTGTGGGGCTTAACCTACAGAGCTATTCGCGGCTGACCCTGGAGCGACCTGTTGCGACGGTCGAGCTTACTCAGGTAGAGGCCCAACGCTTTCAGGCAACTGTTCTGCTCGAAGGTGAGGACGTGCCAGTTACTTACGACGTGCGCGGCGACGAAATCGAGTTTAAGGCGCGGATCATCAAATGGACTCCCTGGGCCAACATGATTGGCTATGACGCCGTTTACAAGCTTGATCGAATGGCAGGCCAGTACACCAATATCGACGAAGATCTGGCGAAACCCCGTACCGTCTATCCCTTGCACGATGATCGCGGCATCAATGCGTTTGATCTGGTGCGTAAACGCGGCGGGTGGCTGAAGGCAGTCGACGCATATTATGGCTCGGGTACCTATATTCCCATGCTGAATGGCGCCAAATATGAGATTATCATGACGCAGAATGGCCTGATCTCACGTGCTGGTAATCCGGCGGCGACGGAAGGTCTGAAAAACTGGCAACCGCCAGCGAACACGATTGCCGACGTTGCTGTCGAAGCTGGCTAACGACAGATCATTCCGAAAATGCATTCCGTAAAGCGTGACGACGCCCGCAGAGTCGGTTCATGACCCAATGATGCATGAACCGATCTATCTGCCCTTTCTGCACGGACCTGCCAAAGTTGCTCCGCAATTGCGCCCGATCCCTCTGGAAAACTGGCTGCCGCCGGAACGCGGAACTGCCGATTGGATAGGTGAAAAGCGACGTCTTATTCGCGACCGGTATTCAGACGTGATCGCGCATCTGGATGGGGCTGATGCGGCTTCGCTGGAGGCGGCACATTATGTGTGGTGTCACCTTGAGGGGACTGACCCAGCTAGCAGGGCAATTGATGGTTTTTCACTCGAAACCGTCAGTCAGCACGTAAGTGATGATTTGTGTGTGATGGTCCCGAAGGGAGAGGGGTTTTACCTCGGATCGGCCAGCCTTTGCGCGCCGACCTACTGGTCGCTTCGGGAGAATATCGGCAAACCCCTTGGTGGCCTACATTCGCCGGTTCCCGGAGGCGATCCAGAGCTCGCATCCCGCATAAACAGGGTATTTTCAGGGCTGAAGCCAGATACGATCCTGGAACGTTTCAATTGGACGGTACAGCTGGGTTCTGAGAAGTTTACGCCCAGTTCTGAGCCCTTTAAGGCTCGCCTGAAGAGTCTGTCTGATGAGGAGGCGGCAAGCGATTTGTATCTGCGCGTGGAGCGCCAGACAATCCGAAAGCTTCCGGAGACAGGCGCGGTGCTGTTCACCATCCGTATACTGGTTGATGCCTTGCCGCCGATTCTGGACAAACCTGCCTATCGACAAGCCTTTGCGGCGAGTTGGAATAGAACGGCATCAGACCTTGCGAGCTATAAGGGCTGGCCCCAATATGAGCCTGCAATCCGATTCCTTCTCGACGTATAACCCCGGAGTACAAATCCATGGCCTATTGGCTTTTCAAATCTGAACCGTCCGTCTTTCCATGGGAGGATCTGGTCAAAAAAGGTGAGAAGGGCGAGGAGTGGGACGGCGTCCGCAACTATCAGGCCCGCAACAATATGCGTGAGATGAAAGTCGGCGATCAGGGGTTTTTCTATCACTCCCGCGAGGGTTTGGAGATTGTCGGCATTTGTGAGGTTTGTGCGGAAGCGCATCCCGATTCCACGACCGATGACGAGCGCTGGGAGTGCGTGGACATCAAAGCCGTAAAGCCGTTCGCAACGGCGGTGACCATGAAGGATGTGAAGGCAAATCCTAAGCTGTCTGAGATGGTTCTCGTCAATAATTCGCGGCTGTCTGTTCAACCCGTTCGCGAGGATGAGTGGAAGGAAATCTGCAAAATGGGTGGCGTGAAGTAATGGAGCGCGTCTGGCATGAGGAGACACTGGATCGGGTGTCCGCTCTGTTGTCCGAGAATGGCCTGCCTGTTGATGACCTCAAAGACGATAAAGTCGAACTTTGGTGTGAGTGCTCGTCGGGGCGGGTAGATGGTGCAATCGGTATCGAACGCTATGGCCAGCACGCTCTGATCCGTTCGCTGGTCATTGCGCCGGGCGGCCGCGGACAAGGACTTGGCACACGCCTGCTGGAAAAGCTCGAAGCACGATCACGCGACGGCGATATACGCTATCTGTTCCTGCTGACAGAAACAGCTCAACACTTCTTTCGCAGGCGCGGATATGTCGAATTTAATCGGGACAACGTGCCCGAGGACATCAGACAAACGGCCCAGTTCTCTGGTCTTTGCGCCGCGAGCGCGACTTTGATGCGCAAGGATTTGCGGGCAAAACGCGAGACCGATTTCGGAGCGATGTATTAGCGCGAGCCCTCATTAAAACTGGCAAGTGCCCATTCGGCGAAATCGCGCAGATTGCCGCCCCCGAACAGAAAGCCGCCAACACCCGCCGCATGAGCGGCTTCGATGTCGCTGGTTTTGTCGCCTATCAGAAAGCTCGCTTCGCGTTTTACGGGGAAGTCGGCCATGGCTGAGAGCAGCATGCCCGGCCCGGGTTTACGGTCTATGCTGGCCTTGCGATAGCGCTCGATCTCGCCGTCTTCATGGTAGGGGCTGTGATAGAAGCGATCGATATGCGCGGCGTTGGAGGCCAGCTCTTGCGCCATCCAGTCGTGCAGGGTCTGCATGTCGTGTTCAGTGTAATAGCCGCGTGCAATTCCGGATTGGTTCGTGACGACGAAAACCCACCAGCCGCGCTCATTGAAGGCTTTCACGCAGTCGATCGCGCCCGGTATCCACTCGAAGTCTTCGATTTTGCTGACATAGCCCCGGTCGACATTCAGGACGCCATCACGATCAAGAAACAGGGCAGGGCGGGACTCGGGCATAGAGCCTTGTATCGACATTTGTCAGCACCCGACAATTTAATTCGCCTTCGCGGAGTCTGCATCTTCACTGGCGACCGCAAGCTCGGCGACTTCCTCGGCGGAATGAGGTGTTTCGCCCTGTTTGACCTCTTCATCAATGTCATGAACCGTCTTGCGGTTCGCCCGGACACCGGCCATGAAGGGAATGAAGGCCAGTGCTGCCAGGATGCCAGACAGAAAGAAGCTCGCGCCCTTGAACTGGACGACCGCATTGTCCTGAGAGAAATAGCTGAGCGTGGCGGTCATAACCAGCGGGCCAATAATGGTCTGACTGAGGGACTGAACGCTGGCGAGGGCACCTTGCAATTCGCCTTGTGCATTTTTGGGTGTCACGCCAGTCATCAATTGCTGTGTTGCCGGACCAGCTACGCCGCCAAAGGACGAGATCACAAGAAATGCGTATGCCATCCAGCCAAAGACGGCACCGGAAAAGAGGAACATGCCGATTGTGGTGACCGCCAGGCCAAACATGGCCGTTTTTGTCGGCCCGATGCTTTTGGTCATCCGACCTGTCAGAACCGCCTGGACGAAGGCAGAGCCAATTCCCACCAATGCCAGCGACCAACCGATCTCATTGGGTGACCAGTCATAGCGGATCTCACCATGCCAGCTCCAGGTGGCAGGGAAGACGGAATGAGAGAGGCCGAATATGCCAACGCCGACAATAAACCAGCCCACTTTCGGCAATTTGGAAAAATGTTTGAACGCGCCAAACGGGTTGGCGCGACGTAGTTCGAAGGGTCTGCGGTTTTCCGGAGCGAGCGATTCCGGAAGGACGAAAACGCCATAGAGGAAGTTACAGGCAGCAATCCCCGCGGCGACGAAGAACGGCAAGCGCGTATTGATATCGCCCAGAATGCCGCCAATCACAGGACCGAGTACGAAGCCGACGCCGAAGGCGGCGCCAATCATCCCGAAGGCGCGGCCACGTTCTTCCGGCTCAGTGACGTCGGCGATATAGGAGTTTGCTGTCGAATAGGTTGCGCTGGTCAGACCCGCCAGTGCCCGACCAATGAACAAGACGATCAGCGAGTGGGCAAAACCCATGATGATAAAGTCGATACAGAGCCCGGCAATGGAGACAAGCAAAACCGAGCGGCGGCCGAATTTATCAGACAAATTGCCGATAATTGGCATGGACAGGAAGTTGATGATTCCGAAAGTCGCCATGAGGACTCCGCCAATCATGACAGTCTCTTCGGCTGGTTTCTGCGTAATCATCACCAGGTATTCCGGCATGACTGGAATGAACAGACCAAAGGCCAGCATATCCATCGCCACGCAGACGATGACGAATAAAAACGCATTCTTACCGTGGGCTTTGGCCAACACTGTCTCCCCGAACTGACAAAGCCCGATCAGCCTTATGGGGTTTTCAAAGGGCTGTCCACGTTTGCCCCGGCTGGCTGGTGTAAGGTTTTTGTGAGACCAGCTCGTTGATATCTAACGTGACAATTCTTTCATCGCGTCTTCGAGACCTTTGAGCGTCATTTCGAACATGCGCTGCGGGCCGATCAGCTCACGAACCAGCTTTACCGAGGCCGTGTAGTCCCAGGATTTTTCCGGGCTCGGATTGAGCCAGACGAGATCGGGGAATTGCTGGACCATGCGCTGGATCCAGACGCCGCCGGCTTCTTCATTCCAGTGTTCGACAGAGCCGCCTGCATAGGTGATTTCATAGGGGCTCATTGTGGCGTCGCCGACGACGATCACTTTGTATTCGGATGAGAATTTGTGAAGCACATCCCAGGTCGGGATGCGGTTATTGTGGCGACGACGATTGTCTTTCCACAGGCCTTCATAAATGCAGTTGTGGAAATAATAATATTCGAGATTTTTGAACTCGGACCGTGCCGCCGAGAACAATTCCTCGCACACGCGCACATAGGGATCCATCGAGCCGCCAACATCCAGAAACAGAAGCAGATTAACGGCATTGCGCCGTTCGGGGCGCATGACCAGATCGAGATAGCCCTGTTTTGCTGTCGCACGGATGGTGTTGTCGAGATCGAGTTCGTCCGGCGTGCCTTTACGTGCCCATTTGCGCAGGCGCCGCATCGCGATTTTGATGTTCCGCGTGCCGATTTCGACTGAATCATCGAGATTCTTGAATTCGCGTTTATCCCAGACCTTCACCGCCTTGCGATGGCGGGATTTGTTCTGGCCGATGCGGATGCCTTCAGGATTGTAGCCATTCGCGCCGAATGGCGACGTTCCGCCGGTACCAATCCACTTATTCCCGCCTTCATGGCGCTTCTTCTGCTCCTCGAGACGCTCTTTCAATGTCTCCATCAGTTTTTCCCAGCCGCCGAGCGCTTCGATTTTTTCCATTTCTTCAGGGGTCAGGAATTTCTCAGATACCTTGCGCAGCCATTCTTCTGGGAGATCGGCGACATCAATAGCATCGCCAACGCTTTCGACACCTTTGAAGACTTCGCCGAAGACCTTGTCGAATTTGTCGATATTGCGTTCGTCTTTCACGAGCGCTGTGCGGGCGAGATAGTAGAATTGCTCGACCTCCATATCGATGACGCCCTTATCCATTGCATCCATCAGGGCCAGGTATTCTTTGAGTGTCACCGGCACTTTGGCTTCGCGCAGCTCTGTAAAGAAGTTCAGAAACATAAAGGCCTCTCCTTAGTGCCCAGCCTAGCGCGGGAATGGCTGTATGTCCAAGGATTGATCAATCGATCAACAGCAGGGGCGTCGCATGCGTTTATATTTATCGGAAAACCGGCTTGGGCGCTGGCTTCGCTTTGTTGACAGCGAGAGTCAGGTTACACAGGCGCATGCACGAAAAAACAACCGACTTTTCGAGTGGATCAAAAGAAGTTGGCGCGATCGCTCACCTCTATCGCGCCGAGGCTTACAGATCGACAATCTGGCGTCAGCGTCTGGATATGACGACCAATTGGGCTGTCGTGACGACCGGTATCGCTCTGTCACTGACCTTCGCCAGCGCTGAGGCCTCTGTTTTGCCGCTGGTGCTGGTGGGTCTTTTGGTGGCCATGTTTCTTCATCTGGAGGCGCGGCGCTATCGGTATTTCGACGTGTTCCGGTTTCGTGCGCGCATTCTGGAAATCGGGTTTTATGTACCTGTATTGCGCGGCGAAGAAGCACGGATTCCGCTGGACCGCGGAACACCGCTGTCGGATGACTATATCTATCCGAAGTTCCGCATTTCCTATTTGCGCGCGGTGGGCAAGCGTCTGCGGCGGAATTACTCCTTTATTTTCAGCATTCAGCTATTGGCCTATTTCGGGAAAATCGAAATACATCCCACTGATCTTCAGACCTATGAGCAATTCATCGAGCGCGCCTCAATCGGTCCGATCGATGGCCATATCGCGCTTATTTGCGGGGTGCTGTTCCATGGTGGCTGGATATTCATTGCCATCTATACATTGCTTCAAGAGCGTGCAGACCGGTCTGCCATGAAAGATGTGCTTCATCTGGATGAAGATGACGCCCAATTGGCCAATAGTGACGGCTGAGCTTAACTGCGTTTCAGAGCCTGAGCGAGCTGGTCGAGAATGTTGAGGGCGCGTTTGCGGTCAATCACATCAATCCAGAGATCATCACCTTCTGTACGCACTTCGATCGCACCGGATTTTTCGATTTCCCTGAGGATAGATGCCGTGCGGCCATCCATGCCTCGCGATGTCATGGGCTCGAGCGCCTGATCAGTTGCTTCGAGCGCGCGCAAAAGCGCATCCATGTGCGGGGAGGGGGCGACTGTTTGCAGACCTGGCTGTTCGGCGAGGTCGTCTTTTTTGCCAGTTGGAAAAGTCATCGTACTCTACTCGTTACACAACTTCATCGAACGCGCAAAGTATGGCGATAATGGGGACACGGCCCCTTTTGCGCAAACGCAGTCAAAGACTGTTCAAGCTTGGACCAGCTTCGTATAGCAGAATAGTATGGATCAGTATCGGTCGGGAGAAGTCATGCGTTCTGCGATTTTGTTAAGCCTCATCGTTCTGGCGTCGCCGCCAGCTTTTTCGCAGAATTTCGGCGATATTCTGAACGGTCTTCTCGGGTCAAAGCCAAACGCAGATCGCACGACACGGCCCTCAGTCGCGGATTCGGCGCTATCGGAGCTGGATGTTGAAGCTGGGCTGAAAGAGGCGCTGACAATTGGTGCTCAAATCGTCGGCGCGCAATTGTCTCAGAGGAATGGCTATTTCGGTGATTCGAATATTCAGATTCCGCTGCCCGGGAGATTGGGAGAGGTTCAATCTCAGCTGAAACGATTTGGGTTGTCTGGTCCGCTTGACGATCTGCAGCTGAGCTTGAATCGTGCGGCGGAGACAGCAGCACCACAGGCTGCGGACCTGGTTGTGGATGCCGTTCAGTCGTTGACCATGGAGGATGCGTTTCGCTTGTTGGAGGGCGGGGACACCGCGGCAACCGACCTTCTGAGGCGGAAGACAGAGGCTGATTTACGGCTGCTTGCGCGTCCGTATATGCGATCTGCGCTGGACCGATCAGGTGCGATTGATACCTTTGACGATCTCGCATTCCGCTATGGGCTTTCAGATTATTCAGAGGATCTTAAATCTCAGCTTATTGACAGCGCGGTCAATGAAGGGCTTGACGGCTTATTCTTTTATCTCGCCCGAGAAGAGCAGGCCATCCGGGAGAATCCGGTTAAGCGTAGTACTGATCTCTTGCGTCGGGTCTTCGGGGGTTAAACAGTATGCGACGGTTTCATACCGAGCTTGACGAAGGTCGACTGGCCGGAATCGCCTTTGGCGATCCTGTGAGAGCCGTTGATGCCCTCTTTCTGCATGCCAATGGCTTCAACGCCATCACCTATCAGTCCATTCTCGCGCCCCTGGGGCTGCGGGCGCATGTGGCGGCGCTGGACTTGCGCGGACATGGCCGGTCGACCGCTCCGGCTATTGCGGGCAAATTACAGGGCTGGAATACCCATCGGGACGATGTCATCGCTGTCCTCGAACAGATTGCGCCTGAGGGCACGGTATTGTGCGGCCATTCCATGGGCGCGACGGTGGCGCTTCTGGTGGCGGGGAAACGACCGGATCTTGTGACCGGGTTGATCATGGTTGATCCAGTGCTCATGTCGCCAGGGTTTTACCGGAATATGCATTTCCCGGGCATACCGGCCATGGCCAAAACCGGATCGAAAATGGCAAAGCAGGCGCTACGTCGCCGCAATAGTTTTCCCAGCCAGGACGATGCGATCGGGCAATTACGCGGCAAGGGCGCTTTCAAAAGCTGGCGTGACCCTTTCCTGAGCGATTATGTGACAGATGGATTGGTCCCGACAGAGGATTCTGACGAGTGGACGCTTGCCTGCACACCGGAATGGGAAGCTGCAAATTTTGGCGCCCACAGGCACCGTCCATGGAGTGCGCTTGGAAAAGTGAAAGCGCCGATTGTTCTTATCCTGGGGGATAAAGGCTCAACCTGCCCAAGACCGAGTTTGCAGCGGGTTATGAAAGTCCAGCCTTACACGGTCCAAATTCAGCCTTCTGGTACGTCACACTTCCTGCCAATGGAGCGACCTTACGTGGTGCGCGACAGTATCTCTGAGTTTTTGGCAAGATATGTCGAAGGGTTCTCAGCGGGAGATGAGGGACGCATTCAGCGCAATCTATCCTCTACAATCGGTGAAAACGACTAACTTGCCAGTCCGCAAATCTCACTAAATTCGGGCTCAGCGACGTCACCTTCGTGAAGGTGGCTATGCACTATAGTGAAAAAAATCTTGCGTTCCGGTCACAGTATCGTGTTCACTTAGGCAAAATTCATCCTGAAGCGGGCAAAATGAAAATTGTTGTTCTAAAAGAAACAGCTGACCTCGAGCGTCGGGTTGCTGCTGTGCCTGAAACGGTCAAGAAACTGATTGCGGCGGGGC
>CEPO01004747.1_pt1 | contig 13354 bp, 12 predicted proteins | sample 530481 | NCBI WGS metagenome assembly CEPO01 (sample SAMEA2620198, study PRJEB7988) | marine metagenome | biome: marine biome (ENVO:00000447); feature: surface water layer (ENVO:00002042); material: "saline water (ENVO:00002010), including plankton (ENVO:xxxxxxxx)" | depth 5 m
CGACTTAGATAAAATGGGGTGATCCGGGTCTATATTGATCGCTTACGAGCCAACTAATAAGCTACATTAATTGGCGTAAACATAGGAAGTGCCGAATAGGTAGAAAAAACTTTTAGTAGGAGTTATACGTTAAGAAGCATTAGTTAAGTAAAAAAAGAGTTCAGGTTTGTTTTTTTAACCAAGAATTTTTCGTACTTTTTTGCACTAAATAAGCGTTAGATACGAGTTTATGTATTGTTGCGCCATTTTTTCTAGCGAAAAATGTTCTATCGCACGCTCTCTATTAAATTCGCCCATACTCTTAGCATGGAGTGGTGAGTCTGCTAGAGATATAACTGCATCAACAAACGCAAAGACATCATCAACCGGACACAAGCGCCCCCCTTTTTTATCAACAATGAGTTCGGGCATAGAGAAGCAATCGCTAGTCACTACTGGCATGCCACATGCCATAGCCTCTAAAGTCGTTAAGCTAAGCCCTTCAAGTCTGGTGGGGAATAGTAATGCATCGCAGTAATTGTAATATTCTAGCAACTGCTGATGGTTGCATTTGCCAATCGATACTATATTTTCAGCTTCGGTTATTGCCTTATCTTGTAATCCCGTTGTGGTGAACAAGATAAAATTATCACCCAGCTTCGACATAATCTTCGGCAATAAATCAGCGCCTTTTCGAACGCTGAAATTACCTACAAAAAGCAGCTTAAATTTTCCTTTGCCGTAGGGCTCACTAAAGTTACTGGTAGTTTTGGGATAGAACTTTGTGGTGTCTATCCCATTTTGTATTGCTTTAGCGGGTACCTTAAATTGCAACTCAACCTGTTCAGCGCTGTAGTTACTTACTGCGGTAATAACATCAGCACGTTTGAAGGCGCTACGTTCGTGCTGATACACCATTTTGTGGAACGTTTGTTGCGCAAAACTTTTATAGGGCTTTACCAGTGGATCGTGTACTACTAAATGTTCCGTTGTTACGTGAAAACGCCCTTGATGATAAAACGCGCCCCCAGTCCAACTGTTAGTATGTACGATGTCTGCGACATTTTTTCTCACTTGCGGTTTAAGCAGGTATGGATAGAACTGATAGTGCTTGGGATAGACGGCGGCACTAGCATCAACCCCCATTTTCGTTAATTGTTCAACCATACTCATTGTCCAAACGTCACTGCCTGAACCCGCATAGGTATATGGGAATACCACTTTCATCGTGCCACCCTACGCTTGAAAATTTTGAATAAGTCGTAAAAATGTCCATTCAAAATGCACATCGTAATTGTTCTTTTAGGCAATCGTCTATTTGATAACACTATGAAATTGACCAAAAGGGACAAGCGGTGCGAGGTAGACATCAACGTTTTATATTTTGCTAGATACTTTCGATATCCCTGCCTTATCCTTTTAGGGTTCGTTATGCGCTCTTTCTCATGATCGGTATGCATGATGTAAGTTCTACTATGTATTCTCTTAGCAGCGCCGAATTTGACAATAAGATGCGTAAAAAACTCAAAATCCTGCCATGCTGGGAATGACTCATCAAACAACACACCAGCTTCTAGCGCTTTTTGTCGTTCAAAGAAAACCTGATTACCAACGCAGTTTCTTCTAAAAATCTGCGCTTGGGTAATTGTCTTACCATAGTATCGGCTGGGAACATACTTAGTGCCGGTGTAATTGTATGCTTGTGAGCAAATAAAAGCGTACTGTGGTTCATAGGCATCTACAAACGTTTGAAGGCGCTCTGGTGTGAAGCGATCGTCATCATCTAACCCAGTAATGAACTTGCCTTTCGCTACTCGAATTGCGCTGTTTCTAGCATGGCAAGCGCCTTTGGATGCCGAAGAACGAATGTAAACTATATTCGTGTATAGCTCACACCACTGATTTACTTGTTGTTGTGTTTCATCGGTAGAGCCATCATCACTAATAATTATTTCAACATTTGGGTAAGTTTGTTCAAGTACAGAATGAACCGCACGCTTAAGCATTGTTACTCTGTTTTTTGTTGTTATATAAACACTGACGAGCGGCGGCTTAGGGCAACTACTGTTATGTTTGTTGTTTTCTAGTCTGTTGGCATCCATGGTCATCTGTCTGTCTGTGATAAAAAGCCTAAAATAAACCCGAGTTTAATGATCAACCGATAAAGCTTGTTATGCCATGCAACAAGAATGGCTTTCACGCCATCAATGAACGATACGCCTTTCGCTTTCCTTGTTTTTGCAACTGTAGTAATAGCTTGAAACGGCGGCACCGCGTCTTTGACTAGTGTTAAAAAAGAGAATTGTTTAGACATCGCTTCGTTAGCGTTGCGTAAAGCATAAAAACCGCCCACTACGCGTCTTGCTTTTTTTCTGAGTAATTTAAGGCTAGGCCTAGCAGGGTGCTTTACTATTGCGTCTTCACCAAATACAAGCTTAAAGCCAAGAGTGGTTGCGCGTTTTGAAAAGTCATAATCAGCCCCTGAATAGGTATTTTCGTCGAAAAAGCCGGTTTTCACTCTTGCCTCTGCTTTGATAAACAAATTTGCGGTGACCGAGCGGTTTAGTGCTGCATTTTCTTTTTGAGGGAACGCTAGCAATAATTCGAATGCTTCTGCCCAAGAAGGGGCTGCGTTGTCACCTTCGATAAAGACATCAACATTTCCTCCAACAAGATCTGCGTTTTCGTAATGTAGGCACTCAACGCCTGCTTTTATCCAGTTTGCATCTGGAATACAATCTGAATCAGTGAAAGCAATAATATTGCCTGAGCAAAAAGGAAGCGCGGCATTACGCGCAGAGTATGAGCCTGGCTTTTCGACGGTTATAAATTTTGCAAAAGGATATTTCTTAGAAACGGCCTGAGCGCTGTCAGTTGAATTGTTATCGGCAACAATTATTTCAACTTCGCCCTTATAAGTCTGGTCTGCCAGTGAACTTAGGCATTTATCTAGCCTAATAAAATCGTTAAATACAGGGATAACCACTGAGACTTTAGGATTTTGGTTCACTCTACATCCTTCAAAGACTTTAAGAAACGCCTAACAGTGTTCTGTACTAAATAGTTGTCCTTTGCAAAAGCGCTGGCAGTATCGATTATTTTTGTACTGTCGTTATCTAACGCTCTCTTTATGTTCTCGCTAAGCGAGATAGCGTTATCTGGTTCAGCTAGCCAGCCTGTCTTGCCATCAATGACGGCGTCGGGTATGCCACCGCTATTTGTACCTACTACTTTGCAACCCGCCAGCATTGCTTCAACAAACGTTAAGCCTTGTGCCTCTATCCAGCCGTCGTCAGCACGTTTTGATGGGCCTACAAAAATGTCGGCGGCTGCGTAATAATGATATATCTCAGAACTATTTACCCAGCCCACAAACGTTACTGCGTGCCCAACCTTAAGAGTTGCAGCCAAAGCTTTAAATTGCTGCTCTTCATGCCCTCGGCCCACAATGGCCAAATGTACCGAGTTACCGTTATCTAACAGTATCTTTGTCGCCTCAATCAGCTCTTTAACGCCCTTTTCCTCGTTAACTCTGCCGACAAAAAGCATTAAATATTCCTTAGATTTAGGGAGTAATTGCGCTCTTACAGCGGAGACTTCATCTTGGTTTAGGGTGGGGATAGCTAAAATGCCCGTTGGCAAAAGCACTAAATTTCTTACGGTTGCAGGCGAGAGCGCTTCTGCCTTTGCCCTTGTTACAGAGCTATTCACTGTCACTATATCTGAGTGTCTGAGTGTGAAAGCCTTGAATTTTCTAAGAAGATTGCTGTCGAGCGCAAGCACGTCGCCACCATGAATAGTGCTAACATGTTTAACACGTGTCAGCATACTCACTAACGCACATATAAAGCCCTGTGGAATAAGCCAGTGAGAATTTATCCAAGTAGGTTTCCAAAGCAATGTCTGAACTAGGGTATAGAAAAACTCGCAGGCCACTAGAACTGGTAACTTAACCTTATTAAGCCAGCTTTTCTTTAAATTCCCCAGCGCGCCGCCTTGGTAGCATACTGTTTGGCCTGATTCAGGCAGCCAGTATCGAAAACGGCGTATTTCAACACCATCCATTTCTTCCGTGGTTTTCGCGCCCGCGTAGTGCGGTGCCAAAACTCTTACTTTAACTCCTTGATTGACCAGTTCTCTTGCGAAATTATGCACAAATGGAGTTGTGCTATCACCTTCCCACCGGGGGTAATTGGAGGTAACAATAAGAATTTTCATTAAGAACGATTCTTTAAGCTATCGTCACGTGCTTTCTTTTCATCAAGCATTTGTAACTCCATTCGCCTCACTTTTTCTAGTGTTTGTTCAATGAGTTGACGATTAAAGTTAATGAGGTCGGCTATGATCGCAATTAAAAATGTGATTATACCGAGTAAAGTAAGCACTCCACCTAATATTAACGACTGTATGTGACCATCTCCATCTCCCATTATGTAAAAAACGAGGAAACGAACTATAGGGATAAGTCCAATTAAAGTGATCAATGCACCTAGTAACACAAATACCCTGAGTGGTTGGTACATGGTGTACATTCGTAAAATCGTAGTTACCTGGCGTTCGATAAATTTAGGAATGCTAGTGAAAAGGCGAGACTCTCGCGTTTTAGCGTTAGTTTCAACTGGCACATGAGTTACAGCCATATGCTTTTTACCTGATTGAATCAGTGCCTCAATGGTATAGCTAAACGGACTTATAATGTTCAGTTGCAACGCAGCTTCTCTGCTGTAGGCGCGAAATCCACTCACAGCATCCGGAACCTTTACACCAGATACTTTTTTGACGACATAACTGCCTACACGTTGCAGTAGTTTTTTCAATGGCGAAAAGTGTTCAATATCGTTTGTTTTTCTATCCCCAACTACAACATCAGCTTTCCCTTCAAGAATTGGAACGACTAGTTTTGCAACGTCCCATCCTGCATACTGGTTATCACCATCGGTATTAACAATTATGTCAGCGCCACGTTTTAAGCATTCATCCAAGCCTTTTCTGAATGTTCTGGCTAGCCCTTTGTTATTTTTATTTACAACAATATGGTGCACACCAAGAGATCTTGCTACTTCAATCGTTTTATCAGTGGAGCCATCATCAATAATCATATACTCGATTTCATCGATCCCCTCTATTTGATTAGGTAAATCATTAACCGTTTGGGGTAATGTGTGCTCTTCGTTGTAGCAAGGTATTTGAATAATTAGTTTCATAGTATCCACTTAGCTAAGCAGTGCTTTTGTTTTCAACCAATATGTAAATACAAGCCATTTGATGCTAAATCGACAGGCAAGTGCTTTTGATGCGTATGATGAAGCTTCTTTTACACGATTGGTAGAAAGTAATTCGTGAGTAATGTGTTGATAAATAAATCCTAAATACGCCAGGCAATAGGTACGCAGTGAAGAACGTTTTAACAGTAAGGTTCCTTTTTGAAATACCGTTACCTGATACAAGCGTTTTTCCAGCATATTTACCATGGTTGTCATATTTTCTTTTTTACTTGTATCAGGGATGAGATGTCGAGACACTACGCAGGGGTTGTACAGTATTTTATCTGCTCGGTCTAAAGTTCGAAGATATAGGTCTCGGTCGCATTCCCAACGGATGTTTTCATCCATACCGTTTATGCACAAATAGAGCTCGCGCCTGATAATAGAGCAATTCAAATGGGCAAAGCCATGGCTTTCGAGCAGTTCAGAGACGCTTACGACCATTGTTCCCCTAGTGTCACGTTGCTTATGCTGTAGTTTTTCAGGTAAGTCTTCTAGCCATATCGGTCCCTGCTTTACTACACCGTCTACAAATACTGCTGTTTGATTCGTGTAATAGGCATCTACCGTACTATCACTATTTGATATGCTTTCATATGCTCGTGCTAGGTGTTCAGAGTCAATCCATTCATCGTCATCATCGAGGAAACATAGGTATTTACCAGCACCAACAAGAGCGCCAGTATTCATAGAGTAACTTTGGCCATGCCCATTTGGGCGTTTTATTTGATATCTAAAATAAACGTTTGAAGGCGTTTCCTTTTCAAATTGCTTGTAAGCTTCAAGAGACTCTTTATCAGAACCATCATTTACAACAATTACTTCAAAGTTAGTGAATGTCTGAGATAAAACAGAGTTTAGGGCTTTTTTAAACAAGTCGACCCTATTTCGAGTGGGGATTACGACACTAAAAAATGGGGTGTTTTTTACATCAGTGTTGGTCATAGTTTACGTACCAATGGGTGTTCGTCGATAGTAATAAATTCACCATTCATTGATTCTTCAAACCAATTAACGAAAGACAATATTTTTTCTATAAACTCGCCACGTTCCCTATCATTTTTGACATAGGGAGTAAGCCCAGCTTTCACGCTAGGTGAGTGAAAAGATAAAATAAAATAGGTTTGTCCGAGAGTATTTTGAAATTTTGTGAGGTTCTTCATGTCAGTAAGCGAAAAGCCCTCTGGAGAGAGTCTATGTAGCTTGGCTCGAAAAATTTTCTTCAATACTTTTATAAACAAACTTTCACTTGAATAAGAAGTTGGCGAAGAGTTGAAATAGTTGCGAACAAAAGAGAAGGGCGAAACAATAGCACTCGAATGTGGCCAGCTTAAGATGTTGTTTTCAAGTGATATATCGTTATTAAAGTTTCTAAAGTCAGGGCCATGTTGATGACGGTAATCAGCGAAAGGGCTAATACTTACGTCAATCTTGTAGTCCAATTCATTTAAAACCTGATGCGTGTTATCGCCGATACCGTATCTACCCGCGAGGTAAGTTACGGGGCGAGTTCCAGTTTGCTCGGTGATTTTATTGGTTAGTTCTGCTAGTTTTGCGCGTTCTTGTTCGTAATCTAAATTACCTGGATAAGATAGATGCTCCGGAACGAAGCCACCACTTTTTTTAAACGGAGGGGTGACCCATGGATGCAGGTGAGCTCCAAACTCAACTTTCTTCGATATCTCTTTACTTGCCTTAATATTGGCAATGCAATGCTGGCCTTGCACACTACTTACAAATGGATAGTCCATTGCGAGCGTTGTTTTAGCGCCCATTGAAGAAAGAGACTGAACTAGCCCAAATAACTCTTCGCCATGAGTCACAGAAGTAGCGTCCACGTTAAAGCCGCCTCCCCAGTCAAACTCTTCTTCCGTGTGAATGACTACCGCTAACTTAGGAGGGCATACATCGCCATCAGTCACTATAACTTTATTCCGTGTTTTAAGGTAAAAAGTAATCGTATCTATTCTTCAAATAGGAGTAAAGTGCAAGCTATAACAACTGAGCGTTTATTTTAGCTTTACTAGGTTTGCCGAACTCGTATCGACGCATTCTTTTAAGAGTTTTATAAAATTTCTATCGAATGCTAGCTTTTGCTCTTCGTATTGAATTCTATTTTTTCTACCAATATCTTTTAGCTTATCTAAGCCTGTTGATTGTATAAGTTCAATTGTATTCTCTATATCTTCGATAGAGCATTTGTTGACGCTACTGAAATAGCGAGTACTCTTACGTGAAACGTTGAAAAGAAACAGGTCTTCACCAAACTCATTCATAGGAGCTGCATTAGTTACAGCTACAACCGCATTGGTAGACATTGCCTCGTTGATGCTGTGACCGAACCCTTCAGCTTCAGATGGGCACAAATGAACGCCGCATTTATTCATCAAAAACTCCAGTTCATCTTGAGGCAAATATGAGCTTATAAACCTCACATTTTTTGCCTTATACTTCTGGTGCTCACTTAGTCGACTTACCACAGTAAGAGTCGGCCACTCAGGGTGTTTTTGCCAAGCCTGCAATAGTGGGATGGTGCCTTTTTGTTCGCTTTTCCCTGCAACGTGAAGATATTTGCAGTAATCTTTCTCAATAGTTTTATCTTGAAGGTTTTTAGAAGTGAACCCCGTGAACTCGCAATGTAGCCACTTGGCACTGAGTTGTTTTAATGCGTACTGTGTTTTACAAAATACATGCACATTGTCGTTTATTCTTTGCTGAGTTTTACTGCGTAACCATTCTTGATTGGGAAAAAATATATTAACGTGAGAGTTAACCATTATCTCGCTATAGATTTCTTCAAAATGAATGGTAAGTTGTTTTTTTCCTAGGAAAAAAGAAGAGAAAAGCTTTTTAGAAAGATTCCAGCAGTTTATAGAAAGGTGTTTGGCGCCATCAAACTCTCTTATTGTACTATTTGGAAAATGTTCCTTTATTACTTTACTTATGATTAAAGCATCATTTTTGAGCCCTTGTGAGGAACCGAATACAACATTTATTTGCCAGTCGTCCATGAACTAAATCCAAACCATTGGTTGTTTTTTGTTCGATTTAGATTAACTTAAGTTGCGTCAAAATTTATATATTATTTTGTTATAGAACCTGCTGCAGTTAGAGTGATTAAAAGTTCGTCCAGTGCACTATTTATATTTAAATAGCATTGCTCAAGAGCATCGGGAGATCCGTCATAGGGGTCAACGATTTCTTTTAATGGCCCCTCCGGAGGAGGTACGAAGTGTGCCAAATTTAAAGCTCTATAATTTTCATAATAACTTTCAAATAAATACTCATGCTTTAAGTCAAAGTATATTATCAATTGTCCATGGCTTTTTATCATAGATTGTGACAACCAACTAGAACGATGGTTGTTTAAATCTACGTCCCACTTTTTAGCTTCCAATATACATCGTTCTGGAGAAGGACGGTTTTCTAGTTGATGAAATCCTGCACCGTTTATCGCTACGTGAATTCCAAGCTGCTGAAGCTTTTTCTTCAATAGATTTACCGCAAACGGAGAACGCATAATATTTCCATAGCAGATAACTAAAATCTCTTTGATTGGTTCAGCTAGTAAATTAGCGTAATGCTCTGGATCGTTAGAGTATTTGGAAATCCTAAGTCCGCGTCTTATTTTTTCCCCTATAAGTTCATTAATCTCACTAAAAAACGGTCGTGTATCGCCCCATTGGAAAGTATCAATGGTATCGTTTCCTGTCAGCAACCTAATGAAGCCAAACAAGCGTGGAAAAGTGTTGGATAAAGCTTTAGCAGTTCCATTTTGTGTCCGGTTGCGTTCAAAGCAGGCTTTTATATCGTAGAGGTCGGAAGTTAAACTTCTGGCGTGTGCTTTTAAATTGTACGTAAGCTTGTGAGTTTTTTCATTAGTTAAGAAATAAGTAGCGAGAATTTTTGGGAAATCAACGCCCGCGAAAATAGCGAGCGGAAGGCTGCCCCAGAAGCGTGCATTAATTTCGATGAGTATCCATTCATTTGAGCTATTGTTATGTTTAAACTCAAACATAGCTACACCGCTATAGTTCAAGTGAATACAAATTTTTTGACAGGCATCAAGCATATCTGGCGGTAATAGGCATGCCTTCCTATATGAACTTCCACCACCGTGTTCAGGCTCAGACACTCGTTTATGAGCAAATGCTGCCCGTATTTTACCTTTCCAAGAAAAGACAGAAACTCCCATGCCTGTTCCTTCAAAATACTGCTCGACCAAGCACTGATCATTTTGCTGTTTAAATAGTTCAATATCAGAGGTTGAGCGGGCTATAAGCACCGTGTTTCTTCTATTGAGTTGTTCACTTTCGTATGATTTGGTAGGTTTCAAAACAAGAGGGAGTGAATATTTAGAAATTAAGGCTTCCGTAGAAGTCTCATTAAACTCACAGTGTTCTCCAGAGGCGACACTAATTCCCAGTTCTTCGGCTAATTTTCTAGTTTCTTCTTTGTCAAATAGGGGGCCGAGAATACTCCGGTCAGGGATAGCAAAAATCGCTCGTGTTATTTTAGATGCTTGAATGTCTAATAGTGGATACAACGATCTTTCATCACAAGGAATAATTAAATCATAATCCCCATCCTCTATAATTGCAGTTACTTTCTCCGACCATTCAATTTGAGTAAATGCCTGATAATTAAGCTTATAAGCCTTGTTAACATACTTCGAGCTGAGGGCCGGGGTAGTATTTATAAGCGTAACTATATCTACTTCCATTCCGGCTGCCCCTAGAGAGCGAATTACAGAAAGAAAGCTCCTAGTATCTTCACCTAAAACTAACACACGTTTTTGTACAAGTAACCGAGTCACGCTAAAAAATCCTGATTGAGTTTCTTGGCAAAAGAATAAAGATTATCAAAAATTTGCCATCTTAAAGGTGTGTTTTCTGGCTGGAAAGCATGCCCTGACTTTACGAGTATGCACTGTTTGATACCAGCTGCTTCAGCGGCTTCTAAGTCGCTAAACTTGTCACCTACCATGAAGCTTTTACTCACATCTACAGAATGTTTACCAATGAGATTTAAAAACATCCCAGGATTAGGCTTCCGGCATTCACAGTTCCTTTTGTAAATGCCATTCGCACCTGTTGGGTGATGCGGGCAAAATTCGACATCAGTGATAGTAACACCGTGTTTTGCAAGTTCTGCGTTAAGCCAGTTCATTAAGTTTTGAAAATCCGATTCAGAGTAATATCCTCGTCCAATACCGGCTTGGTTAGTCACAACTAATAGCTTATATCCAGCGCTCTGTAAGAGTTTTAGGGCACTAATGCAATTGTCAGTAAATTTGAAGTCCTCGATTTTGTGAAGGTAGTTAACTTCTTGGTTTATTACTCCGTCACGATCAAGGAAGATGGCTTTTTGCTTAATACTCATTGTAAAGCCTTATTATACAGTTTATTTTTTATAGAGAGTGCCATTTGGTTCAACAGCTTTCTGTCTTCGGGAGAAAAAAGAGGCAAAAGAGTGGCTAAGAATATTGATATAAAATAAGTTGCCGCGCCAACAATTGAGGTGAATAGAATTCTTATAATTAGACTGTCAAAAATGTTGCAGGCCATCAGGACACAGAACGACATAATTATTCCACAAATGAAGATAACGCTGCACATTCTAATCAAACGTTTCGCACTTATTTTAACCACTGCTGAAAGCCAAGCTAAGCTGCTCAAAAACATAAATACGCTAAATAACGCCCTAAATTTTGCCAGTGAATCAGGGCTGGTAAGAAGTTGATAAGTGAAGTAAAGAGATATAAGGGCTACAAAAAGTGTAATTAAGTCGTAGAAGAACACATGTCTTATTAGGCCGCGAGACAATAAAGCATCGCTGACAAAGTCTCCTGTTGTAGCGCTCAGTGTTAATATTGCTAGTGTAGCTAAGATAGGCGAATACGCTACCCATTGTTCACCAAGTAGCAATAACGTTATGTCTTTTGAGAGTAGAAACATGCCTATCGACATAGGAGTACAAAGAAGTAGCATAATGAAGCATGTTGCATAAATGCGATCAAAACCTTTTTCTTGCCTGTTGCCCATGGACATAAATGAAAAAAATACTTGGAACAAAGGGCCTACAAGTTCTCTCGACGGTAGCATAGCAATATCTTTTAACGTGTTGTAACCGCCGACATTAGATAGACTGAAAAACGAAGCAGCTAACCATACGTCGAATTTCGCGCGGACATGAGCAACACCATTTCTCAACAGTAACCATTTTCCAAAATGTAGAGGTTTTCTGAAATGTTTGAAAGTGAAAGTCGTACGCTCTTTTAAAAATACATAACTCACACAACACTGAGCTATAGCGTTGGTTAACATTCCTGTCACGAGTGCCCAGTGATTCGTATAAAAGTAAGCAATGGTAATCGATATAACGCTACCTGCAATTTGTCCAAATACCGCAAACTTTGCAAAGTAGTGAAACGACAACTCGCGTTTCAAATGAATAATAAAACCATTGTTAGCAGCGTTGACCAGCGGTAAAAAACTTAGAGTAATAAGAGGGAACAATAAATCTTCCCTTTTTAGCAGTGTTACAACAAAAGGCGAGAGACATATAAGCAAAGTAGTAAGACTTGTTTTAATTACAAAATTTAAAGTCCAGCAAGCACACAGCTCTTCTTTTGATACCTTTAATTTTTGAATGTAATACTGGTCAACGCCGATATCAGTGAAAACGCTCGTAGCCTGAATAACTAGTAGTAATACAGCGAAGGCACCAAAGTCTTCTGGGGTAAGTAGCCTAGCCAAAAGGAAAACGGAAAGAAAGCCTAAAATTCGGTTAAACCAAGCTGCACCTAACACCCAAGTGGAACTCTGTAATAGTAAATTACCCTCGCTCATTTAAAAGACTGTCCGAAAGCCTAAAACGGGATCTAGATTCGTCAATCCAGCGTTTTAAAAGTAGAAGGGGGCGTTTTCTTTGAAAGCTAGTGATTATCAAAGTCTCTTCATCACTACACAGTGAAGCTTTGTACTGACCGCGTCCACCCATAAAATCATATGTAGTTTTGCCTTCTCCTGCATAAAGAGATATCGCAAGCGCATGAGCAACCAAACCCGGTTTTAACTTATTGTCGTCTTCATATTTTATGCCTGACAAGTAGAAATATACATAACCATGGTGTATAAAATTGTAGAGAAAGCAAGCAGGTACACCGTTAACGTTTAAAGATAATATATCAATGCATCCGCTACTAAAGTTACGTTTTATCAACTCGTAGTGAAAATCTCTAAATAGAGGATTATTGAACCCACTTTTACTTCCTTTCCATCTCAAGCGATGAAGTTTTCCCGCGTCCGAAAGCATTCTTAAGGCTTCTTCCAGAGAATCTGCACGTTTTAATTTTACGTCACCTTTTTTATTTATAAGTTTTATTGAACGTCTGATCTGATGTCTTGTGTTCTTTGATAATGTAGTAAGGTAGTTATCTAAATACCCAAATTCAGGTTTGAGTGTAGTTGAATAACTCTTAGTTTCCCAGATTGTTCTTGGAAAGAGGTTTGTAGAGCAGGGGGTTTCAGAAATTTCTTGTCGGCTAACCCCCAAAACGAATTCATCTACAAATGGATATTCTGCGGTCAGATAGTCTAATACAACGGTCCTGATAGACCATTCTCTTCCTCTTGGGCATAGTATGTCATTGTATTCACTCCATATTTGGTCAAAATTTTGTTTCCCAGTTCTGTTTATCCAAAGTTGGTTCGTAGAGTAAAAGGTTCTGTTTTCTTTATGGATAGAAAAAAATGCCATACCAACAACCTGGTTGTGCTCATAAACAGTAATCAAATTAGTATCGTAGTTGACCATTTTTAGCCAACAACCGATCCACTTCCAGCTAGTAAAAAAGCTTTTACTCGAAAGTTTTTCCAATTTGAGCCATTCATCTGCAATATAGGTTAACTGCTCTTTTTCTAATTTTTTAGTTGTTACGGCTAGAGAGTTCATAAGAAGTGCAGTCTTTTGCTTATCCAATCCATTTTTTAGGTTTCTAGAATAGAGCCATTAGAGATTTTAAGCAATCGCGGTCTCGCTCAGTTTAGCATTCACCATACTTTGTGCATGTTCCGGCCCATTCCGATCACCCATTTCGGTTCAATCCG
>CEPO01047339.1_pt1 | contig 13244 bp, 11 predicted proteins | sample 530481 | NCBI WGS metagenome assembly CEPO01 (sample SAMEA2620198, study PRJEB7988) | marine metagenome | biome: marine biome (ENVO:00000447); feature: surface water layer (ENVO:00002042); material: "saline water (ENVO:00002010), including plankton (ENVO:xxxxxxxx)" | depth 5 m
GCGCGGGTTTCATCCCTTTGGAGCGGATGAAATTCCTGTGTGAACTCAATCCTGGCACGCTTCAGGACGAGCCATGGCCGCATTGACCAGCTGGAATAACGAGCATTGCCAAGGATGAGATGGGGTGTGGTCAATTCAGAGCACTCGCCCGGCGACCGCATCCAGTTTGGCCAGAAGCTCCGGATCACGCGCCTCTGATGGTGTAATCAGCGCAAAATCGAGACAGGTCTCAATGCCCTGATTGCCATTGGTGCGCGGCGTGCCGTTCAGCTCTTTCGCCAGATGCTGGATCAGCAGTTTCGCCCTGGCGGAATTACCGTGCATGATTTTCAGAACGCTCTCGACCGAGACCGCTTCTTCTTCCTCATGCCAGCAATCATAATCCGTCACCATGGCGACTGTGGCATAGGGTAGCTCAGCTTCGCGGGCGAGCTTGGCTTCCGGCATATTGGTCATACCGATCACATCACAGCCCCATGAGCGATAAAGCTGGCTTTCGGCATAGGTTGAGAATTGCGGGCCTTCCATGACGATATAGGTGCCGCCCTTATGACAGGACGCGCCCACCGCCTGACCAGCCTCAAAAGCCAGCCCGGCAAGCCGCTCACAGACGGGCTGCGCCATGGACACATGGGCCACACAGCCTTCGCCGAAAAAGCTTTTCTCACGCGCGAAAGACCGATCAATGAACTGATCGATCACCACAAAGTCGCCTGGCGGATATTGCTGTTGCAGGGAGCCAACCGCGGAAATCGAGAGAATGTCGGTCACGCCGGCACGTTTCAGAATGTCGATATTAGCGCGATAATTCACGTGGGTAGGAGAAAGACGATGGCCCTTGCCGTGACGCGGCAGGAAGACCAGCTCCACATCGCCAATATTGCCGCGCATGACGTTTCCGGACGGCACGCCCCAGGGGGAGACAATATGCTCTTCCCGCGCGTTCTCCAGGCCATCAATCTCGTACAGGCCAGACCCGCCCAATACGCCAAGAACCCATTTACTCATTTTCGATTTATCCTATCAGCGCTGTACCCGGACATCTCACTCGCATAGCCGTGCGACGACCGAAAGGCCAGTCACGTCGCGTCCAGTAAAAGTGATCCTCATCCGGCATGAACAGCGCCCAGCTGACGAGGTCGCCATTGTCGTCAGTGCGCACTTCGTCATCATATTGAAGAAGGATAGTTGGCAGGACCTGTCCGGCATCACTGGTGATCTGACTGACTTCAGACTGATAGGCCACATCACTGCCTGCCCATTGCCCGATATAGATCACGATATTGTCTTCAACCCGAAAACGGACATTCAGGAAATTGTCTTCGCAATTGGTGTCAGTTTCCGGGTCTTCGGCAGGATCAATCACCCAATTGCCTGACAGGGTCTCGATGATGTCGTCTTTCGACAGAAGCTTGTTTTGCGACACTGCCGGGCCGGCCAGAATGATACTAAGGCTGGCAAATAGTGCGATTTTGCGGAACACGAGATCAGTCCTCCTCGGTGAACCATTTCCGCATACCTATAGGGGATGGCGCAAGGGGATTATGCGTTGTCAGCTGCACATCATCAGCGAGGGTGTAGCCACAATCGAGATAGACTTCGACCAGACGCGGCTGGTCTTTGCGGACGGCCAGCTGTGCGCCGCCTGCACCGCGATACCGGCCAAGCTTTTCCAAAACATGCAGGATTTCTGCGCCAATATCATTGCCGGTATAGTCTGGCAGAAGGCCGATGCGTTTCACCTCCATCCATTTGCCATCATCCCCTTCCGGACCGGGAACCATCACAAACCGGCCTGACCCGACGACATCTTCTTCATCCAGAACCAACACCGCTCCCCCAGATCTGATCTGCGCCGCGACCGTCTTCGGCGTCTCCCTGAAGACGGTCGACGTCTTGCCGACCCGTCCCGTCCAGATGACGCGTGTGACCGCATGCACCGCGCCCGCGTGTTCCGGGCCTACGCTGAGTATTTCGAGGTCCATGAAGGGCAAGTCCTTTTGCAATAGCTCTGAACCGGTCATTGGGGAAAATCTATGCGATGGAGATGCTTGACCGAAGTTTTTTGACGACGCCCGTTAAAATGCTCGTGGTGCGCGCTTGTGCTGGCGAACTCTTATTCAGTCAACAGGCTGGTGCCAGTCGACTGCAGTCATCAGAAATCTGATGCCGAGTAGCACGTTTGCAAACTTGCCTGGCGTCCGCACTGGGCTACCTTCATGATAGCAGGGAGATCGGGTTGAAGCATTTTTTCGTGATTGTTACTTCGTTGCTGTTGTTCACGGCATGTGGGGCAGGCAACGATACGGAACTCGAACCAGCTCAGCTGTTTGAGTTGGAAACCGCAGGCGAAGATTTCCCTGTCAGCGGTCCACCTAATTTCGACGCGAGCTATCACTATCTGAGTGTTCCTGAGAACTGGGAAAAACCCTCCAGTCAGAACATACGATTGCCAGTTGTTATCATCCGAGCGGCGCAGGGCGGTTCGGATCTTCCTCCTGTGATGATGGTTGTTGGTGGCCCTGGCATTGGCGACATGTCGGCCGCGGCCTATGCCAGTGCCTATCCATGGACAGCAGAGAGAGATTTCATCATTTTCGGGCAGCGCGGGACAGAGCATGCATCGCCCGCACTGATGTGCCCGGAATACAATGATGCAATCGCAAAAGAGCTGTCAGAAAGAGTGTCCGCACTGAAGAACTGCCGAGACCGCCTGACGTCGGATGGCATGGACCTTGATCAGTATCACTCACTCGCGATTTCGAGAGATATTGATGCCTTGCGGCAAGCCATCGGAGTCCAGTCGATCTCATTATACGGTCTGTCTTATGGCACACGGGTCGCGCTGACCTATGCACGAGAGTTTCCGGAACAGGTCTCCTCGATGGTGCTTGATTCTGTGTTGCCGCATACCGCCAAATACGATGACACCGGCCTGCAGAACTATTTCGAAGCGCTGCAGCGGATATCTGATATTTGTGACAGCGAGCCTGCTTGCGCCGCTGCCTATCCGAACTCAGCTCAACGTTATTTGTCCGCTCTTGAGGACGCCGCTGAGGCGCCATGGGACAATTCCGCGTTCAATCCGGAGCGACCAGACGTTACAATCGATGATCTTGCCTCAATTGTTGGTATAGATTCCGAATATGAAGTTTCCATCGCACCTGCTCTCATGTCTGCAATCGCAAACCGCGATCTGGAGACGATCAATTCATTTCTGAGCGCGTCGGCGGGAAGTAATCTTGCATGGGGAATGCGGCTCTCGGTCTGGTGTAGCGAAGCCTTCGCCCATTCGGAGTTCGTACGATCTGGACATCAGGCTGGCGGGACATTCTCGGACATTCAGAGCAGTGTCTTCACAGCTGAAGAATGCGAAGCCTGGAATGTAAGCACTCGGCCGGATGCAGAGATCGCTCCAACTCAATCAGATATCCCTGTGTTATTGATCAGCGGTGAGCTGGATGCCGCAACGCCGCCCTGGATGGCGGATGAAGCATCCACAACCCTTCCCAATAGCAGATTCATTGTTCTCAAAGGCGGACTTCACACTGAAACGACCCGCTGGGATGGCGATGGTTGTGCAATGTCGATTGCTGGTCAGTTCTTTCGGGATCACGAAACGGTTCTGAAACAGCCAGAATTCGAGTGTTTGAACAATCGTCGCAATGCCGAGTTCTATGTCGAATAGGACCTGCCAAACCCTAGTGCTGATGAAGCGCAAGTCCTTTCGCAACGGCGCCAAACCGGTCATTGCGAGATATTTCGGCCTTAGGGAATTGGGATAGAAACAGGTTTTCCACCGCCGGCACAAAAGTAGACCCGCCAACCATGACGATATCCGTGACTTGTTCCGGTGCCAGTCCAGCCTCGGTCAGACAGGTCTGTGCCGCCGAACTCATGGAGATGAGTGCCTCGGCAATCAGATCTTCAAAAGCTCCGCGCTCAATCTCCTTGCGAAGGTCAGCACCCGGAATTTTGTAGTGAAAGGCGCACTGCGCCCGCTGGCTGAGCTCGATTTTTGCAGCTTCGGTCTTCTGCGCATAAATACCGGCTTCAAAATTCTCGACGAGATAATCAAAGGCGCGGATGCCCGGGCTGTTCGGGCTGTATTTCCGCATCCAGGCGATCTCCTTTTTCACCAGAGGCGAATAGAGAAGGTTGTGCCGCTTCCAGTCGGACAGAAGGACGTAATTGGCAGTGGGCGCTGGCAGATTGTTGAGTTCGAGGGTTTCGGTTCGACCGAATGAGGGCGTGATTTCAAAGAAACTGAGCACGCGGTCAAAATCATTCCCGCCGACATAGACACCGGAACTGCCGAGCACATGGAACCCTTCACCATCACCAGACAACCGCACGGCGCAGAAGTCCGACGTCCCGCCCCCGATATCGGCAATGAAGACAATCCGGTCACCAGAGGCTTTGCCACCCATGGTGCGGGCAGCTGCAATCGGCTCGGCGAGGAAACTGATGTCGGTGACGCCATTGGCGCTGAGGCATTCGCCCAACACTCGCTGTGCATTCGCATCGCGTTCCGGGTCTGTGTCATTAAATGAGACAGGGCGTCCCTGAATAACAGAGGTGATTTTCTGACCGGTCTGTTGTTCGACACGCAGGAGAAGCGCTTTCAGAAAGTCCTGGATCACCTGTCGAAATGGAATGGCGCGGCTTCCGAGTTGAGTGGTTTCATCGATCAGCTCCGAACCAAGCACGGACTTGATCGACCGCATGAGCCGCCCGTCTTCGCCGGCTTCATAGGTTTTGATGGCAGTACTGCCGATTTCAAAATCCCGGCTGCCGGACTCATAGAAAATCGCCGTCGGGATTGAGGTCAGCCCGGGCTCCAGCTCTATGAGTTCAGGACCTTTCTCCGTCAGAATGGCGACCGATGTATTCGATGTTCCAAAATCTATTCCAACGCGCATTGCTGCCCCCATTCCCCGAATTCACAGCGCTTTCCCTGAAACGCAAAAGGGAGGCTACATTGCTGCAGCCTCCCTCGATAACCAATTGTCTGACCTTTTAGTGGTCGACGTTCCGCCAGATGGCTTTGTACGAGAAGTACACCAGCAGAGCGAGGAAGAAGAGGTAAATCATGACGGCAAAGCCTAGTGATTTCCGGTTTTCCATTTTCGGCTCTGACGCCCACGCGATGAACTGAGCAACGTCAGCGGACATCTGCTCGTTGGTCGCTTCAGTGCCGTCCATATACGAGACGCGACCATCCGCCAGTTGAGGCGCCATTGCAATGAAGCCGCCATACGGCTTGTGACGCGGGTCGCCATGCCAGTTCGCCGTCACATCGCCCGCGAAATACGGATTGTAGTACAGACCGGAAGGCTGGTGCAGCTCGCCATGTGTGTGGTCGTCATTGAAGTGGATGGTATCGTCAATGATTTCCGTGTCGTCCGGATAGCCTGTCATGAGGCGGTAAATGTAAGTCGCGCCGCCGTGACGGGCCTTTGCCATCACAGACAGATCCGGAGGAATCGCGCCGCCATTGCCAGCCGCCGCAGCCGCGTCGTTTGGATAAGGAGACGGGAACGGATCAGACGCACGACGCGGGCGTGACACAACATCACCAATGTCGTCGACTTCGTCGATTTCGTACTGAGCGGCAAATTCCTTCACCAGCGCTTCAGTCAGTTCGTCATCATCTGAATCGAATGGACCACCATTCTCTCCAAGGTTCCGGAACGACATCAGCTTCATGGAGTGACAGGACGCACAGACCTCGGTGTAGACCTGGAAGCCACGCTGAACAGATGCTTTGTCGAACTTGCCGAACGGGCCTTCAAACGGCCAGTCTGGAACTTCAGTTTTGCCATCATGGAGCGGCTTGGCACCACCTGCAGCGAGCGCAGCCGGAGCTGTGAACGCCGCCAGAACCAGGCCGGTCACAAGAGCTTTGATCACTTTCATCTGGATCTCTCCTATTCGGCCGGCGCAGCGGCGATGTCTGACGACTTCGGCTCAGGGTGAATGGATTTCGCGATGGTTTCCGGCTCGTCCTTTGGTTTCTCGACAAGGCCAAGAAGCGGAAGCACGATGAGGAAATAAGCGAAATAACAGAACGTCAGGAGCTGAGCGATCAGCAACCATTTGATGCCTGGATGGTACACGGTTGGCGGATCTTCAATACCTGCGGCCTCTGCAAATTCGAGAGACTGCTCGTAATCGTCGAACATCACGATGGCGCGGCCATCTTTCGTTGAGAAGCTGCCTTCATGTGAGTCCGCAGAGGCTTTCAGAGCATCACGGCCAGCCTGATCTTCGTAAGCCAGCTCATAACGGAGCTTGTCGCTGCCGGTCGGGATGACAACGTCATCCGGGTTCGACGCACCGGCAATACCGAGCATCAGGCAGACAAAGACAAAACCGAAGAAGAACTGACGTGCGAGCGGACGATAGCGCAGCGAACGCACTTTCGATGTGTCGAGCCATGGCAGAACGAAGAGAACTGCAATCGCACCGAACATGGCGATGACACCGCCAAGCTTCGCTGTGATCGGGCCGATATCAAAGGTGATAGCACGGAGAATGGCGTAGAATGGCAGGAGATACCATTCCGGCACGATGTGCGCCGGCGTCTTCAGCGGGTTACCCGGAATATAGTTGTCCGCGTGGCCAAGAACGTTTGGCGCATAGAAGACGAAGCCAGCAAAAATCATCAGGAAGATGATGATCGCGAAGCCGTCTTTCACGGTGTAATACGGGTGGAATGGAACCGTGTCCTTCTTCACATCTTTCACGTCAACGCCGGTCGGGTTGTTATTGCCCGTGGTGTGGAACGCCCAGATGTGCAGCACAACCACGCCGGCAATCATGAACGGCAGGAGGTAGTGCAGAGAGAAGAAGCGGTTGAGCGCCGCATTACCGATGGCAGGCGCGCCCTGCAGCCAGGTTTTGATACCGTCACCGATCAGCGGAATAGCGCCGATCAGGTTGGTGATAACGGCCGTTCCGTGAAGGGACATCTGCCCCCATGGCAGCACGTAACCCATGAAGGCTGTGCCCATCATGAGCAGGTAGATGACAACACCCAGAAGCCAGCTGATCTCGCGCGGGGCTTTGTAAGACCCGTAATACAGACCGCGGAACATGTGGATGTAGACCGCCAGGAAGAACATGGAGGCGCCGTTTGCGTGGATATAACGCATCAGCCAGCCATATTCGACGTCACGCATGATGCGCTCGACGCTGTTAAAGGCCAGATCAACGTTCGGCACATAATGCATTGCCAGAACGATGCCGGTAATGATCTGGGTGACAAGACAGACAGCCAGAATGGCGCCGAATGTCCACCAATAGTTCAAATTCTTTGCTACCGGAAACCCGACAAAGGAATCATGGACCAGACGCACGATCGGAAGCCGCGTGTCGATCCACTTCTCAATGCCGGTTTTCGGCTCGTATGTAGATTCATGTCCGCTCATTGGAACTCCCCAGCGCGCGTTAAAGTGAGATCGTTACGGCAGAGCCGTCGGCATTGTATTCATAGCTCGGCACCGGAAGATTGCTCGGAGCCGGTCCTTTGCGGATACGACCAGACGTGTCGTAGTGCGAACCGTGGCATGGGCAATACCACCCGCCGAACTCACCTGTGTTGCTGCCCGGGCCAACCGGCACACAGCCAAGGTGCGTGCAAGACCCTGAAACGACCAGAATTTCTGGCTTCAGATTGCCATCGGCAAGCGCCACCAGACGTTCATTATCCGTTTCAGGATCAGGAAGGCTGGCCACATCAACAGATTCTGCTGCTGTGATCTCCGCTCGGGTGCGGTGACGAATGAAGAATGGCATGCCGCCAATCAAAACCCGGATCTCGCCGCCTTCAGGAATTTCCGTTACCGGAACTTCCAGACTGGACGCAGCCTTTGTGTCCAGTGCTGGCAGCATCTGTGCGATGAATGGCCAGGCCAGTGCGCCTGCGCCTCCGACAACAGCCGCCCCGGCTGCGATATGAATGAAATCACGACGATCTTCGTCAATCGTCTCGTGCAGTGTCTCGTCAGTCACGTTGCCATGCCCTCACAAATCGGCTTTCAGGTGGGTGCCATAACATACTCAATTCACGCATTGTGCACTTGCGGCGCAAGGTCGCGCTTGAGATTATTCATGGGTTCCCAGCCCAATTCAGAGAAGCCGATACATTGCGCCTGAGTTTCTATCAACCTGATATTCCCCAGAATCTTGGGACGACGATCCGTTTAGCGGCCTGTTTCGGGATAAAAATGCAAATAATAGAGCCGTGTGGCTTCCCTTTGACCACTAAAGCGTTGAAACGGGCCGTGATGGACTACGGCAATTTGGCGCAGGTCGAACGCGTTCCTGACGCTGATTCGTTCTTCGAAGACGCGCAAAAGTCAGGGGAACGTGTTGTCCTTTTTACAACACTGGGTGCGATTCCGCTTCAGAGCTTCCGGTTTCAACCAAATGATCGACTTTTGTTTGGTCGCGAGAGCGCTGGCGTGCCCGAAGACGTCCATAATCGATGCGATGCGCGCGTGGTGATCCCGCTTGTTGAAGGCGCAAGGTCCATCAATGTGGCCACCGCCGCCTCGATCGGTCTGTTTGAGGCACTGCGGCAGACGGAGGGGAACTGTTCCCAATCATAAAACACAGGCGTAATCTTTTTCCTCTCTAAAAAAGCTTTCTCATCTCATTAATCTTCCGTCTTGATGGAAGAAGTGCCAATATTAAAGGGAAGTACTGTCACAAGATCATGGAATGAAGTTTTGACGAAAAAGCTTCGAAGAAACAGCGCGTTCATCAGTTACTCTCAGAAAAACTTGAAAGAAGCTCGGCGTCTACAAAAAATGCTGGAGAACTTTAAAGTTCCCCGAAAACTTGCGCGTTTACAGACGCGAAGAAAACTTGGCTCAATATTTAGAGATGAGACTCATTTAGCGGGCGCACCTGATCTCAACGACGCCATCAAGCGCGAGATCGCAGCGTCTGATGCGCTAATAGTTGTGTGCTCACCGCAAGCAGCTAGGTCGAAGTGGGTAGATCGAGAAATCATTCATTTCCGAGAAACCCAGCGCGGGCACAAAATTTTTCCAATAATAGTGTCGGGAGCACCAAACTCTGAATTCCCAGAGTTCGATTGTTTTCCTCCAAGTTTCAAGCACGGTGAGACCAACTTTGAGCCACTAGCGTCAGATATCCAAAAGGATGGATGGGAACGGGCTGTAGTACGCCTTATCGCTGGTCTGACTGAATTGCCATTTAATGAATTGTGGGAGCGTGAACGAAAACGTCAACGCTTACGAACTTTTGTTGGCTCAGCGCTAACAATTTTTGGCATTATTTTGACAGCTGTGGCCGTTGCAGCATCTTGGTTTGCGTTAAAGAGTGATGCATTGGCAAGAGCGCAGTCTTCGACGGTATTAGCTCTACAAAGCCAACAATTGTTGCTGGAAGGTGACGAAGTGAACGCCCTAAAAATGTCACTTCAGTCTGATCCCGCAGCCGATAGGTATCTGAGCAGCCGATTAATGACGGGAAGCGAAGGGCACACCTTCGCTGAAAATCAGATCACCAGATTGCTAAATACTCATCGCCTTGATTGGGAGTTTGATACCGGATTGGGGGCATTTTCGTCGCTCTCGATATCGCCTGATAAGACAATCATCGCTGGAACTAATATTATGAATGGTCTGACCGTTTGGGACAGACAATCAAGACAAGCGGTTTTCGAGTTTGATATTCAACGGGACCATCCTGAATCTATCGATTTCAGTCATGACGGAAGATTCCTTGCAGCCGGATTTATGAGTGGAAAGCTTATAGTCTGGAGCACGGAAGACTGGAGCGAAGTGACCAACACGACTGCTCACAAAGGGATTATTGGAGCGCTCTCATTTACACCGTCGGACGAGTTTCTCGTTTCCGGAGCAGAGGACGAACGTATCAAAATCTGGTCCACTCAAACATGGCGTAGAATCAAAACTCTATCTGCACATACGGCCCAGATTAATGATTTGGCCTTTTCTGCTGACGGTAGCTTGATGGCGAGTGTTGCCGGCTTTCTCATGGACACCGACAGTAGTGTTCGGATTTGGGACGCCGAGAAATTTACTCCAATCAGGACTATCAATCATTCCGGTCAAACAAGCGAAGCAGTCGCATTTTCTTCAGACGGAAATCAGATCATTTTTAATAATTTCAACTTTTTGGAGTTTTGGGACATAGATCGAAATCGGCTGGAACTGCGACAAGAAATTCATTCTGATTGGATTACAAAATTAAAAACCAGTTTGACTCCTTTCATTTTGGTATCAGGCAGTTGGGATGGAAGTCTGAAAATTTCAGATGGTTGGGGGACGACATCACGTTTTACATTAGCGACAATTAAAGACTGGGTTGTTTCTATAGATGTAAGTGACGATACCCAAATTATTGCGAGTGGAGATCGGTCGGGTACGCTCCGAGTTTGGAACAGGATTTTGGATGAATACGATCTTATGGTCCGCTATAAAGAACATGGACTGACGCTACTTAAATCAACCGCATCGGGCGAAACGATCGCTGTGGGAGGAAAGGGGACACAATCCATTCTCCTTGTCGACAAAGATAATTCGAGGAACGAGTGGCATCTGAATGGTGAGAAACAGTTGATGCAAGATTTTGCACTTTCTCCAAAACGAGACAAGCTCGTTGCAGTTTCACGCATTTTGGGAACCGGACAAGGAAAGTTAACCTTTTGGCGATTGCAGGATGCACAATCGGCTCCAATTGAAGTCAATCTCGACTTCATACCGCAGTTTGTTGAATTGGTTTCCGACGATAATTTACTGATCGGTGGCTACGCGGATTATCTGGTAATATTTAATATCAGCGAAAACAAATTCGTTCAAAGAATATCCACTGATAATCGAACACAATTCGCTGGCGCCAGTACGAGTGACAGAACCAAATTCGCCACCTTAAGATGTGATGCTTTGACCAAATCTGATTGTGAATTATCTGTTTGGCGGTCGAGTGATTATTCTCTTGAATGGTCTCTTTCATTAGAAAGCACGACTGCGTCTATACGTTATCAGGATGTAACATTTTCACCAGATGGCAAATTTATTGCTCTGACGATTGGCAATAATGAAGCTGTGGTATTGGATGCGATTTCGGGAAACAACATATCTCGGTTCACAAGTCCCACACAACATTTAACATCGCTTGAGTTCTCCCCTGATAATCGCTTCCTCGCTGTATGCGGAGAAGATTACTCTGCGCCCGTTCTAAGGGACCCACTTTCAGGTCAAGTATTAAAAGAGTTCCGCCAAAGCGGAAACAACTGCTTGGACATGAAATTCAGCGCTGATGGCAAGAGCTTGCTGAATACGTCGTGGAATGAAATTCACAAAAGAGACATTCCAAACATATTGTATCTTTCGGCCGCTGAAAAGGAAGAGATGGCGTGTGAATTGCTGAAAAATGCTGGGATCGAGCCCTCTTTTTCACAGGACGACATTTCGATTTATCCGATACTGAGGGGGCAACCCGTTGATAAACAAACAAGCCGCTTGGTTTCGGACTGCAATTCCAAACTATAAGTCAGACGCCGGGCCGATGAATTTCTCATAGTTCTTCCAGCCGCCAACAGAGGCCGGAGAGATTTTCGAGCGGATCTGCGCGAAGCTGGCCGTACCGACGCTGGCGCTGGAAAAGTCTGTAGACGCCATATCGAGACGCGGCAGAGCCAGAAAGTCCATCAGTCGGTTGGTTTCAGTCTGCGGGTCATTGACCAGCTTTTCATACTGAACTTCGTGAATGCGTTTCGGAAAGCGGGACTTCCAATACGTCATCAGCTCGTCATGCGCCGCGATATAGGCCGCCATATCTGAAAGCTCGTTCCGCCAGCGCTTGCCGTCGCCGAAATAGGCACGCCAGGCTGAGAGGGCGAGATCACGCGGATCGCGTCGCACCCACACAAATTTTGCTTCCTTCATGCCCCGCGCCAATGCGCCGAGGAAGAGATGAAGCAATGCGCCCTTATCCGTGACGTGACTTTGCCCTTTTGTGCGGCTGCCTGCACAGAAACGATAGACGCCGCCAATCTTATCCCACAACTCTGTCGCCTGTGGCCCCATAACGCCCGCGCCGATGAGGCTCTGCTCACTGAGATTGCCCAGAGGCCAGGTCGCGACCCGGCTGATCATGGCTTCACCGAGCGGACAAACGTTCTTTTGCTGCGCGATGATCTGCTCGGTCAGACTGGTGCCGGACCGCGGCAGGCCAACCACAAAAATGGATCGCGGCAAGGGATTTGGAAATTCACTTGCTTCACTGCTGAGTGGAATTTTTTCATCTGCTTCGCGGATTGCCCGATGGGCCGTGAGTTCGCCTTCGCGATTGAATGGACGTCGCGCCCGTTCAAACTGATTGGCTTTCTCCCAGGCCGCCCAGGCGTCGTCATATCGGCCCTGACCGTGCAGCAGGCTTCCCAGTGCATAGGCTGTACCGGGCATGGCATGTCCCTCGCCCGCCTCAACCAGCCGGGTCAGCAGGGTCTCGTCCTGATCAGACAGGCCGCCCGATGAGGCAAGCAGCGACCAGGCGTCGCCAAAATCGGCTTTCTTATCGAGTGCACGGCGGAAATAGCTATTGGCGTCATCGAGCTCACCGACCTGGCCCGAATAGACTCCAAGGAAATAATCAATTGCCGGATTGGCCGGCGCGGCCTTTTCCAGGCGGCGCATGATTTCAAGCGCATGTTCGGAGCGTCCCAGACGTGACAGACGCTCTGCCAGTGAGAATACATGTTTAGCGTTGTTCGGAAACACCTCCATGAGGCGCTCAGCAACGCCCAGCGCCGCGTCCTCATCAGCGAAGGCGAGCGCGTAATTATAGACTTCTTCCCACTCGCGACCGAGCTGTTTCGGGTCCTCACGGGTCGCGATCAGCAAATGCCGCAGAATATCAATGCCTTCGGCCTGCAATCCCTGCTGGCTGGTATTTCGAAGGCCTTGAAGAAGTTGTTGCGGGGTCAGGTCCATACCAATGCCTTCCGGGCCGCTTGGCGGCGCTTTTCAAATTTGCTGAAGCCGCGCCTTCTTTCACACAAGTCAGCGCGGATCAATCTGGCCTATTTGATTTCATACACGACGCAGGCGGCGGACGTCACCTCGCGAGATGTCGCATCCATGGGAAGGTCCAATGCATTGATTTCATCCTGGGTCAGGCTCGAAGATCCCGGCGAAGGCGGTGGCGGAGGTGGCGGTGGAGGCGGCGGCGGAGGTGGAGAC
>CEPO01007109.1_pt1 | contig 13156 bp, 10 predicted proteins | sample 530481 | NCBI WGS metagenome assembly CEPO01 (sample SAMEA2620198, study PRJEB7988) | marine metagenome | biome: marine biome (ENVO:00000447); feature: surface water layer (ENVO:00002042); material: "saline water (ENVO:00002010), including plankton (ENVO:xxxxxxxx)" | depth 5 m
ATGCTTAAGCAGTCTGTCCCGCTTTGGAAAAAAGAGTTTAAAGGCGATAACTCTGAGTGGGTTGCTGCAAAAGCGTCTGACGATAAAGCGGCGCTTAAGTGGATGCTTAAAAAATAATGGCGGTTGTAGGTTTTAAGCGCTTATTAACAAGGCGCTATTCTTTTGTTTTTAGTGTCGTGAGCAGTATATTCCGCGCTTGCTCTATGCGATTTATAAGCGTGTCTGTTTTCATAAACGTGGTAGTTTTCTCATTCGCTAGTGCCGTTGCTAGCCCTACAGAAACGGCCAGCTACACAAAAAGTGCGAAACTCTTCACTAGTGCCGATAAGCAAAGCCCTTCATTACCGGTTAAACGGCACGATAAAATTAACGTTGCCGTAGCGGCAAACTTCGCTAAACCTTTAAAACGCATTGCCCAGCAGTTTACGCTGCTTACGGGCATAGACGTGGCGGTAACCGTGTCCTCTAGCGGTACGCTGTACGCTCAAATTCAGCATGGAGCCGCGTTCGATGTGTTTTTATCGGCAGACCGTGCCAGGCCACAGGCACTGGTTAACAATAATCTAGTACATGAAAGTAATGTGGTAGATTATGCCAAAGGCAAGCTGGCGTTTGTATATACCGGTAAGCTGCCAGCTAGCGCTAATGGCTACGAAAGCGTTGCCAGAGAAGCTCGGCGCACGGCTGAAAATCAGCAAGGCGGAGAGCAGAAAACGCAGGCTGGCGGGCAAAGTAAGCCGCTTGAGGGTAAGATAAACGCACAACTTTCAAAACAGCTTAGTCAACAGCTTATTCAGTTAACTGATACCCCAGGTAGCAAAATTGCCATTGCTAACCCTAAACTGGCGCCTTACGGCGAAGCCGCGCAACAAACCCTACAAAACTTATCGCTATGGCAGCACGTTTTACCGCACAGAGTGATGGGTAAAAATGTACTGCAAACCCTGCAGTTCTATTCCACCGGCAGTGTTAGAGGAGCGTTTGTGGCATATTCGCTGGCGCTTGATTTACCGAATATGAGTTCGCCAACCTCGGATAAAAGCTTCGCTGACGGCAAGGGCGCTACAACGGTTATTATTCCTGTACCAGAAAACTTATACCAACCTATTGTTCAGTCGCTTGTAATTAATGCTAAAACGGCAGCAACGCTTTCGCCTAACGTGTTTGATGCGCAAACTGAAACCCGAACCCCAAATCAAGCCAAATCAAGTGGGCAAACTCGGTTTGATATGATGAAGGCCGAAGGCGTATCATCGCCGAGTTTGTTCGTGCAGTATTTGCTGTCGCAAGGGGTACAGCACGGGTTAACCGAGTGGGGTTACCAGCCTGCGTTGCTCGACATACAACCCCATGCAGAAAGGCAAATAAAAAATAGCACTAACACACCGGTAAAGGCTGCTTCTGAAATAGGCAGCCTAACTGGTAAAGCCGGCAGTTTAGATGCCCGTGGGCGTACTCGCTTTGAACTTACCGGTGCGCATGGATGAACGCGCTTAGCGAATTCTTTGGAGTATATGCCTTTGACGCCATTTGGCTTACGCTTAAGCTGGCGCTAATCACCAGTGGCTTGCTGTTGCTTGTTACCTTACCTTTGGCATGGTTTTTAGCGAACTGGCATAGTAAAGCCAAGCCGTTTGTTATGTCGGTGTTGGCGCTGCCGTTAGTGCTTCCACCTACGGTACTGGGGTTTTACTTACTCATTGCATTCTCACCGCAAAGTGCTTTGGGTCAGGGGTGGTATACCTTAACGGGAAGTAATTTGGCCTTTAGCTTTGAAGGTTTGGTGTTAGGTTCGGTTCTCTATTCTTTACCGTTTGCGCTTCAGCCCCTTTATGGTGGCTTTTCTCAATTAGACGCTCGTTATTTAGATGTGGCTAAAACGTTGGGCTTTTCGGCAACCGAAGCATTTGTGAGAATTGTATTACCCTTAAGCAAAGCGCCCATTATCGTTGCCTTGGGGTTAAGCTTTGCCCACACCATCGGTGAGTTTGGCGTGGTGCTGATGATAGGCGGGAATATTCCTGGCGAAACTCAAGTGCTCTCCATAGCCCTTTACGAGCAAGTCGAAGCGTTGGAGTACGAAAAAGCGCATAATCTTGCCATAGCACTCTTGGTATTCTCGTTTGTGCTGCTAGCTGCCCTTTACCGTTTTAATGGCATTGCGAGCCATTTCGGCAGCAGGTCACAAATACCTCGTTCCGCCCCAAACAAGGGCGAGGGTTGATATGGAAATTCACGCTTTCTTGCCTAACAGAATTGATGCCCAAATAACGCTTCAGCCCGCAAGCCGTTTCATTGGCGTTACCGGCCCTTCCGGGGCGGGTAAAAGTAGCCTTTTTCGGGCTTTAGCCGGCGTAGAAAAACGCGCCAAGGTGGCTAAATCATGGTCTTTTGAAAAGATAGGTATCGTGTTTCAGCAGCCCATGTTGTTTCCGCATACTAACGTGCGGGGTAATTTAGCCTTGGCGCAGCGTCATGCTAGCCCCAACGCCTTATCAGTAGAGGCGTGTGTAAAAGGGTGTTACTGCGAGCACCTTTTAGAAAAGCCTATTGATTCACTATCAGGGGGGGAGGCACAGCGTGTGGCGATAGCGCGGGCTTTGGCGAATGGCCCTTCCGTTTTATTGCTAGATGAGTCACTAAGCGCCATCGATATTTTTACCCGGCGCAAAATTTATCAGTTCTTAAATACTCTGTGTGTGTCTGGCCAGCTTACTTGCTTTGTTATCTCTCATGATTTAGATGATTTAGCACTCTTTAGTGATGAACTGGTTTATGTAGAGCAAGGTAAGGTATCGCTCTGCGGTGCGACAACAGATGTGCTTTCTCAAGTATTCGAAAAAGAAGGGGTTGCAATACCTTCAGCCGTATTAGAGGGGCAGAAGTGCTCTGAAAGCGTTACGCAAGTTGAAAATATGCACGGCATAGCTCGAGTTATGGTTGCAGGTCATGAGGTATTTGTTACAGAAGAAGCAATATCATACACGGAAAATATTAAGAGCGCTTACAGGGCACACAGCATTACAGAGGTGAGTAACCCAGAGCAGGATAACGGGCCTGCGCCAGTACGTTTTGCGGTAAAAGCCTGCGATGTGAGCGTAGATATTAATGTGGGAGGTTTTAACAGCGCGAGCACGGTTAGCATTTTAAATGCGCTACCTTGCACGATAACAAGTATTGAGCCTGTACGGCTCACTTCTAGCCAAAACAAAAAGTCGCATCAGCAAGTTACATGGGGCGGTAAAGTGCTTTTGAAGCTTATTTTAGAGAATGACAGCCAAGCACTTTACGCAAGTATTAGTCATATTTCTTTATCGCGCCTTAACTTAAATGTTGGCGATAAAGTGATTGCCCGGTTTAAATTGCCTTAGAGTAATTACTAAGCGTTTCAGTCGCATTTAGGTAGGCATCAAAACGGGCACATACCGCTCTAATAAATATCCGAGCATGTTCTGGTACCCGTATGTGGTGCGCCGAAATCTCAATGATTCCATCGTCTGCAAGACGCTCTAAATTACTTAATGCTTCTGAAAAGTACTCGTCAAAAATAATATGATGCTTGCTGGAAATACTCTGTTTATCTACAGACAGGTTGCACATCAAGCTTGATATTACATCACGACGAACGAGGTCGTCTGGTGTTAACGAAAGCCCAACTTTGGCTGAGGGTAATTGTCTGTCTATACGTTTATAGTATTCTTTCAAATCCTTGGCGTTTTGAGTAAAAGCATTACCTATTGTGCTAATAGCAGACACGCCGACGCCAATTAGGTCGGTATCTCCGCGCAAAGTATAGCCTTGGAAGTTTCGGTGAAGCTTACCTTTATGCTTAGCGATGGCGAGTGAATCGCTGCGTAACGCAAAATGATCCAGCCCAATCATTTCATACCCCACTTTTTTAAAGCCATTTACAGCAAGGTTGTACAAGGCTGCTTTCTCTTCGCTACTAGGAAGAGTTTCTGGCGCAAACTTTCGCTGTGCGGCAAAGCGCTCTGGCAGATGAGCGTAGCTAAATAGCGAGATACGGTCTGGCATCATGGCTTTAGTTGCAGCTATGGTAGATGCAAAAGTCTCTTCTGATTGGTTAGGCAGGCCGTAAATTAAATCCAAATTCACCGATTCGAAACCTAAAGTACGGGCTTCGGACACTAAATCTGCGATATGCGAAGTACTTTGAACACGGTTTATTGTTTTTTGCACGTTGTAGTCAGTGTCTTGAAGGCCAAAGCTGATACGGGTATAGCCCAAGCCCCTCAGATTTTGTAAATAGGTTTTATCAACGTTTCTTGGGTCTAATTCAATAGATAATTCAGCGCCTACTTCAAACGTGAAATGTTTTTTCAAAAGGTACATTAAAAAAGTGTGCTGAACTTTATTTAAAAAACTGGGCGACCCACCGCCTAAATGCAGCGAAACTACAGGCTTATCGTCTGCTAAATAACGCTTAGAAACTATCTCTTTTTCTAAGTAGTCTAAATAGTCGTCTGCCTTTTCGTTGTGCCGAGTCACAAGTTTGTTGCAGCCGCAGTAATAGCAAAGCGTTTTACAAAAAGGAATGTGCACATACAAACTCACGGCTTTCGCTTTAGACACGGTTAGCGCGTGAGGGGATAAATCTTCTTTTAGCGATTCGAACTTAAGTGCAGTAGGGTACGAGGTATAACGAGGTGCATGTTGCGCATATTTGGTTATAGTGGAATTATCGCGAAGTTGTTTTATAGCAATGGTGTTCATTTTTTATCTACACTTATGTTGAACCATCTTGGTGGTTATTCACCAATATAGATTTAGCATAATGAATAAGGCAGGGGCTTGTTTTGATCTACTTCAAGGTTTTTGCGTTAAATATAGTTACAGTTTTGCTTATGCCCTTAATTCTGGTACAGGGGCTTTGGGTTCGCAAAAAAACGCAAGTGCTGCCTGAGCCTAGGGGGGAGCGGGTATTTGCCGCTTTTAAAAACATTAAGGCAACATCAAATCGTGTTTTAGTTGTGGGCGACTCAGCGGCCGCGGGCGTTGGGGCTGATACACAGCACCGTGCGCTATCAGGGCTGCTGTATGCTGGCTTGTCTAAGCATAGCCCCACCCACGTATCGCTACATGCCAAAACGGGTTATAAAAGTGAAGATGTGATAGCGCTTCTACATGGACTACCTGCTGAAAGCTTCACATCAGCATTGGTTTCTATTGGTGTAAACGATGTCACTAAGTTTGTTTCGATAGCCCGCTGGCGAAAAAATATAGAAATTGTGCATAAGCTCTTAACCCAAAAATTCGACTGCCAACGAATAGTGTTTACCGCGCTGCCACCAATCCACAGTTTTCCCGCACTACCCCAGCCTTTGCGGGCGCTACTTGGGTTAAGGGCGCTTCTGCTAAATCAAGTGCTTGAGCAGTGTGTTGTAAATTGGGCTAACACTGAAGTGCTTTATGTACCAGCGCTTAAGGTAACGGGTTCGGTTCAAGGTGTTCAGCAAAGTGGGCTAATGGCAGAAGACGGCTTTCACCCGTCTGCAGAGGGATATCAACTGTGGGCACAGCATGCGCTAGAGCGATTAAAACGATAATTTATTTTTCTACGGCAGCTCTAAATAAAGCATCCCTTGGGGTTGAAGTTTCTTTTAGTAACCTCATTTTGTTACCAACCTTATCTAGTTACTAGCCTTATCTAGTTACTAACCTTAACTAAGTAATAACGATTTCAATAAAAGAGAGCAAATATGCAGAAAGTGACCGTAAATATGGTGTCCGATGTGGTTTGTCCGTGGTGTATCGTAGGGTACCAGCGTTTACAAGAAGCCATTAAAACGCTTGACGATATTGAAGTCGACATTAAGTTTCACCCCTTCGAGCTAAACCCAAACATGCCTGAAGAAGGACAGAACTTACGTGAGCATATAATGGAGAAATATGGCATTGGTGCAGAACAAAGCGCGCAGAATAGAGCACGTCTTGTAGAAGCAGGCAAAGACGTGGGCTTTGCGTTTAATTTCGACGACGACTCTCGCATGCAAAATACCTTTAAAGCCCATCAACTTATTCACTTTGCAGCCGAGAAGGGGCTTGAAGAACAGATGAAGCTAAGTTTGTTTAGCGCTTATTTTACCGATGGCAAAGACATAAATGATAATGCCGTGCTAGTAGAGCTTGCCGCAGGGGCAGGGCTTGATAAGTCACAGGCCAGCGAAGTGCTAGAAAGCGGTAAATACGCGTCTGTTGTGCGTGAAGAAGAAACACTGTGGATGCAGCGAGGAATTCAAAGTGTTCCTACCTTTGTGATTGGCAATCAGGGCGTAGCGGGGGCACAAGAGCCAGCCACACTTGCGTCATTTATCAAAGAAGCAGCATCGCAGTAATAAGCAGTTTAAACAAGCGCTAGGGTAATTATGAGCAATCACGTTAATCATCTGCTGTCGCAGTGGCTACCGCTAAAAGATAAGCACAAGTGGGTGCTTGGTTTCATTTTTAAGACTGAGGGGTCTTGCTATCGAAAAGCGGGCGCCATGATGCTTTTCAGCGATGCGGGCCATCAACTTGGTATTTTAAGTGGTGGGTGTTTAGAAAGTGACATTGTTAAAAAAGCGCAGCGGGTAATGACTGATGGTGTGAGTCGCACGGCGGTTTACGATGATGAAGATGAAGAAGATATCGCCTTTAAATTGGGCGTAGGTTGTGGTGGCGTGGTGCACCTATCGCTTGTACCGGTTAACCAAGACAATCAGTACCTTTCTCTTGATGCGGTCAGTAAAACGCTAACAAATGGCGATGCGTGCGAGTGGGCCTGTACGGTAGACGGCACGCGAGGCGTGTGCGAGGCAGTAGAGTATTCGAATGCTAAACCAAGGAAGGCATCGCTTGAAACCATCAAGGGAATGCGTACTTTATCGGTACTAATGCTTCCGCCTATTCACCTGCTTGTTATTGGTGGGGGCTATGACGCTACCTTTATGACGCGCCTTGCCAGCCTTCAAGGGTATTTGGTAAGCCTTTGGGACCCAAGGCCCGCCCAAGCCAGAATTGAGCATTTCCCCGAGGTTAATTATTTAATAGAAGACCCATCTGTTGAAGGTTTGCTCTTACACTTAAGCGAGCATAACATTCAAGCTGCCGTGCTGATGTCGCACCACCGTGAAATAGACGCCAAAGCCTTGCAAGTACTGAGTAAACGCGCGTTAACCTATACGGCCATGTTAGGGCCCCTTCATCGCAAGCAAGAAATTATGGATTTAGCGGGCATTCAAGACACCGACTTTAGCCAGTACTTCGCCAGTCCCGCGGGCTTCGATATTGGTGGCGAACTGCCTGAGCACATTGCCTTGTCTGTGATAGCACAGTGCCACGCTGTTTTTCACACGAAACCTACGAATTTAAAGCGTTAAAACGTCTTTCTGAAAGTCACGCCAAAGCTTCTTGGTGCGCCGGGATAGGCCATGATTTTGCCGGTTTGTACCGGCACGTCGAAACCGCTTCGCGCAACGTACTGTTCATCGAATAGGTTGCGCGACCACGCTATGATTTCGCTGTCCCATTGAGTAATCTTCACGCGTAATCTTGCATTAAACTGCGAAAATGCGCCTGAGTATTTGTAAGGGTCGTTGGCATCATCAAGAAAAACATCACCTGTGTATTGATAGTCAATACTGGCGGTAAGCGGGTAATTACCAAGCGCAAAATGGTGGTTAAGCATCAGTGATAGAGAATTTTGCGGCTCGAACCCCACGCGATCGCCGTCTCTTGCACAAAACGGATCGCCAGGATTAACCCGGCCCGGGTCGTCGATGCCGGTATGCCAGGTGTAAGCCACCCAACACGTGCCTTGTTTAAACTCGTCAAAATTAGCAAGCGTGCGCGATGCGTTAGCGTGTAATTCTGTGTTTGATGTGATTAGCCACGTTGCTTCTAGCTCAATACCTCTAACCGCGATATCTCCCGCGTTTTGCAAGTTAAACCCGGTGCCAGTAAACGTGGTTGCCTGAAAATCTTGAATTTTTGTGTAGTGCGCCGCCGCATTTACCCTAAGGCCGACGTCCTCAAAGTCGTGTTTTATACCGACTTCAGTGCTTCGAGATTTTTCTGCGTTAAATAGCGGGCTTAGGCCCGGAAGAATTCTATCTGTGTTAGTCCCTCCCGCTTTATAGCCAGTGGCGAAGCTTGCATACGCTAAGGTGTTGTCTTGAGGGTGGTAAGCTAGCTTTACTGTACCTGTGAGCTGGTCATCTTCTATGCTTTCATTCAAATCTGGGCGGGGCATTACGGCAGCTGAGCCGAAAAAGAAGTAACCCCAGCCCGTTTGTTGGAAGGGGGCTATGGCGTTAAGCGAACTTTGTGAAGGAAAGTCCCCTTGCGCCAATGCGGCCCCAATTTCTTGCAAGCCAAGGAGAGCGATGTTGATATTCGGCCACTTTGTAGGATCTTGTTCCAGGCCATCAATCCCTGGCCCTTGTTCATCAAATTGGCCTTTAATTGTTTTCTTTTCTTGCGTAAATCGTAACCCCGAGGTCAGGGTTAGCATATCGCTAAACCGCCAATCGAATTGAGTAAACACTGCAAAACTGTCTTGCTCTTGATCTGCATTATGTATAAAAGCGGTGTTGGGTGGCGCTGGAGAAGCAGAAGGGGCAATAAGACCAGAGGTTAGCGCACTGAGTTCATCTATAGCGTTTGCTAATGGGAGTAAGTCACCTGCGACCGCATTAAAAAACACGCTGAAATCGGCCTGAGTTGTTGTATCAAAAGTAAGGTCTAAATTTTGACTGTAATAGTAGGCACCAATGAGTCCTTCAAGTACACCACTGCGATAGTGAAGCCTTAGCTCCTGAGAGAACGACTGTTGCTGCGCATCGTTGGTCGCATTAAGTAAATCCGCGTTAGAAAAGTCAGTATCTACCGAGTCTAGGCTGTCAAATGCCCGATAGGCACTTATACTTACTAAATGCCACGCCTTATTAATATCGAAATCAACTTGAACCGATAGGCCTTTATCTTCCATTTGAGATATGGGCGTTTGAGACAACGACGTATTGAAACGGTAAAAGTCTTCGCGCCCGTATACCGTGGCGTCGAAGGGGGGCTGTAAAAGTAACGCATCAGTACCGAACTTACCCTCTACTTGGTTTGCTTGTATATTGTTTTGGTAGGTAAGAGCGCCGCAGCAGCGTTCGTCTAACTCGCCATAGTCGGCAATTACCTTTACGCTAACGCTGTCACTAGGTGTATACAGCAACTGCGCTTTGATAGCAGAGCGATTTCGGTTGTTAAGCGTTTTTCCACTTTCTTTGTCTGTAATAAAGCCGTCGCTGTGCGACGTGAAGCCGGATAGGCGAAGCGCCAGAATATCTTCAACAAGTGAAAAGGACGAGCCGGCGCTTAAGCGCACAAGCGCATCGTTCCCGACAATAGCTTCAGCAAAACCGTCGCGATCGTTATGGGAAGGGGGAGTAGTGGTAAGTGTCATGGCCCCCGCAGCAGTATTTTTGCCAAACAAGGTGCCCTGCGGGCCGCGTAAAACTTCTATCGATTCAATATCGACTACATCATTGATAAGAGCATTCTGCCGAGAGCGATAAACGCCATCAACATAGAGTCCAACAGAAGACTCGAAACCAAAGTTTTGTGAAGAAGTACCGATACCTCGTATAGAAAAGCCTGAGTTAGTTACACTTTGGTTTTGAAACGCGCCGAAAGCAGGCACGTAATTTTGAAGGTCAAACACATCTCTGCTTACGGTTTCGACTAAATCCTTGCCAGATAACGCAGTAACTGCCACTGGCACATCCTGCAAATTCTGCGGTGTTTTCTGGGCATGAACAACAATGTGCTCAAGCGTGCTCGTAGTGGGTTGAGAAACATCATCAACTTCTGCATAAGCCAGAATAGGTATAGCCACGAGTAAAGGCGCACCCAATAGGTAAAATGTGATTTTATTTAACGTAGGTAGAGCAGGTGTAGGCGATTTCATTTTGTTTCTTTTGAGTGGGGAAGCCGTGCGCTTCCAGCAAAACTTATCACGACGAGGTCGCGTCCAATTGCGCGCAGTCCCTTACACTTTTCCTTTGTCTACATCCATACGACATCACTAATGCTGCATTAATATACAATCTTAAGCACTAAAATTGCACGTACTTGATCTCACCATGTCCAATTTTGTTTTGAACGTATCAAAAATGCTCAACTCGCTTCAGCGAATAGTTTCACCTGATGCATACTCATTCAAAATATCAATTAAACTTATATTGCTGTTTTCCTTAGTATGGTGAAAGCAAGTTAACATATTAATAACATCAGGCAGTGGTATGACAGACATCTACTTAGTGCGCCATGGTCAAGCATCATTTGGTAAAGCTAACTATGACAAACTTAGCGACTTAGGTGGGCAGCAAGCCATTTGGCTTGGGGATTATTTCAAACACCGCGATATTCATTTCGATGAAGTCTTCACTGGCGATATGGTGCGCCATCACGAAACCAAAGACGGCATAGCCGCTGGCCTAGCGTCAAACCGATACACATTACCCGAAGCATCGGTAAACAGTGCGCTAAATGAATTTAACTTTCAAGCCGTAGCCAAAGCGTATTTAACCCGTTACCCAGAAGCGAAAGTGCCGGAAGGGGCGTCGCCATCCGAATATTACCGGTTGCTCAAAAAAGCCATGATTGCGTGGTCGCAAGACGAACTTGCCCACGATCTGCTCGATGAAACTTGGGGACAGTTTGAAGATAGAGTGCATTCAATGCTCACTCACCTTAAAAGTACCGACGCTAAACGGGTATTAGTGGTTAGTTCTGGGGGCGCTATTGCCATGATGCTTAAACATATACTTGGCTACGATTCAGCCACGGTTGTGAATATGAACTTGCAGATACGAAACGCCAGTTTTTCGCAATGCTTCGCTAATGCGCGAGGTGTTCATTTAAATAACTTCAACAGCGTACCTCACCTGGATGTGACTGACAGGTTGCACGCCATTACCTACAGCTAAATGGGGCAATTATGAACTTTGAATATAATGAAAAGACCCAAGCACTTTTAGAAAAGCTAAAAGCGTTTATGAAAGACGAAGTGTATCCAATTGAAAAGGAATATATTCACGCCGTAGAAAATAGCTCAGCGACCAACGGCGAAGGTCGTTGGAAAACGCCCGAAATGATGCAAACGCTGAAACAGCGTGCCAAAGACGCCGGTCTTTGGAATTTGTTTTTACCAGAAGAGTACAAACCCTATGGTGCAGGGCTTACTAACGCAGAATACGCGCCCCTTTGTGAAGAGATGGGGCGCGTGCTATTCAGCGCTGAAATATTTAACTGTAGCGCACCTGACACCGGCAATATGGAAGTATTAGCCAAATACGGCAACGACAGTCATAAAAAGCAATGGCTAGAGCCTTTGTTAAACGGCGAAATTCGCTCAGCGTTCGCAATGACTGAGCCGGCTGTAGCATCGAGTGATGCCACCAACATTGAAACTTCGATAAAGCGCGATGGCGATGAATACGTGATCAACGGTCGAAAGTGGTACACCAGCGGAGCGATGAACGAAAACTGCAAAATTATGGTGGTAATGGGTAAGACAGACTTCGATGCGCCTCGTCACCAACAGCAGTCACAAATTCTGGTGCCTATGGATACCAAAGGCGTAACCATTGTTCGCCCAATGGCCGCAATGGGCTATTACGACGAGCCTGTAGGTCATGCTGAAGTATTGTTCGAAGACGTACGCGTACCGGCTGAAAATTTATTACTCGGTGAAGGGCGAGGCTTTGAAATAGCACAAGGCCGTTTGGGCCCGGGTCGAATTCATCACTGTATGCGCTTAATTGGATGCGCCCAGCGTGCATTAGACATGGCCTGTGAGCGTGTTGAACAACGCGTGGCGTTTGGTAAGCCGTTAGCTAAACAGCAGTCGATAAGAGAAAACATTGCGCAAATGCATTGTGATATTGAGCAAGCGCGGTTACTTACGCTAAAAGCGGCAGACAAGATGGACCGCTATGGGAACAAAGTGTCGCGAGACATCATTGCTGCTATCAAAATAGTGGCACCTACTATGGCGTGTAAAGTCATTGATCAAGCGATTCAAATGCACGGTGCGGCGGGAACCAGTCAGGATTTCGTGTTATCTGCTATGTATGCCTATGCACGCACAATTAAGTTGGCTGACGGCCCTGACGAGGTTCATATGATGCAGCTTGGGCGTAACCTGATTGCTGAAAAAAATGCCTAAGGAGTAAGTGTGTCTCAAGACAATACTAAAAACGCCCATGCAATAGATTTGGCGGAGCTAAATTCATACCTTGCTAAGGCATGCCCCAGTGTTGGCCACGTAGAAAGTGCTGATAAGTTTGCAGGCGGACAGTCAAACCCAACGTTTAAGTTAACGACGGATAACGGCGTATATGTATTACGCCGTCAACCTCCGGGCAGACTGTTAAAATCTGCCCATGCGGTAGACCGGGAATTCCGGGTTATTAACGCTCTGCAAGGCTCTGATGTGCCGGTGCCTAAAGTGTACCATTTGTGTGAAGATACCAGCATTATCGGAAGTATGTTTTACATAATGGCCTTTGTTGAAGGTGACATTTACTGGAATAGTGCGCTACCTGAAATTGCGTCTTGTGCTACTCGCGGTGCTATGTACGATGAAATGAACCGCGTGCTGGCCGCGCTTCACAGTGTAGATATCGAAAATGCCGGTTTACGTGATTACGGAAAACCGGGCAGCTACTTTGAACGTCAGCTAAGTCGCTGGACAAAGCAGTACCGAGCGTCTGAATTAGAGCATATCGAAGAAATTGAAAGTTTAATTCAGTACCTCGAGTCGAATTTACCTGAAGACGATGGGCAGGTGTCTTTAGTTCACGGTGATTTTCGTTTAGACAATATGATGTTTGATATGTCTAACAACGAACAGCCAAAGGTTGTTGCCGTTTTGGATTGGGAGTTATCTACCCTAGGGCATCCGTATGCCGATCTAGCATACCAATGTATGCAGCTGCGCCTTCCGTCTGATATTGCGCATGCTGCTGGTCTAGGAGGGCTAGATAGGAAGCAGTTAGGCATTCCCAGTGAACAGGAATACATAAATACCTACTGCCAGCGCAGAGGTATTGACGCTATCGATAATTGGACGTTTTACCTTGCCTTTAGCTTTTTCCGATTA
>CEPO01002081.1_pt1 | contig 13078 bp, 9 predicted proteins | sample 530481 | NCBI WGS metagenome assembly CEPO01 (sample SAMEA2620198, study PRJEB7988) | marine metagenome | biome: marine biome (ENVO:00000447); feature: surface water layer (ENVO:00002042); material: "saline water (ENVO:00002010), including plankton (ENVO:xxxxxxxx)" | depth 5 m
ATCAACGCCATGGTTAGCATTCGCCAAGAAATTGCGAAAGTAGAAAGTGGCGAGTGGGATGCCACTGACAACCCGCTACACAACGCACCGCACACACTAGCGGATATCTGTGACAGCGACTGGAACCGCAGCTACGACCGCATGCTAGCGGCGTACCCAGCACCAGAAGTACACAGAAACAAGTTCTGGCCAACGGTTAACCGTATTGATGACGTTTATGGCGACCGAAACCTTATCTGTTCATGCCCTAGCATCGAGAGTTATGTTGAGGAGTAGGGTGTTGTTGACCAACTGTAATTGAAATTGTGAACGCGACAATTAAGTTTGTGAATGCAATTAAGATTGTGAATAGCTAGATATGAAATAGGCGAAACTTCATGGTTCGCCTTTTTTATTTCGCACTAAATACTTCGAGCGTTCTTTGATCACATAGGTCAATTTGACCATGCTCGGCTTTCATCCGCTTCTTGAAGATGACGAAATACCCTACAGTTGTTTGGTTACGTACTGTCAACTGCTGGGGGTACCCTTTGCACGAGTGCTCTTAGAGCAGCAACATATTGCCCACTATCAATTAGTTTCACAATTCCCCGGATATGTTCCTTTTATCAGTGGGCTGTCACACGTATCTGCACATGAGGTCATACATGAGCACACGATATTATCGGTGTTTCAGCCTTTTCTTCATCCCAAGACCTATTCCAGCACATTTGCCAACCTTGAAACGGGACGTGCCAGCAATTTACATTCTCGAATGTCGCTGGTCGTCAATAGATTCAACACTGGCACAGTATTAAGAGCTTGCCCGGCGTGTGTGGAAAGCGAGGCTAAAACGGTCGGGCGTGCGTGGTGGCATTTGCAACATCAACTGCCTGGGTGCTTGGTTTGCCTAAAGCACAGCGAATCGCTATTGGAGGTGGCTGTGCAGCGCAGAGCCTTAATTTTGCCGAGCGAGATAAACCTTCACCACTATGTAGTGCTGGGGAGCGTGGATGTTCAACTTACAAGCTTAGCGCATAATGTATGGCGTAGCAGCGCCTCTTTAATCGCTTATCAACACATAACGACTCGCTACCGTCATCGGTTGGTAGAGATGGGGTTTGCGTCACACATTGGTGCTATTCGCCAAGATAAGCTGCGCCACGCATTACGTGCATATTGGGCAAAGAGCGCTTCGCCTACGGTTCAGCAGTTATTGCTAAATAGTAGTTATCCAGAAACTCTATTCAGGGCCAAGCGCGCCCAGTTTCATCCGTTAAAACACCTACTGCTCATTGGCATGTTATGGCATTCATGGCGTGAGTTTTGTGAATACAAGCCATGTGAATGTGTTACCCCTGAGCGTGCAGGTGATAACGTCTTGAATGAAGGCGAAACAGATGCAGACATCCTGTATTTGCTTCAACAAGGAAAGTCATTACGAGTCGTATCTAAGCAATGTAAGCGAAGCGTTATTTACGTGAAAAAGCTCGCCTTACAAAACAATATCCCCGTTAAAACACGCGCTAAGCAAATAAGATATAGCGTTGATTGTTGGGCTGCTAAAAGATGGTGTTAAAACGCAGTAAATCGCCAATGAGGTCGATTATTCGGTGGGCGCGGTAGAGCAGGTGCTTTCTCAACATCCTGGCCTTGTGGAAAAGCGGGATCAGAAGCGTTTTAACGCGCAGTGCCATAAACATCAAAGCTGTATTTTAAAAGCGTTGGTAGAACGTCCGGAATACCATCGCAGTGACTTTCAGCGTGAGTGCAGAGCAAGCTACAGTTGGCTTTTCAAGCATGATAAAGAGTGGCTTTATAGTGTGATGCCTGATGCTGTGCCGAGAAGTAGAAGGCGGGGAGCTGTTTAGGATGAAGCTTGGAGTTATCTTCATTAGCGCTTATTTGAAGGTTAGGTTTAAGATTATTGTTAAACACTGAAAGAAGCGATCTATGCTTCATTCCTTAAAAATCCTGAGTATAGTCTTTTGCGTCAAAGCGTATTACTATGAAATTTCAGTAAAAATTGGTTATAGGAATAGATGTGTTTCGAGCGTCTTTGTAACCTGACTAGTAATTTAGATAACGAAGAGAATAGGGATATCAAATGTTAATTAAAGAAGTGCGCATTAGAAATTACCGATTATTGAAAGATGTCAAAATGACATTGGATAAAAGATCGACATTAATTGTTGGAAGAAACAATACAGGTAAGACCTCGGTTACAGAAATCTTCAGAAGTTTTTTAGCAGGTCCGTCACCAAGATTAAAATATGAGGATTTTAATCAATTATCTTTGAGTGGGTTTGAAAAAGCGTTGGTTGCTTTTCAGGAGGGAGTTGCTGAGCAAGAAATTCGACCACAAATTCCTACTATTGAATTGGAATTATTGGTTGATTATCGCGATGATGCCGATGCTTATGGAGTACTTGGTGATTTTATCATCGATCTTGATGAAGACTTATACGAAACGAGGATACTAGCTTCGTATCAAGTTAAAAATGGGGCAATTAACAGCCTGTTTAGTGGTTTAGATTTAAGTGATCGAACAAGCTATTTCAAAGGTCTGAAAGAGTCAATCAGCCTCAATTTTGAATCTGTGCTCTACGCGATCGAACCTAACAACTCTGATAACAGAGTAGAGTTAGAGTTTAATAAAATAAAACGGCTGATACGCTCAGAAGTCATCAACGCACAACGTGGTTTGGATGATGAAACTCACAATGAGCGGGATGTTTTGGGTAAATCATTAGGTAACATCTTTAACAGTTCATCTAATGCAGGTGCACCAGAAGCATTTAAAGCGTTATCAGGGGAAATTAATGAAGTCGTAGAAGAGTTGCAAACAAGAGTTGATACTGACTTCCAAGGAAAGGTAGAGCAACTCTTACCCACGCTAACAATTTTTGGATATCCTGGTTTACAAGATCCAAATTTGAGTGCGTCGACTGAGTTGAATGTAAAATCTCTACTTGAAAGTAATACTAAAGTCTACTATCGGAAAGATGACTATTTTACCCTGCCTGAAACATACAATGGCCTTGGTTTTAGAAACCTTATCTTTATTCTCTTTCGTATCTATGAGTATTTTAGAGCTTATCAAGCTGAAGAAACAGCGCCGAAATCCCACATTATATTCATCGAAGAACCAGAGGCGCATTTACATCCCCAGATGCAAGAGGTATTTGTTCGACAGCTAGACGGGATAGTTTCTGAATTTGAAAAGAGCTTCAATGAGGGAGAAGCTTGGCCTATTCAGTTTGTTATAAGTACACATTCAGCAAGTATTGCTAATGAAGCTGACTTTAGCAAAGTACGGTATTTTTTGGCGAAAACTCCTGGCTTTACCCAAATAAAAGATTTGGGAGCAGAGTTTTCGGCCGCAGATCTGCAAGAAGACAAAGAATTTCTACACAAGTATTTGACACTGACTAAATGTGATTTGTACTTTGCAGATAAGGCAATGTTAATCGAAGGAGCTACGGAGAGAATCATATTACCCGAAATAATCAAAAAGGTAGATGAGAGTGAAGGAACCTCCCTCAGAAGTAAGTATCTTTCAGTTGTTGAAGTCGGAGGTGCATATGCTCATCATTTCTATAAGTTTATTGACTTTCTAGAGCTCAAAACTTTGGTTATTACAGACCTTGATTCTGTTAGAAGAGATGATAGTGGTAAGCGCGTTACTTATCGAGCATGCCCTGCTAGCCAAGGTACGCACTCATCAAACAGCGGTCTGAATAGCTGGTTTAGTGAAGGCGAAAGACCAGTTTTAGATGAATTAAAAAATAAAACTGATATTGAAAAAATAAAAGGGTATCGAAGAATCGCTTATCAAACTCCCGAATTGGATCGTGAAGCGTGTGGTAGAAGCTTTGAAGATGCTTTTGTATTAGCAAATAGAGAGGCTTTTGTTGACCTTGTTGGGAATGAAGAATTGGATGTTGAAGCCTCCGCATTTGAGGTGGCAGAGTCAATTGGCAAGGGAAGCAAAGCTAATTTTGCTATCAAATACTCCATAGATGAAACTGAATGGAATGTGCCAAAATATATTGCTGAAGGACTAGTTTGGTTGGATTGCAATACATCTGTACTGGAAACTACGCCTCTCGTTGCTGATACAGATGTAGAGGTCGCAGTGGAAGCAACTGAGGATGATGATAATGTCTGAAGTTAGTCCAGCTGAGCAAGCATCAGTACAAGCTTTAGATGATATGTATACCGCAATCAGAGATGGCAGATGCTTTCGTTTAGAAGCAGGTGCAGGTGCTGGTAAAACTTACTCACTTATAAAGGCTTTGAAATACCTAATTGACAGCCAATCAGTAGAGCTTTCAAAAAAAGACCAGAAGATAGCTTGTATCACGTACACCAATGTTGCTAAGAACGAAATACGAGAAAGAACAGATAACCACCCTACAATTTTTGCAGATACGATACACGCATTTAGTTGGAGCTTTATAAAACAATTCCAAGCACATATTCGAATTCTAATACCTAAGTTAAGTGACAGGTGGGTAGAACGTATTGCTGAAGCGGGAGGAATAAATGATCAAAAGGTTATCTATGATTTAGGCTTTCCAAGAATTGACCAAGCAACCATAGAGCTGCATCACGACGACGTCATAAAATTAATGGCATCTTTATTAAGCAACTCGAAGTTCCAATCACTTCTCACAGCTCAGTTCCCTTTTATTTTCATCGATGAGTTTCAAGATACTAATATTGGTTTAGCGACTTCAATTGTAGATAATCTTATTGATAATGATGCTGGTATTTTGATTGGCCTTTTTGGAGATCATTGGCAAAAAATCTATGGTAGTGCCGCATGTGGCTTAATTGAAAGCTCACGAAACAAAATTGTAGAAATAGGAAAAAATGCAAATTTCCGCTCAGATAGTAATATCGTTAAATGTTTGAATAAAATGCGGCCTGAGCTGCTTCAGCATGAGTCTGACCCTGAGTCCGGTGGAGAAGTTTTAGTATATCACTCCAATTCTTGGGAAGGAGAACGTCGCACTGGTGGACATTGGAAAGGTGACTTGCCTGAAAAAATAGCACATAAGTATTTTGAACACGTGAAAAGCCTTATGGAAGCCAACGGATGGGACTTTGACTCAGAGAGCACAAAAGTATTAATGCTTACAAATAACGCGCTTGCGACTAAACAAGGCTATAAAGAGCTTTCCGATTGCTTTGATTACCCAGAAGACTATTTGAAAAAAAGTGATCCATACATTAAATATTTAGTCGATGTTATTGAGCCAATGGCAGCCTTTTTTGAGGCGCGAAAATATGGCGATTTATTTCAAGTAATTAATCAGACATTCCCACAGCTGCATTGTCAAAACGATAAGCGACTATGGGTTGAGAACTTAACTAGGATAAATGACATACGGTTGAGAGGAACAATTGGAGATCTATTAGATTACCTTTCCGATATTGACAAACCCCGTCTGTCTAACAAAGTAGCTCAGTTGGAAGTCAGATATCAAGAATTAAGAGCTAAAAATATAGATGATTTGGATGATAAGAGTAAGAAACTCTTTAGGAAGATAACTTCTTTAAGGGCAATCCCATATCTACAAGTTATAAAGTTGTCTCAATTTATCGAAGAGAAGACACCATTTTCTACGAAACATGGCGTAAAAGGCGCCGAGTTTGATAACGTACTTGTCGTGCTAGGACGAGGTTGGAACCAATATAACTGGAATCAACTGTTTGAGTTTATGGAGAATGGTTATCCTGACAATAAAAAAGATACCTTTGAAAGGAATCGCAACCTTTTTTATGTTGCCTGCTCTAGAGCTAAGCATAATTTGACTTTATTAGTTACTCAGGAACTGTCAGACGAAGCATTGAATAGATTAAGCTATTTATTTGAGGAGCATCAGGTAGTTGGCGAAATCGATGTCCAATAGCAGTAGTTTTCATTAAGCCGATTTAAGGTACTCATCCTAAACAGAAGCGTTAGTAGGTCATGGGATTTGAAGAAATAGGCTCGCAATATAAATAACCGATTTGTCCACAAATTTAATTGTAAATAACAAAAAGCTATTAAAGCTGAACTTGCAGAATATTCACAATTTTGATTGAAAAAAAATACGTTTTTAACTTTTTGATTTTAGTCGTCGTTATTCACAATTTTAATTGTTGTTCTCCAGTTGTTGTGACTAACTGCAATTAAAATTGTGAACGCGACAATTAAGATTGTGAATAGCTAGTTATGAGAAAGGCGAACCATATGGTTCGCCTTTTTTATTTAGCACGGCTAATTGGGCAATATCATATTTGTACTGATGTTGGCATAGTGGTCTTTCGAGATGTCTAGGTGACAAATTAGTGGATATTTTCTTGCTTATGACCTTAAGAATAATCGTAGATACCAATTGATGGAAAATAAGCTAGAGTTAAAAAACATAATATTAGTCGTTCTTATCAGCTCAAGTTAGGACTAGAATAAACTAAGTTTGACTTGTATCACATCCTAGGTCATTACTAATACCATTAGCTGAATTTGTAGTTGTAGCTGAGGAGGGGCTGCTACTTGATAAACTAAAGGTCTCAAAGTTAGGGCCAACTATCTTAATGAACTCATGAGCAGCTTTGAGAGTTATGCATCCAGACTGCCTGATGTTATATATTGTTGAAATCACCTTCCCGGTAAATTCTGAAGAATCAAAGTATCCGGCTCCACTTCGTTCATTGATGTAACTTTCTAATAGTTTTGGTATGTCTTTGGTGCGTTCGGCGATACCCAAATCTAAAATATAAACGGGTTTACTCCCAGGAATATATGGCTTATCGAAACTCATTATAAAAGGACCTTGGCCCGCACAGGGAAGAATTGACCCATTGTATGTTCCAGCGCATATGTCCGAGTCAATGGATGAAAAGTATGGAAATGTATAATTTTGCCTAACTAACGAAGCTAATTCACTTTCAGTAGGTTGGTCGCTCAATGCGTTTATTTCTCTTTTCGTAGCTAGTACATCTTTAACTGTTAGAACAAAAACATTGGCATTGATTTTTAGGTAGCCACTAAGGTCCTCTCTTGCTTGCGGAATACCAAACTCTGAAATTATTGAGCGAATTACGGTCGCTAGTCGCTCGACTGACTGGTCAGAACTATTTTTTGCAACCACATAAGAATACAAACCGTAACCCGAAGGAGGCTGAGAATTTTCACTCGCAAATGCTCGGTAGTGTGCGGTCATTGTTTTGGAGCTAGTAGACGAGTATTTGGGTAATTTTTGATTTGCACAGGAAATCAGGATAAACAGAATCATGCTAGCAAAAGCAGTACGACAAATACGTAATCTAATCATTATCTACGCCCTCCTTTTTCTTATTCGGCGATAACATGCTCACAAAAAGCCGTAAAAGCAATAAAATTACAGTGATTGATAGGTAAGTGATAAAAGCGATTACTGGGTCTACCAATACCGGTGAAAATGAGAATAGTAAAAGCATCGCAATTAATGTAAAGAACAATGCAATTAGTAATGTTCTTGGCAACGAAAAGAGGTTCAAAAAGCTCTGCATTATTTAGCACTCCTTTGGGATCCAGTTATGACGTTCTCGTTTCGCAGTATTTAATGCACCTTTTCGTTTATCAATAAAATGCCCAGTCTCTCTTCGAATGGGCTTCACTTCACCTCCACAGGTAAGGAAGGCTATGACTTCGTTTGATCTATTGAAATTCTCATGAGCACCAACTGGGTTTATGAATAGGGAAGGGATTCCTCTTCCTAATGACACCGAGACATTCTTGATTCTTATTGTCTCTTGAGGATAGATATTTTCAGCAACCTGATAACTGAGTATATCGTCTGGGTCGTTCAGAGCTACTAAATCTAAAAACACCTCTTTAGGCTTTTTACAATTTTTATTTGATGTATAGGAATGAATGAAGAGAATTTGTTTCTGTGACATCGCGTATTGAGTGAGTGAAGACTGCAAATTTCTCAATGCTAAGCATTGTTCATATTCAAAAAGTTCTCGAGTACCAAACAACATTTTATGAGCTGCATATACTCCGCCTGAAGACACTTTAATGCTTTTGATTTGATCTATAGCAACTTGCTGTTTTTCGATATCCGTACTAGCTCTAAAAATTCCCTCCTTTGCTTCTTGCTCAGAGCGAGCATAATCTTCTCTTTCAGTTTTGAGTGTATTTATTTCCTTTGTAATTTTATCAATTTTTCTAGCAGTTGAGTTGATGGTACTCTTTGTTGTGTTTATTTTGTCTACCAATTCATTCTTTGATGACACTAAATCCTCAAGTTTTTTCGATATTGTGGAGATTTGTTGATCAAGTTTAATATTCGACTTTGTATACGCAATAAAATTGCTATTTAACCGTGTCAAGTGTTGTCTAACCGTATCGATAGCTAGACCATTGCACGATGAAGCAAATACCACACTATAATCAGTTTCTTGTCCTTTTATACTTTTAAATGAGTTCTTTGCTTTATATAGGTTGTCAAGGAGTTCGTCATTAACAGTGATGAGCCTTTCTACCGACTTCTTCGAGTGATCACGTAGACTGTGTTGAGCAATCATTGCATCAATATTTCTAAACTCATCGATAGCTTTATCAATACAGGCGGTCCACGATTGTCTGATATCTTTACTGAGGTTAATCGAATCCTCTTCTATATTTGGATCATCGTCTTTAGAAGAGAAAAGGTTTAACCAACCGCCGTTCTCTTCTATTTTAGAAAATAGTTTATTGCTAAAGACTTCATTCCAACTTTGCACTTCTTTAATCAACACCTCTATCGAGCTGGAAAGTTGACTCGTTTGTTTGTTTAATTCTTCTTGAGCGGTATCAAGTAATTCCTGTTGTCTTTCTTTTTTTCCAATGATGAGCTTATTTTGCGTATCTACTTCTAATTTTTGCACTGTTAGCTTTTTAACGCTTTCACGTTGGTCCTCCTCTAATTTGTCCAACGTATTTGCTTTCGATTTAATGTCTTCTTGCCTGCTCTTAAGTTCTTCACTTGCATGACCTAAACGACGCTTATATTCTTCTATACTATTTTTAGCATCATCAAGTTTTTCTTGGTGATGAGATAAGACACTCTTTTTGCTTGCATTACTAATGGTAGAGTAAAGTTCGGACTGTTGATAGCTGACATCCTCGTTCAGCACAGATTTAAATTTTTTAGTGTTAAGTAAGCTGCTGTCCTTTTGTGAAGCAGCAATCCAATCAGTGAATCTTTCGCCTAATACTTGTCTATTCTCGTTTTCTATAAAGCTGTTGTCGTGTTCAGCTGACCAGAGCTCCAGTAACGGAATTTGGTTAGCCAATAAGAATCCTTTATCGAGCTTGTCAACTACATCAGGAGCATAGTCTATGACGGAATCTGAATATAAAGTGTCCAATAAAATTCGGCTACCCAAACTATAAGTTATTGCTGAGTATTGGAAATCTTCTTTTTGCGGTGTTTTTTTCGTCAGCGCTTCATCAAAACTACATCGAGCTGCCCCCTGGTTGCTAAGCAGAGTTTCAAGCCCTTCTCCATTCGAAAGCCAGTCGTCGGCAAACATTAAACACAAGGATTGAGCAACATCCTCGACGACAGCGACCCTCTCGTTTCCTAGGTAGGCGATGACATCCGATAACGTTTCATTTAATAATCTTTGTTTAATTAGATTGTTTATCAAACTCCGCTGTTCTTGTTGAATAGCTTCATAATCTAGAAAGTCCTTTTTTCGCTTCTGGATTCTCATTGACCAGTTGACCTCGTAAAAAGAAACCGATTCGGCCAACGTACCATTCTCGAACTTCCCAAATCGGGTGACTAAAACTCCTTGAGGTAATACCGAATTTTGCCCTTCATCATTTGATTCACATTGCTGTTTTAGATTGCTTGACAATTCTTCTATTAGGGTTGGCCAATTTGCGGCAGAGTTTATTTTTGATTGGGCATTTATCTCATTAGGTAGGTTTATGTAGATGGTATTGCCAGATTTGTTGCCTTGGAAAAATTTGCCATGCAAATTTTGATAACCTTCGGAAAACGCAATTTTTTCTTGTAGGTGCAAGCTGTAGCCTGGTGCTCGGCAGCCAATGCCATGGATTAGAATAATTTTTCTGTGAGCTACACTGGTTTCAGTATTAAAAACGCCTTGAAAGCTTGCACCAACCGCAGTGCTGGAAATTGGGTGTATAGACTTGCACGAACACAAGCATATGGCAAAAATTGGTAGCAATATTATCCTTAACACTTTAAGTCCTTTTTACGAGGGCAAATTAATTGATTTATTTGTTTAAGTATCTTTCATTAATTCAATGTTCGTTTGCAGGTCATTGTTCTTAGCAAATCTCTATCAAATGGCTAATGTTTTAACAATCTTAAAATAGCTTAAAAATCGAACAATTTCAAAGCGTGCCATACTCTAGCTTCAGCTAGATATTTCTTGGCTATTCGGTTGCGAAGTGAGTCTTGCCACCGACATGAATAACCAATCAGCTTCAATATTTTCCAGTTCTTCAGTCCCTAATGCAGAGTTTGCGCGGACAACAAGAGAGCCTAATGGATGCCTAATATGAATTGAATAAGACCCTCCTTCTGCGTAGTCCCATAAACGCGCTGGATAATGAAAGTCCGCACTAATGGGCTTATTCACCTCCAAGGCCGAGGCTACAAGAGAAGGTAATGCTGTATGGTCTGTCTGTAATAAATTTAATGTAAAATTGCCATATTTGAGCGGTTCGTTTTTTAATATTCGCTTGTTGAAAGTTTCGTAGCACTTTCGCTGAACTGTTTGTAAACCGAGAGCAAGCTTGCATGTAGAGTCACTGCCAACTATGTCAGCCCCCGTTATGTCTGCGATTAATGGAGCATCCATTGCATGGTCATGGTGAGAATGAACAGCAATAACAGCTAAGAGACCGTCCATGTTGTATTCATCAATAACGGCTCCAATTTGTCCTCGATGAGATTCATCCAACTCAACCCCAAACGTAAGAAGGTTTTCTAAACTTGGGCGAGTAAAAAAGCCGTCCACTAGAATTTGGTTCTCGCCGTCATCAAACAGTAACGTACTTACGCCGAAGTAAGTTATCTTAAGAGATGAATAATTGTTAAAGGGTGTTTCATCGAATTTATCAATAGGTTTGTAAGAGTCAAGATAGGCAATGTGTACATCTGAAAAAGTGTGATTCAGTACACATGCATTGAGAAGAGGTAAAAAAATAAGTAGTAAAAAAGCTTTGTGCATAGGTCTTTCCCTTATTAACACAATACTACTTAGTGCTTGAAATTAATGGTTACTTTAAAATAAGTTGTGTATACTTGGCTCAGAAATAATTTTTTGCTTAGTGCCGAGCTTCAAAGACATCTAAACTTTCACACGACCAAGTATTCAATTCATTTGAAAATTACGATGTGTATGACATCGCCAGTTAAAATATAAGAAATAGTTTTTCATCGATCCTTTAACCTATATCTAATGCGACACCAACCTTCTTGGCCTAGAATGGGATCGCAGCCTATTACTTCCCATACCCCAGCTTCTTCTAATTCTCTTTTTACTTCATCGCACTTTTCACAAGGGATGTCTTTGGTCTTTTCCATTACCTCCTCCTCAAGCTAGGCTGCAGACTAGAGTACGATGGGCTTCAAGAACCGCAGAGTAAGTGCTTTGGCTTCCATCTACATCTGCGATACCTGCATAATAAAGCTTAATAGCTTCTTGTCTATTAGCAGCAGTTTTATTTGATTCATAGGCTTGCCATTTCTGTGTTATGACGCTTTCTAACCCAATTAAAAGCTTTGAAGCTTTTGCTGCCTCTAACACTTGTGGCCACTTGTCGTCATTAAGAAATGCTGCACACTTCAACGTATGCAGGGCTGATTGATTTTGTTTAGTTAGTTCTTGTCTATACTTGGCGATTGCACTCTCGGCTTTTTCTTCAAATGCGGCTTGGACGCGTCTTTTTGTAGCCATTATTTTTGCCGCTGTTCCCGTCGCAAAATATTGTCCAACCTGTAAACCATCAGGATTAGAATCTACAGCTGTAGTAGCAGGAATTGTTGTATCAATGCTAGCAATTACTGATGGGTAAACATCAACTTTCGCCCCGCCTTCTCCACTAGAGCCTAACGGTATGTATGACGCCTCAATCCTCTTATAGCCAATATTGATTGAAGGGTTATTTCGCGTTAAACCTACTTTGAAACCAAGATTAGTGCTTGTACCAAAGAACATGCCTTTTTTTTCTCCAATAAGAGCTTCAGCTCGATCGTTTGTGTAATCGTACGTACTTGATGAAGAAGCGAGTAAATTTGCAGCGGCTCCGGTAGCATATAACTGCTGTATTTTGGGAGAAAATAAAGTTCCATCACTTCTTATCGAAGAAACGACAGGCGGGAGAGCGCCATTTTCATAAGCAGGCGCTAAATAACCCTCGACTCTGCTGTAACCCACGCTGACTTCTGCAGGTGTTGTTTCGATCTCAGCAATACTGAGAGATGATTTTGTAACGAATACAACCTCATTAGTGGTTGTACATGCTGAAAGTATCCCAATTACCAAAATGACCACAAAAGATCTATTAATTCGTAGGTTCATCTTCCCTATCCTTCCTGATGTCATCCATGAGAATTAATGCGTTGTCATTAATTTTCATGGTTACTTCTTTTGTATAGCCAACACTCAATCCAGTAGAAACTGGATTAGAGCTAACTAAAAGTCCAATGCTAGTGACTTCCACTTTATCGGCGCCTTGGTCATCAGCCTTGTCACTAAGTGTTAAATTGACTAAGCCTATTATTCGCTTTTGTCCTTTAACATCTACGTAGCTGATGGCGCAGCCTGAAATAATTAGCAAGAATAATAAAATTACGTATCTTTTAAATTTGTGCATTGAATGATTTTTCTAAACTAAGGATTGCAGCTATATCACACTCAAAAGATGAGAAGCTGCTTCGAGCAAAAAGGAAGGGAATTTCTATTAAAAGTATATCGAATTCCTTTTCATCTACATTTGCCATTAAATATCCTGGTTAAAAAATAGTCAATATATTTATTGTTCCTTAAAAGTAAGCGATCAATATAGGCCGTCTTCCCCAGATTTAGCTACTCC
>CEPO01015303.1_pt1 | contig 12945 bp, 11 predicted proteins | sample 530481 | NCBI WGS metagenome assembly CEPO01 (sample SAMEA2620198, study PRJEB7988) | marine metagenome | biome: marine biome (ENVO:00000447); feature: surface water layer (ENVO:00002042); material: "saline water (ENVO:00002010), including plankton (ENVO:xxxxxxxx)" | depth 5 m
GACCAGACCATCAAACCCGTAGCGAGCCATTTCACGCTTTTTCGTGTCGGCATCTGAGCGATTGTTGTAAGGCCCCATGACGACGCGATAGTATTTTGAACCATTGACGTGAGCGAACACAACAATGGCCTGGGCGCCAGTTTCCAACAATTGATCAGAGAAGTTCTCAGCATTTTTGCGGCTTGTGAACGACCCCATTTGAACGAAATGATCAGGAAGTGTGTCTTTAATCATCTGTGCTGTTTGCACTTTAGGTCGCGCCTCAGCGATGACTGGTTCGTTGGGGCGTTGTGTCGGCGCATATTCCAGATCTTCCGCTTTGGGCGCCGGCGCGAGATACTTCACGCGAAGCTCTGAACTTCCGGGATCGAGCAGGCTCAGCCGTTGCGCGGCAGCGTGAGACACATCAATGATGCGATCTTTTACAAACGGTCCGCGATCGTTGACACGCACCACAACGGCTTCGCCCGTGCGGGTATTGGTGACTTCGACGAAACTTGGCAGCGGAAGCGTCGGATGCGCAGCGGTGAAGGCATACATATCATAGATTTCACCGTTTGCGGTCTTTTTGCCGTGGAAACCCGGGCCGTACCAAGACCCCATTCCGGTTTCATCATAGAATGCGTTTTCTTCCGGCGTATAGATTTTGTCTCCGACCTTGTAAGACCGACCGATTTTTACATAGCTCGCATAGTCAGATGGCGCGACGAAGGGGAGTTCGTACCCGGCAACCATGTGGCTGGCAGCTTTTGTTTTGGGTGCGGGACGTTTCGCAAAACCGATTTCATGAGGGAATGGTTCATCCGGGTATCGAAAGAAATCTGGGTCAGACGGCTGACCGCCAATACCCTGGATCGATGCCATTTGAATGTTTCCGTTTCGGACGGGAGCATTCTTATTTTGCCCAGCGTTAGCAACTGAGACACTATTTGCTGCTACAACAGCAAGAGCTAATATGGCGACTGACCGCTTGGCGGCCGAAAGTATGGTCAGGGACATTTCTGGTCTTCCCTTGGGTTACTGATTGTACCTCTCACCTTTTGCAAAAGGCTGGCCATGTTTTTTGTTTTGTTGGCCTGGTTAGCAAGGTATTCACCGTCCTTTCCCAAAGGGTTAACTTCGGGCCTTTGATTTTTTACTATATTCTATCGATTTGTTATTTCGGGGGGCTGCGGTTAATTCCATTAACCAGAGTGTTTACGCTTGCGTCGATGAATTTGAGGTGAATCTCGCGTTAAGGTAAAGCGATATTGGCAGGAATCTTTTTTTTGAAACAATTGTCCCCTTGCAAAAAAACAAAAACTATATCATTCCGGCACATTCGACGGATGAGTGGCAGAGTGGTCGATTGCGGCGGTCTTGAAAACCGTTGAACCGAGAGGTTCCGGGGGTTCGAATCCCTCCTCATCCGCCAGAATACCAGAAATGACCTAAGCTATTCGTTTCGCGACAATCAGGTCATATACAATGACCCCCGCAATCATTGCGCCGACGAACTGCCAGGCTGGCAATCCTCCGATTGTTATAGATGCCAGTGCAGGTCCCGGGCACAGGCCGACCAGCCCCCACCCTATTCCAAACAAAACGGCTCCGATTGCGAGTTTCGGATCAATCTTCTTATTTCCTGGCAGCTGGAATGCGTCTTCAAACACAGGCTTCCGCCGAGTCCATACAAGGCGATAGCCAATTGCGGTTATGAGCAGTGCTGCTCCCATGACAAACGCCAGGGATGGATCCCAATTTCCCAGTATATCCAGAAAGCCGAGAACTTTCTCGGGGTTCACCATCTGAGAAATGGTCAGACCCAGTCCGAAAATAAGCCCGACAATAAGGCCAGAAATCTGTTTTCCCATGTCAGCCTCCGATCAGACTTCGTGCGAGTGCAACAGTGACCATTCCGACGCCCATAAATAAGCCGACAGAGACGAATGACCGAAGCGAGAGACGGGATAGCCCACACACGCCGTGACCGGACGTACAGCCAGATCCAAGACGGGTCCCGAAGCCAACGAGAAATCCTCCGATCAGGATAAGTGGAAGCCCGGCATCCAGTTCAAAGGCCGGTTTTTCGCCCGAAATGAGTCCGTACAGCACGGGTGCGGCAATGAGTCCGACCACGAAGAGGATGCGCCATAGTTTGTCACCTGATGCTGCGAACATGGTCCCTGACAAAACGCCACTGATACCAGCGATTTTGCCATTCAGAGCCATGAGCAGAACGGCTGACACTCCGATAAGCGCGCCACCAATCGACGCAGAAATCGGGGTAAAATTTTCCATAGATCCATGTCCTTTCAGGTTTGAACCGTGGATGGTGCATTGACTAATATTAGTGATTCATAATATTAGCAAGTAAGAATAACGTTGACGAGGAAATGAGTGCGGCATCCGCTGCCCCACTCCCGAAAGGAAGCATTCCATGAAACCCGAAGTTAAGGCCTTTTTTGACGATGCCACATTCACGGTCAGCTATGTTGTGGTGGACCCACAAACAAAAACCTGCGCTGTCGTCGACTCTCTTCTGGATTTTGATCAAGCCTCCGGTCGCACTAGCACAGAGTCTGCTGACAAGCTGATCGCATGGGTCAAAGATCAGGGTCTGACCTGTGAATGGATTATCGATACGCATGTCCACGCAGATCATTTGACAGCTGCTCCTTACGTGAAGTCCAAACTGGGTGGCCGTACCGCTATCGGTGATCAGATTTCGGTGGTTCAGAAGGTCTTCAAACAGATTTTCAACGAAGGTCAGAAATTCCATACCGATGGAAGTCAGTTCGACCATTTGTTTGCCGATGGCGAAGTTTACAAGATTGGGAATATCGAAGCCAAAGCCATTCACACACCGGGGCACACACCTGCCTGCATGAGCCATCTGATCGGGGATGCACTGTTTGTTGGCGACACAATCTTCATGCCGGATTTTGGCACGGCCCGATGTGACTTCCCGGGTGGAGACGCAGGCACACTCTACGACTCTATCCAGAAACTGTTCGCCCTGCCCGACGAAACCCGCATGTTCCTGTGTCACGACTACAAAGCACCGGGGCGAGATGAGTATCACTGGGAATCAACGGTCGGCGAAGAAAAAGCCAAAAACATTCATGTCAAAACCGGAACCAGCCGGGATGAGTTTATCAAAATGCGGACTGAGCGGGATGCCACACTCGCTATGCCAAAACTCATTCTCCCGAGCGTCCAGATAAACATGCGTGCGGGCAATCTGCCAGAGCCTGAAGACAATGGTCAGCGCTATATGAAGCTCCCGATCAACGCGCTCTGATTAAACGGTCATAATAACAATAACGACTGGAGGAAAAGATGAAATTCAGCAGGATCGCGCCGGACCTGTCGGTATCGGCGCAACTTTCACCCCAGGATATCGGTCTGGCTGCAGCGCAAGGGTTCAGGTCGATCATCATCAATCGTCCAGATGGCGAAGCGAGCGATCAGACCGGATATCAGGCCATGGTGGAAGCCGCTACACGGTCAGGTCTGGAAGCGCGTTATCTGCCAGTCGTTTCGGGCCGTGTGACAGATGCTGATGTTGCTGAATTCAGAAAGGCCATGTCGGAATTACCCGCTCCGGCGCTGGCCTATTGCCGGACCGGGACGCGCTCAACCACATTATGGGCTTTGTCTCAGGCCGGTCACCTCTCCACTGACGCCATACTGTCGACGGCTAAAGAGGCCGGATATGACCTCTCAGGCATGCGATCGCGGCTCGATGCGCGTGAAGCGAAATCAGGAGATCTCCCCTCCTCCGCTGCCAGCCACGAAATTCTCATCGTCGGTGGCGGAGCTGGCGGCCTCGCAACCGCATCATCAATTCTGAAGCGTCAGCCGGGTTCAGACATTGCGGTGATCGAACCGCGAACCGAGCACTATTACCAACCAGGCTGGACCCTCGTGGGCGGTGGTGTCTTCAAGCGAGAACAAACCGAACGTCAGATGGCGAACGTCATGCCTAAAGGTGTTCAGTGGATCCGGTCCGCATGTGCCGGGTTTGATCCTGAGCACAATCAAGTCATTCTCGAGGACGGTACCCGCATCAGCTACAAAGTCCTTATTGTTTCGCCGGGCCTGAAGCTTGATTGGGACGGCGTTGAAGGCTTGCGCGAAACGCTCGGCAAGAATGGCGTGACTTCCAACTATCTGTTCGACATGGCGCCCTATACCTGGGAATTGGTTCAATCACTGAAACGCGGCCGCGCCTTGTTTACGCAACCGCCCATGCCGATCAAATGTGCGGGGGCGCCTCAAAAAGCCATGTACCTTGCCTGTGACGCCTGGCTGCGGCGCGGTTTCCTCAACAACATTGATGTCGAGTTCCATAATGCAGGCGGCGCACTGTTCGGGGTCGCAGATTATGTGCCCGCACTGATGAAATATGTCGACAAATACGGCATTGATCTCTGCTTTAACGAGACCCTCGTCGCAGTCGATGGCTCTTCAAAAACGGCCTTTTTTGATGTGAAGGATTCGGACGGCAATCTCAGTCGCAAGACCGTTGAATTTGACATGATGCATGTCTGTCCTCCTCAGCTACCATTGGACTTTGTCAAAAACTCCCCACTGGCCAATGAGGCTGGTTGGACAGATGTCAGTGGTGAGACGCTTCAGCACACCAGATACGGAAATGTGTTTGGACTCGGCGATGGCGGGTCAACACCAAATGCAAAAACTGCAGCCGCAGTTCGCAAGCAAGCTCCTGTAGTTGCCCATAATGTGCTTCAAATTTTGAAGGGCAATGCACCAAACGCCGTTTATAATGGCTATGGCTCCTGTCCGCTAACGGTTGAACGCGGTAAAATTGTTCTCGCTGAGTTTGCTTATGGCGGAACACTTGATCCGTCGGTTCCTGGCTGGGTGCTGGATGGCACCAAACCGACACGGGCTGCCTGGTTCCTTAAAGAGAAAATGCTTCCGACCATCTATTTCGATCAAATGCTGAAAGGCATTGAATATCTGGCTGGCCCTAAAATTCTGCCCCACCAACCGGCATCGCATGAAGCTCAGGATGCATGTGACTTTTCCGGCCCGAATGACAAAGCGGCCTGACCCCGTCCCGCCCGGCATCAGGATCCTTCTTTTGCTGGGCGAACTTTAACATTCATCAGCTAGACTGATATCTTTGGACAAAACGGCCATGAAGCTCGCCAATTACTTCCCGATCCTCGACTGGGGCCGTAAATATCGCGGCGAGACCTTCGTGAACGATGCTGTGGCGGCATTGATCGTCACAATTATGCTGATCCCGCAATCTCTGGCTTATGCATTGCTTGCGGGACTTCCGCCACAAATTGGTCTGTACGCTTCTATCCTGCCATTGATTGTCTATGCGGTGTTCGGAACGAGCCGGACATTAGCCGTTGGACCAGTTGCGATTTTGTCTCTCATGACGGCTGCAGCCGCCGGCAAGATCGCTGCTGCCGGAAGTCCAGAATACATCCAGGCGGCATTGATCCTCGCCTTTCTGTCTGGCGCCATCCTGTTCGGGCTTGGCTTACTGCGAATGGGATTCCTTGCCAATTTTCTGAGCCATCCAGTGATTTCCGGATTCATTACGGCATCCGGTCTCATCATTGCCGCATCCCAGCTAAAACACATAATCGGTGTCCCAGCATCGGGACACAATCTGTTTGAAATCATCTACGAACTCATCACGCATTTGTCTGCGGTCAATCTGCCGACACTCGCAATTGGCCTCAGCTCTCTGGTGTTCCTGTTCTGGGTCCGTAGCCAGCTAAAACCTCTTTTGAAAACTTTTGGTTTAGGCGATAAAATCGCTACCATTATTGCGCGGGCTGGGCCCGTGTTTGCTGTTGTGCTCAGCATTGTTGTTGTCGCCATGCTTCGCCTTGATGAAGCGGGCGTGAAAATCCTACGCGATGTTCCAACGGAGCTTCCAAGCCTTGGTGTTCCGGGCTTTAATCGGGACGTCTGGATGCAATTGTTTGGGTCAGCGGCTCTGATCAGCCTGATCGGATTTGTTGAATCAGTTTCTGTTGCCAAAACGCTCGCCGCAAAACGCCGCCAGAAGGTTGATCCCAATCAGGAACTTATCGCTCTGGGTGCGTCTAGCCTCGCAGCCGGCGTGTCCTCCGGCTATCCAGTGACCGGTGGCCTTGCACGCTCCGCGGTCAACTTCGATGCGGGAGCAGAAACGCCCGCCGCAGGCGCGTTTACCGCTGTCGGTATTGCGCTCGCAACTCTGTTTCTGACGCCATATCTCTATTTTCTGCCACAAGCCGTGTTAGCTGCGACAATCATTGTCGCCGTGCTGTCTCTCGTTGATATCCAGGCAATCAAAACGGTCTGGGCTTATTCGAAATCCGATTTTCTGGCGATGGCTGCGACGATTTTGATGACGCTCGGTTTTGGCGTTGAATTGGGTGTTTTGACGGGGGTTGGCTTGTCGCTCTTCCTGCATCTCTACAACACCAGCACACCTCATTTCGCTTTTGTCGGACAGGTGCCCGGAACGCAGCATTTCAGAAATGTAGACCGCCATGCCGTCGTGACGTCGGAACGCGTGGTGACCCTTCGCGTCGATGAAAGCCTGTACTTTGCAAATGCTCGCTTTCTGGAGGACACTGTTGACGCGGTCGTTGCCAGCAAACCGGAAATGAAACATCTCATACTTATGTTTCCGGCTGTAAATCGTGTTGACGCGAGCGGTCTGGAGAGCCTGGAGGCCATCAATCTGCGCCTGAAAGATGCGGGTGTGAGCCTTCATTTATCTGAAGTCAAAGGACCGGTAATGGATCGGTTTCAGACGACCCATTTTCTGGAAGACCTCACCGGAAAAGTCTATCTCCATCAGTATGAGGCGATGGAAGACCTCGATCCACGCATAGCCCGAGGTACGGCGCGTCGAGGCGAACCCGGAGCGTCCGAGGATGGGACACCAAATTTCACAATCTGATCCGGTTTATGTCAGGTTATAAAGGGCTGAAAACTTGCTGACTGCCGCGTCAGCCTGTTTCACGATTGCGGTTTCTAAATCGGTAGTCAGTTGCTCCCCCATGAGCAGCTTGCTTTCGAGCGGATGAATAGCCATTGAGAAAAATGTCCAGGCGACGTCTTCGGGGTCCGCGTTAATTGCGACGCCCTTCCCTTCTCCGGATTCGAAATAAGTGGTCAGAAAACTCAGAACGGGTTGAATAGCGGTTTCAGCATAGCCGGTGCGCAGACTCTCCATTCGGTGAGCGCGAAAGGCGACGTTGCGAAGCAGTGCGAGGCTGTCGGGAGACAAACGGGACCAGAGGATTTTTAGCGCAAGGGACTTCAAAAAATCACGAACAGGAATGTCTGATGGCGTATCAAAACTGAAGGTCAGAAGTTGTTCGCATGCGTCTTTTGCGACTTCATCGAACAATTCCTCTTTCGATATATATCGGTTGTAGACTGTACGTTTTGAGACCCCAGCCTCCAACGCAACCTCATCCATACTGGCACCATCGAAACCGTGCTCGAGAAACACGCGTTTCGCTGCCCCGATGATGCGTCTTGTGCGTAAATCGTGATTCACTTGACCAGATCACCCCATGAGAACAAAGAACTTGCTCGTTCGAACGCCACGACTTTCACACCCTGCTTCGAATCCACGTAAGAAGACTGTAAGTTTGCCCGTCTAAGAGGGCAACAGAGGAAGATTCCATACCTGCGAGTTATTTTCGTCAATCGAATGAGTTTCTCCGGGCTAAAAACTACCGTTCTATTGGCATTGCACCCACTTCAGGAAGAGCTCAATGTTTTCAGGAGCCGGATCGGCTAAACCAGTCAGACCAGAGTCAATCAAGAACAAGGTTCGAAATCTATTGTCGCCTTTTCGATTGTTGCTTCCGGAGTTTTCGCTTCCCCAAGTTTCTAAAACACCCTGGCTTAAACATCTGCGCCTGATTCCTTTCGATGTTCTGACAATCTTATTTATAGGTCAGATCATGCTGCCAATCTGGGCGGCAATTCTGCTGGTTCTGGTAAATGTCGGGACCTGGTGGTGCTATCACCGGATCCCACAATTCCTGAGAACTGTGTCGGGCCCGCAAGGCGATGGAATTTTTATTCAGGGCTCCATTGTAGAAGAATTCGCGCAGTTTATTCACTCCTGCGGTGTTCACCATCGCGCCCATTACGGATTGATGTTCGCCATGATGGCAGGCTTCCACACCCAGATGACGGGGCAGCTGTTCGGATATTCTGTGCCCGCAACAGGTGCTGCCTTTCTCGCATGGGGAAGCTTCAGCGCATTATTTCTGGTCGATTTCGTTATGTATTGGGTCAGCCTAAAAACGCTTCAAGAGCTCCGCCAGGACAAGCTCCGGGAACGCGACGAATACACCGAAGAATTGCGTCGCTCCAATGCCGAGCTGGAGCAGTTTGCCTATATAGCTTCTCATGACTTGAGAGCTCCACTGCGCGCAATTCTAAATCTATGCACCTGGATCAAGCAGGACCTCGCCCCGACTGCATCGAAAGAAACCCGGCATCATCTCGACCTTCTTTTGAGCCGAACAAACCGGATGGATAATCTTCTCAATGATTTGTTGCAGTATGCCCGTATTGGCCGAGAAGATTCCGAAACCGAGACCATTGAGCTCAATGCATTGGCCCAGGAGATATTTGACTCACAAATCAATGACGATCGTTTTGCGCTCAGGCTCGAAGCCGAGCCAAGACTCATTGTCGACTACCGAATCACCTATTTCATGCTGCTCTCCAATCTCATCGGCAATGCGCTGAAGCACAATGATTCGGATCGCGGACATGTATGGGTGAGCTTCACACATGATAAAAATGAGTTGAAAATCACTGTCGAAGACGATGGACCGGGTATCGATGAGCAGTTTCGTAAACGCGTGTTTGAGGTGTTTACAACACTTAGTCGGCGCGATGAAAAAGAAGCCACCGGTATGGGGCTGGCCATCGTTCAGAAAATCGCGCATCACAAAAAGGGAAATGTCACCGTAGACGAGAGCCCTCATGGTGGCGCTCGGTTTGTGGTAACGCTGCCAAACATCAAGTCTGGAAATTGATCGATGTCTGCTTTGTTTGAGAACACTCACTTCCTGATCGCCGAGGATGACGAGGTCGACATCCTCGCTCTGAAACGAATCCTGATCGAAATCGATAAGGAGATTTCATTCTCGATTGCGCATGATGGCATTGAGGCGCTCAAGGTGCTTCGCGAGAATTCAGATAAGCCGGCCGAAGAACAGGAACAAATGATTGTTCTGCTCGACCTCAACATGCCGAGAATGGGTGGCCACGAATTCTTGCAGGCCCTTCGGGAAGAAGCCAATATCAAAGATACTGTTGTGTTCGTCCTGTCGACGTCGACCGATCCACGGGACATCGGAGACAGCTATTCCAAGCATGTATCCGGCTATATTCCGAAAGAGAAATTGAACGCGGAAACCTTCAAACGCTTGTTTGAAAGCTATCTCGAACTCAACCAATTCCCCAAATCTCACTGATCTGGAAAGTGGCGTGTCAGGCCGAAGGCCGGCATCTGAAACCGGCCTTCGGAAGATAAATCATGAAACCAAATTTGCGTCTGTCTTGTCGCGCACTTCGTTTTCGGTAACGTCTGGCGCAAGCTCAACAATTTTGAGACCGCCTGGAACGACATCAAAAACGCCCAGATCTGTAATGATGCGATCGACGACTTCTTTGCCCGTAAGCGGTAAAGTACAGGCTTTCAGAAGCTTGGTTTCGCCTGCCTTGTTGGTGTGATCCATAACAACAACAATGCGTTTCACACCGGCGACAAGGTCCATGGCGCCGCCCATGCCTTTTACAAGCTTTCCCGGAATCATCCAGTTGGCCAGATCACCATTCTCCGCAACTTCCATAGCACCGAGAATGGCCAGGTTGATATGCCCTCCCCGGATCATCGAGAAGCTTGTCGATGAGCTGAAGAAGCTCGAACGATCGAGGGTGGTGATGGTCTGCTTACCGGCATTGATGAGGTCGGGATCTTCCTCACCTTCAAAGGGAAAAGGTCCCATACCCAGCATGCCGTTTTCAGACTGCAGCGTGACGTCTACGCCGTCGGGAATGTAATTCGAAACCAGCGTTGGAATGCCGATTCCCAGATTGACGTAGAAACCATCTTCAAGTTCCTGCGCGGCGCGTTCGGCCATTTGATCGCGTGTCCAGGGCATGGTTCAGGCCTCCACTTTCTTGCGGGTCGTGACTTTTTCAATTCTCTTTTCATGCTGACCCTGCAGAATGCGCTGAACGAATATTCCGGGTGTGTGGATAAAGTTCGGGTCGAACGATCCCACCGGCACAATCTCTTCCACCTCGGCGATGGTCACTTTGCCCGCCGTCGCCATGTCATGATTGAAATTCAATGCGGTCTGATTGTAGACGAGATTACCTTGAGCATCACCTTTCCAGGCCTTCACGATGGACAAATCGGCAATCAGACCGGTTTCCATAATGTAGGTTTCGCCGTTGAAGTCTTTATGCTCTTTCCCTTCTGCGATCATCGTGCCGACGCCGGTTTTCGTATAGAAACCTGGGATCCCTGCACCGCCTGCACGGCACCGTTCGGCCAGAGTGCCCTGAGGATTAAATTCCAGCTCCAACTCGCCTGCGAGATACTGGCGTTCAAACTCTTTGTTCTCGCCCACATAAGACGACACCATGCGCTTGACCTGTTTGTTTTCAAGCAGAATGCCCAAGCCGAAACCGTCGACGCCGGCATTGTTGGAAATGATGGTGAGGTCTTTCACGCCTGAGTCTCTGATCGCAGCGATGAGCAGCTCGGGAATGCCACACAGTCCGAAACCGCCAGACATGATGGTCATGCCATCAAACAAAACGCCTGACAGGGCCTCTTGAGCGTCGGGGTAGAGTTTTTCCATAAAGTTGGCCTCCTGAGAAATTCCTGGAGATTACATTGTCACCAGTTTTAATCACCAATTATCGGGAATTTCAAAAATTTCAACAAGCGTTGAAAAAGAAATGGCCGATGATGCAATCACCGGCCAGTTAGCAAGAAGGACACAGAGGAACCAGATCGACGGACCTCGTCGCCTCTGAATATGAACCTATCAAAGCCTAGCTGAACGAAATCCGATCTGACTTGTTGTGTTTTGTTCAGTTTTCATCCGCAGTCAAAAACAGCGCCATTCAACGACCCTGATCGAAAATGGCTTCGAGGCTTCGCAAATTCATCCCGTGCTTCTCATAGTTGAGTGGTGTCAGATTGACGGCTTTGATCAGTTTGCGCTCGATTATCACGTCATCGCCTTCAGGAACGAGATCCACATCCAGAATATTGATGCAGCCAGTGTCTTGTTCGAAAGCGACAGACGCATTCAGGGCTGCATTACAAAACCAGCTGAGGATCACGCGATTAATGCCTTCATGACCGACAATCAGCGCCTGAGACCAACCTGGGCGGGCTAAGAGTGCTTCAATGCCTTCAACTGCACGGGCGAGCCCGTCTGTGAACTTCTCTCCGCCCTCAAGAAATGTTGCGCCCGGCTGGTCAGCATTTTCAAACTGAAAACTCATCGTTGCCGCGAGCTGTTCTTTGCTTTCGAAGTGAATGAATTGACCGCTGTTGAGCTCCTCGAAGCGGGAATCAGATTCCAGCGAAATATCATTGTCTGATTGCCAGTCGAGAACACGTTCTGCCGTTTGCTGAGAACGTTTAAGTCCGGAACAGAGCGCCACATCAAAACGAATCACTCCCAGCGCCTGTCCGGCGGCATCCGCCTCTTCATCACCCTGAAATGTGAGCTCAGCCAGACGCGGATTTCCGGTTTCCGTTACAGCTTTCGCGAAATAATCCACATGCCCGTGCCGCATCAGATAGATACGTCTGCGGCCCGTGGTTCCCGGCAATGCTGACACTTACGTCCTCCAGTTTTTATTCTTCATCTATACATGAATGGCATCCATAACCGGAAGTTAACCCACTCGGTTCAGACAGGATCAGTAGGAAGCACAGATCCAGGATTTCGGCCATGGCTCCCATTATTGGGCTCATCACTCAGGACAGTCGACGAGAAGGTCTGGTCCACGACCTTGGAAATCATGGATTGCAGGTTGCGCCGGTCAGGTTCGCGTCATCCGAAATAGATGGTCTGCTCATAGACGCTCAAGCTTTGAGATCAGAGATTGATCTGGACCTCGCCGCTCAGATTCCGAATACGTCAGACGTTTTTAGCGCGCTGCTTTTATCTCAGTCAGAACGCGGTAATGAGCCCGACGGATTGACACTCACGCCGTCAGTCAAAGCCTTTGCGCAGCAGTTGAAGATCTTTCAACGACAGCAAGATGTTATTCTCGAATCAAAACTTCGACTCTCGACACTCAAAACTCTCAATGCCGAAGCACAACAAAGCCATTGGGCCGAACACGAATCGAAGACAGTTTTGTTTTATGGTGAGCCGGGGCCATTTTATCTCAAACTGAAAGACGAACTGGGACGAAAAGGGCTTCGGGTTTCAGCGGTTTTGTCCGAACGCACGGCCTTTGAAAGTTTTCGAAACTTCGTTCCGTCTGCCTTTATTGTAACGGTGAGCGAAGCCTTTTGTCCTTATGAGCTTCTTGATCACGTTCATGGTCGGCCCGACCTGAAGCATATGCCTGTCATTGCTATTTCTGACTTTCAGGAGCGCCTTCCGGACAATCTTGAACATGTCACGGGCCTGGTTCGGCAGGGAGACAATTTTCAGCGGACCATACGGTCTATTGAAAATTTGATCGACAATTCCTCTGCACCAACCCCGGTCACTGCGAAGAAATGTGCATTTCCAGCGCGCGATAAATACTCCGGAACCTTCAGCGCGCAGTTCGCAGAGCGTCACATCATGGCTCAGATCGATCTGATGCGGCGGAGAAAACGACCGCTTTGCGTCGCACGTATCTCGCCAATCAATCTGGAAAGCCGCGAACCATTGTCTGCGGATTTGCTTCCAC
>CEPO01000013.1_pt1 | contig 12933 bp, 10 predicted proteins | sample 530481 | NCBI WGS metagenome assembly CEPO01 (sample SAMEA2620198, study PRJEB7988) | marine metagenome | biome: marine biome (ENVO:00000447); feature: surface water layer (ENVO:00002042); material: "saline water (ENVO:00002010), including plankton (ENVO:xxxxxxxx)" | depth 5 m
AACTCTAAGACTAGCTTAGAGGTGAGGCGGACCATCTAATTAAACCGACTCGAGGTCGGTTTATTGTTTCTCTTCTTAGTAAATAAAAAGAGATGGTACCAGAGGCCGGACTTGAACCGGCACGCTATTTCTAGCAACGGATTTTGAAAAAATTGTGTCTTTTTTAGTGTCATAAAATCAATGGCTTGAAGTCTTTGAGAAATGTTTTGCAAATTCTTTGCATAGGGTTGCAGTCGACAGCTGAGTCATTTCATATATCTCTCTAAGACTCTGGGAATTAATATGGTTCCATCATTTTGATAGTTTTGTTCCAGTAAAATAGCCAGAACCCTTGAAATGGCTAGGCCTGATGAATTCATGGTCACTGCGTATCGATTCTGTTTTTCTGTTTTATACCGAACTTTTCCTCGACGACTTTGAAATGTTCCAAAATCACTCACTGTAGATACATCTAGCCAGCAATCGTTGGCTTCACAGTAAGCTTCGATTTTGAATGAACGTCTAGCAGCAAATGGTAGCGAGGAAGTTCCAACTTTGACTATACGGTATGGGATGGACAAAAGCCTGAGGCATGTAGTCGAATCATCCAGAAGTGAGAAATATTCTGTTTCGGCGTGTTCGTCTGAAGTAAATTTAAATAGTTCAACTTGTTGATACTCGTGAAGCCTTTGCATGCCCCTGGTGTTACTACCAGCTGAGCCTACTTTACTCCTGAAACACCTAGAATACGCCATATATTTCAGAGATTTATCGCTGAAATCGAGCACGTCATTTTTGTGAATATTTAGCAGCGATATTTCTATTGAAGGCACCAACCATTTATCTTCGTTTGTTATTTGATAGGCACCGTCTGCGAACTTGGGTAGATGCCCTGTATTAACCATACTCTCCGTGCTAACTATTTCTGGGGCGGCAATTTCAGTATATTTGGATTTGTGAGCATCTAAACAAAAGTTCATTAAACTTCTTGCAAGCTGAGCGCCTTGCCCCTTTAACAAGGCAAAACCCGCACCTGCTATCTTTGTAGCTCCTACAGAGTCTAAAACATCCAGCTTTTCACCGATTTCCCAATGAGGCCTATTATTCAATGATTCGCTGTTACTGCTAGGACTGAAATGACTCTGGATTTGATATTTTGCTAGATTTTCATTTTCGGTAATCAATGGAATATTTGGTATAGTTTCACAGAGTTCAGACAACTGTTGATCAAGGGTTTGAAATTCCTTATTCAAATCTTGTTTTTGTTGCTTTATTTCTTTGCATTTTCGATAAATGCCTTTATCTCTCGAGTGCTTAACTTCCTGACTCAATCTATTGCTTGTTTTATTGAGCAATTCGATTTCATTCTTTAGCGCCAATTTATGTGAATACATATCATGTAAAGCTTCTAATGTTATTCTATTAACCCCTCTTTTTTCCAGGGAGCCTTGAACAAAAGCATAATCAGATAGTAGGATTTTAAGATCTATCATAAAGGGTTTTGTTGTTGAAGGTGCTAGTTGCATGTTTGGTCAACACAACACCGACATATGTCATTGGACACCACATGTAAGTTTTTCCTGAAATTAATAGCTTTGGCAGAGTTAATTATCCCCAACAATTCACTTGGTTCTTTTATTTTACCGTACTTTGCCATTGGGAAGCAGGGGCGAATAGTGCCGTCATATTCTATGACAATCGAAGTCAGCGGTGCATTACAAGATAAACTTCTTAATGGTCCCCCGCTGCGTTCTTTGTAATAGCTAATTAGTATTTCATGGAGTTCTTCGGGACTGTTTTGAATAAAGCCTGAATTAAATTCGTTGGCAAACTCAACACCTATTTTCTCAAGTTCCTGGTTTAGAGCATTAGTATCTTCTTTTGTGAGTAAAAAGGCTTTGGAATAATCCTCATCGATTCGCAGCTCCCTTCTAAAGGCCTCTTCATTTTGACTGTCTGTCGCTGAAAATGAGATTCCACTTAACAGTAATGCCTTGGCTGAGTAAATAGTGTCTCTAATATATTGATAATTACCTCTGTTTACAGCGCATCTTCCAGATATGTCATAGTTCTTTGAAATGCGGCGAATTTCTTTGACTCCTTCTTTTAGTAGAGAATAAGCGTGCGACTTGCCTCTGGTTCTGTTATGCACTAACTCGGGCCCATCCAGGCTTACTCTGATTACGTCACACAGGTCAACAGCCCTAAATGCATGACGTTTGAGTAAAAAACCATTAGTTAGTAACTCAACAATGAAGCCTCGTTGTTTGAGAACTTTTACTATTTCCCAAATCTCATCATGCATCAATGGTTCGCCACAAATGACGACGGTTTTGACAGACATGTCTTTGAGTTGGAAAGAAAGTTTTTGTATAAAGCTTAGCGACAATTTCTGTCCAGAGTTTTCTCTCCAAATATCACAGGAGGCACATTTGGCGTTACAACCGCTGTTGAGCCAGAGCATCACTTTTGAGATTTTAGTCAGTTCCATTTTCGGAACTTCTTCAGTTGGCAATAATACAGTCATATGCTAGTCCTTTATTGTTACTCTCAAGCTAAAAGATGAGCGAACTTTTTAGTAGGGAGGCTTTAGCCTACATTAAATTTCGATAATAGATATCTTGTAAATAAGTTGGATGATTTTTCCTCAATCATAGTAAGCGATTTTATAATTTGTTGTTATTCTTCTAATTTATCAATATTGGTCTTCGAAAAAACACCGCTTCTGCGTTCAACAGAATGGTAATACTCAAGGTATGAATGCCCCGCGTGATATTTTTTGGGAGACGTATGTTGTAATATGAAGAAGTTTTATTTGACTCGATATAAATCGGCGAAAATTCATTGTATTTTACATTTTTTAACCATGGCTCAAGCATAGCATGCCAGCAAACCTGGTTCTCATGGCTAAACTTTTGCTTTAGTGAAATATTTATAGTGATAACGTCGTTATCCAAAAATACTTCCACGTTTAAACAATTGCTGTTGAATTCGTCCTGACTTTCTTCTCCTACTACGCCGCAGCCGTGGCACTCCAATACGACCCTGGAAATATGACTTGCTAAGTGGGTCGAGTAAGATGTGCTCGTTATAGGGAATCTTTTGCAGACTTTGCATACGCCGCGTTCTTGTACTTGTTTTTCCTTATAGAAGTAGGGTTCCCAAATTTTAAAGAAAAGTGTTCCTTTTGTTGCTGCCACATGCTGGACCATACTTATTATTGAATGCTGAAATGTTCTGATCAGCCGTTTTGAATTCTGGAATATCTGAAAGTATTCACTTTGATCTAGAAGTTCAAAATTTATAGTGTTGATGTACTGGTTTATGGTCTTCTGAAAATCAATGAGAAAGTTAGCCTGAGATATAAACTTTTCTTTCAAGTTTTCTTTATTTTGGATATATGATTTTATCCATGTTTCCCAGAAAAAACAGGTGCTAAGTGTTGTAACGAGTACCGAGTTCAAAGTATGGGTATCGAACACCGTCTCAACTGGAAATCTGGAGATATTTTCTTTTCCTGTTTTCTTTCTAAAAACATATAAACTCTGCCATTCCCCAATCTTAAACCCGCAAGAAATATTGTTTATAGCCTGATAGTCACTCGGAATTTCAGTTTGAATTTTATTTGCTTTTTGTACCTTTACATTTCTTGTGGTCTTTCGACGGTGGAAGTTCGGAATATGTGGCCTAGGGAGGGAGATTTTACGTTCTTCTAGCGTTCGACTTTCAAACCTAAATAGTGGGTTGCCAAAGAGCAAAAAGGTACTACCAAGCTGCCATTTTTTATCTGCTTTAGGACATTGTTCGTAGATTGAACTATTTACAATGGAAACCACTTCCCCCAATGAATAGCCATCGTGTAAAAGTGCGAGAAATAACAAATTACGCTTGAAACTTCCTGAAACCATGAGTGTTGGAGCAATTATGTTGACATCATTTTTCACGAGTTGACCAATTAAAGTGGACTCATAGTCTATGAATGTGCTACCCAAGGAGGAGAGGCTGCATCCATTAAGAACATTAACTCTACCGGAGAGTTCTTGTATCTCATACAGTCCTTCTATGCTGCACGGTTGCCGACCTACCAATTGTTGTTTGGCGCAGGAACCACTAGCCCAACAAGGGTATTTGGACTTCTTTTCCGGGTCTTTGTCCTTTCTAGAGCAAAGAATAAAGTCATCGGATATTCTCATATCAATGGCACTTGAGTGCCCACTGAAAAGCGTCACGTCGACTAGGCAACCTTTATAATTTTTTTCTGGTTCGCTAAAGTGTGGCTTAGATAATCTGTCTATAAGTAAATTAGATTTTCTTAAAGGACCCGCTTTGTCAGAATGAAATAGGCAAATTGTTCTTGTCCAATCCGACAAATTATTAAGTATGGGCAGTAAGCCATAACAAATATTGGATTCATGAAGTTTAATAATCAGCGTTTCTAATGCCGTGAAGTTTATATTTCTGGCAGAAATCACTATGACAGCAAATGAGCTTTCTGTGAGGCACGGCTCCTCAATGTCGCCATAGAATAATGCCTTTTTAGCCTGCCAAATATGGGCAGCTACCTCAGCAGCGAATTTATCGCTTTTATCGATGTAAAAAACAGTTTTATTAGTACACCAATTGGGTGTTTCTTGGGGAGAGAATAAATCTGAAAAATTGCCTACATCATCTAGCTTTGTTAAAAACCTGACTTCGTGGCCCTCTTGTTCCAATCTCCGTTTTGTTATACCAATAACTTCAGAGGGGACTGGAATAATGTGGCTATTAAGTTGCTTAAATCTGTAAAGTAACGAGAGTACTTTTTCCCTAAACACTCCCGTGTTTTGAAAAGGCTCACTTATCTCGAAAAGAATTACCGTCCTTGAGTTTTCTTCCACCTTGTCAAGCTACCACGCCTCATTCCCATCGACCACAATTAGCGAAAGCGATGAATCGCTCGCAAGCTCAAGTGAAATAGGCTCTTTTAGTTTGTGATAACTGCCAATAAATGTAGCTCCAATGTCTGATTGTTTCAAAATTCCGCGTAAAACTGCGCCCTCTTCAGGTGACAAAGAAGAGTGGAGTTCTTGGATTTTTTTGGTTACTGATTCTGCTGCTTCTTCGTAAGACGATTGTGGCATGTCCTTCTCCTAATGGTTTATTATTAATTTAAACACTGCAATTTAAGTCTATTATTGATTTTGAAAAAATCCAGTCTGAGTGTAAATAAATCACCGATACGCCAGTCTAACTTAGGCTGTCTTCACGACTTACACGGCTTTGGGGAGCATTGTTTGGCCTTTTCTAGTCTTCCTTTGGTTGAATCATTTGTAAATCTTTACGTAGTATTAAGCAAGATGCTTTGTAAAGTATAGCAGTTGATTTTTAATACTGGCAACGTAACATAAAAAATATACAAAATGGTTGATATTCGTTACAGGGAGTAGTCAGGTGTCAGGACAAAAATTGGAGCAATTAGTTTCAGATTTGAAAATGTTTTTTTCAAATTCCTCAAACCATAAGACAGTTGCCAGTAAGATCGTAAAACGTTTTGAAGTTCTGGGAAATAGTGATGTTTATCAAATGATTAATGAAGTTCTCTGTGATGAGAATTTGTTGTCCAATATAGCAAAGCTCTCTCACATTCAAAAAAATGGCTTCTATAAAATTGTCATTGAAAGCAACATTCAGTTTTCGTTGAGATTACACATTTATGCAAAGAGCCTTGAGGCTCAGGAGAATTTGCACAGTCACAGATGGTTCTTTGTATCTAAAGTGATTCATGGGTGTTTATATAGTGAGGAATGGGAAGACTCTCAAGACTTGGGAACTCAGTCTTTTCCTGAGTATGCTTACACTTCCAAGAGCGACTCTTTAGCACCAATTGGTACTGCCAATGTAGCGCTTGTAAAAAAAAGTTATGCGGAACAAGGATCGGTCTATGCCATGTTTCCTGACACCTTACACAGGATTATCGATATGGATCAGGATTTGGTAGCAACCCTCGTTGTCAGGTCGAATGTTTACAGAAATAGCGCAAGAAACATAATCGTGAACAATAGGTTGCCCGATGTATCGCCCATAATCATCGACGGAATAGAGATAGCCGAAGTTCTATCTAACCTCAGCAAATCCCTAAAAAATAACTAACTCTTTAAAGGCCACATTTAAGATGATAACTCTTGGGATTAATAGTTTTTTTGAACACCCATCAATTGCCCTACTTTGTGATGGAAAAATTATCTTTGCAGCAGAAGATGAACGTTTTACTGGTATCAAACACGGACGTGCTTACAGCCCATACAGCTCTTATATTCCCTTTGATGCGCTATATCACGGTTTGCGTTACTGTGGGTTAACCAGTAAAGATATATCAGAAGTTGCTTTTTCATATTCCAAGTGGGAGCATTTGAGAAGTTTATCAGGGTGTTTTACTGGTAAACGCATATCTAGTTTTTCCGAGGAGATAGCGGCTTTTTTTAGTTTGTGCAACATACCCAAACTACTGAGTTCGGGATATCAACTGCGCGAATTTTATCGTTCCGTCATCAATCCTGACGACTTTAAAAAAATCCCTTTCAGAGAGTGGCCGCATCACCTAAGTCATGCTGCTTCGGCTTTTTATCCTACATCTTTTGAAGATGCACTTGTTATTGTTGCTGATGGTGCTGGTGAAAATGCATGCACGTCGGTTTATTATTCAAGGGATAATCAGCTATCTCTACAAAGAATCCATGATCTCCCCAATTCCTTGGGACACTTTTATTCATATGTAACTAAGTATCTGGGTTTCCAACCTTTCTCCGATGAATTTAAAGTGATGGGTCTGGCAGCTTATGGTCAGCAGAATTATACAGAACAATTGCGCAAGGCTCTGAAACTAGAAGCAGGCGGAAGCTATTCAGTTGACCTGTTAGCTGCTCAAAACCTCCGCAAACTATTACCCGAAGGTCGTCGTCCTCATGAAGCGATTACTCAGATTCACAAAGATATCGCGAAATCTGTACAGGTAGTTCTCGAAGAGATATTAGTGCACATTGTCAGTTACCATATGCATCGGTCCGGCTCAAGGAACTTGTGCCTGGCTGGTGGTGTATTCCTGAATTGTGTCGCAAATGGAAAACTCGCTTCCCTCGATTCAGTAGAAAACGTTTATGTGCATCCTGCTTCAAGTGATGCTGGTACAGCGGTTGGAGCTGCAATATTGAGCTACAACGATAAAAAAGGACCGCAAAAGATTAACATTGAATCTATGGCACTAGGTACTGAATATAGCGATGAGCTCATTGAAAAGCATATTCAGCGAAAGGGTATCACTAAATTTAATAAACTTGATGACAGTGAATTGGTTCAACAGGTCGCCAGATTGATTACTGAAAACAAAATAGTGGCTACATTTCGGGGGCGAATGGAGTTTGGTCCTAGGGCACTGGGGATGAGGAGTCTCCTTGCAAACCCTGCAGATAATTCTACCAAGGATAAATTAAATGAACTGAAGGGGCGCGAGAACTTTCGACCGGTTGCCCCAATTATACTGGATTCTGCATTTGACAGATATTTTGAAGGATACCAGGACCCTCACATGTTGTTTACATGCCAAACTAAAGAAGCAGCCAGAACACAACTTCCTTCGGCTGTTCATGCTGACAACAGTGCTAGAGTGCAAACTGTGGGTCAACATGACAATCCATTCCTATATGACTTGCTTAGCACATTGGAATCAAGTGGAGCCCCCCCTTGTGTTATCAATACATCGTTCAATATTCAGGGAAAACCGATAATAGAAAGTCCGGTGCACGCTTTAGACTGCTTCATGAGTACTTCGGTGGATGCCTTGGTGATCGGTAGTTTCCTAATTGAGAAAAAATAAGAGATTACGCTAATATTCTGAGGGTGATTCATCGCCTTCAACTTTACAAACACTACAGGGTAGTAAATTGAAAGAGCACAATAATAGCAATATTGCCACGTGGGATAGATGGGCGGATTTGCATTTGAATTCAACGTTTTACGGGCTTGAGAGTTTTTTATTCGGTAAGAGTACATTGTGCCAACCTGAACGAGAATTACTTGGTGACCTCTGCAATAAAAAGTTGCTTCACTTACAATGCCATTTTGGCCTTGATACGCTTTCGTTGGGACGTTTGGGAGCAATAGTGACTGGTATAGATTTTTCAGAAAAAGCCATCGCTAACGCCCGTTGCATTGCAGATAAGGCCCAGATCAGTGCGGAATTTTACTGTGAAGACGTGCTTCAACTTTCTCCCACTCATCTCGACTTTGATATTGTCTTTTCCTCGTATGGCTTTCTTTGTTGGCTCAGCAATCTGGATAAATGGGCATCAAATATTTTCGCCGCATTACGGAAGGGGGGCAAGTTCGTCTGTGTAGAATTTCACCCTATACTGGAGGTCTTTTACAAAGGCAAGATGACTGGGGCGCAGCAATACTTTTCTATGCCTGAACCCTCCTTAATAGAAGAAACTGGTTCGTATGCCGTCCCTGATGCTAATGTGAAAACCAAACAGTTTCTTTGGCAATATTCGCTGTCCAGTGTGCTTTCCGCCTTAATTAAGGCGGGCTTCAGAATCAATGTTTTCAAAGAGTATGACTACTGCAGCTTCGGACTGTTTGATAATCTTGTATTGGATAAAAAAGACGGATTATTTAAAGATCCCTATAACCCGGGAAAATATCCTTACATGTATTCTATCGTTGCTGAAAAAACGACTAACAAGACTGGCGCCTAACATGGGATTCTTAGTGCATTTCTGGGACAGCTATCGCTCAGCAAGGCTTGCAGCAGAAGCCACCTTGTCAGATCAAATTGGGGGGACATTTTTTAGTCACAGAGATGACTTATCTCAAGCGCTTGGCGCTGAGGTTTGGTTAAAACGGGAAGATACCTTTGATAACCTTGGCTCCGGTCATAAAATGCGGAAACTTTACTTTCTTGCTAACGATATCGTTAAAAGTGAGGCTGATATTCTTGTCACCGCAGGTAGTATTCCATCCAGCCAATGTTCAGCAGCAGCGGCACTAGCCAACAAGCTTAAGATCGATTCCCATATTGTGTACACTGGCGATACCCAAGAGGAGCCAGAACAGCCCTATGGTAACTATCTGCTTACCAAATTAATGGCTTCTAAAATATCATGGATAGAAAAATCCCCCTGGGATAGGGTGAACTCAATGATAGAGTTGGTGGCAAATGACGAAATTGAACAGGGTAAGCGTCCTTTTTCAATCATGCCCGGCATGACAAATATTAATGGCCTATTCGGTAGTTTTGATCTTGGCGTTGAATTATGCGAGAACATCAAACGGGAATTGCCAGCCTCTGTGATACCACAAATAGTATTGGCTGCGGGGACAGGAACGACATCCCTTGGAGTCGCATTGGCTTTAAAGCATTTTGACATCGAAGCTCATGTTTATGGCATCACAATTGGCGGTGACAAGTCGAATACAGAAGAGTCCATTGCCCGGCTTTTGGTTGAAGCAAAAATCCCTGAAGCAGAAAATGTACTGCAAAATATGAACATCAATATTTGCCAATACCATAGGGAAACTCCTTATGATAAGCCTGACATAGTTGAATTAAAAACAATGCAGGATTGCCTGAATCGTTATCAAGTGATTTTTGATAGCAATTATATGGTGAAAGTCTACATCGGGCTGCAAAAGCTTCTGAATGATAAAATTATCGACAGAACAATGCCCGTTATACTGATCCACTCCGGTGGCCACTACGGTATTTTTGGCAGCACACCTAACATGCGAGACTGGTTTAATAATCAATAGAGTTCGTTTTTTCAATTAAACATACTAAATCAACGATCTTATCAGGCACACCCATGGAAGCGATCTGCTCTGCAGTATAGCAGTATTTTGGTTTATCCAGATTATTTCTCAGCTCTTTTACCTGAGTATGGATGCCGACAAGACTCTTTTCACTCATTACTTCGCTGTTAATCAACTCAGAAAAAATCGATGCAAATGCTTCAATATCAGCACTATTTGCACCAAGCTTGGTGATTTCAGCTGTGGAAAGACGGAAAGACTGTTTGTCAAGCGTCGGCAAACCGGGTAAAACATTTACTTTAAGTCCAACAGCATTCATTCTGCGTGCAATTTCGCCTGCTGCGACACTACGGTTAGTGGTGGCCCAAACCTGATGACAACCGGTAAAACCCAATTTCTCCGCGGCAACCTTTACTTCACTGGCATTTAGTGCCTTGGCCAGTTGTTTAGCGTGGTAAATTGTGTTTTGAGCATACTCATTTCCTCCACAATCTCTGAGTTCCAATAGCGTCAGCCCTAAAGAAATTGAAGACGCCACCTGACAGTGACTGATTAAATGATAAGCAACTTCATAATATTTGTCATACACCGAGTTGTTATTGGTGCAGAAAAAGGCTTTGTGAGGACCCGGCAAGGTTTTATGAGTTGAGCCACCAAACGAATCAGCACCGTGTTCAAGTGGATTGAATAGGGACTTGCCCAAAATCAAACCATTGGTGTGGCTTGAGTCATAGTGAATAAGTGTATCCATTCCATGTCTATCCAACATGGCGCGAATCGGTTTAGGGTCAAGGGGGAAAAGCTGTGTTGATTGGTCGAAATAAATGAGATCTGGAATGTGCTCAAGTATAATTTTCTCAAGCTGCTCCATATCTACTGCAAAATCTGACATAGGAATTTCAACAGTATTGATACCAAGTCGCTCGGCGACTTTCGGAGTACTCATATGGCCACCCCAGGGCTCAGGTACAATAAGCATGGTTCCACTAGGAGGACATAACGCCGACATTACAATGGTCATGCATTGTAAACCCGACAATGGTTTTAGATCGACGAACGTAGCGCCAGAGAGTTCTTTTAGTAATTGCTCGCTGAAATTGCCTTGTAATGTGCCTGCCTCCACTCCACCATAGAAAAACCATTCTCCGAATAATTTTTCATGTTCGAAAAAATATCTTGAATAAATATCCAGGACTAGTGGCAACCGACACAATGGGGACATGGTGTTTTCACTTGGCGTAAAATTAAATGCGTGAGACGCTATCTGCTGATGGTTATGTAGTTGACCTAAGACATTTTCTAAGCTCATGTGTGTTACCAGTTCATTAGTTTACATTAAACTAAGTACCAATTCGTCACAGCAAAATAGTACTTAATCCTTTTAAAACCTCTTTGCTCAGATAAAACAACTCACACACAATTATAAGATGCAGCGTAACTCTAAAATGTTACTAAATTAAACTCAGCCAGTGTGAAGAGTGAGAATGGTGTGTGCTTAATCAGACCTAAACAACCAATTTTAAAACAGTTCAACAATTATCCTAGTTTCGTCTTTCCAACAAAATATGGCTTCAACGCCTCTGGTATATTGACGCTGCCGTCTTCGTTTTGATATTGCTCTAATATTGTAATCAGGGCCCGTGTTGTAATACCAGTACCATTTAATGTGTGAACAAAAGTAGGCTTACTCCCAGTTTGTTTATGTCGAATGTTGAGTCGACGAGATTGGTAATCGGTGCAGTTACTGCAACTTGTAAGCTCTCCCCAGCCTGCTGATTCGCCATCACCGCCACGACCCATCATCCAACCTTCAAGATCATATTTTTTGTATGCAGGCGCTCCTAAATCTCCTGCACATATTCTTATAACACGAAAATAAATACCCAGTTCCTTGAAGACCTCAGTTTCGAATTTTCTAATTTCCTCAAGTGTGGACTCGGATTTCTCTTCGGTTGTCAACACTACTAATTCGACTTTCTGAAACATTTTATTTCGATACAAACCAGCATCTCTGCGACCATAAGATCCTTCTCTTCTGAAACATGGAGTCATGGCAACAACTTTGATAGGTAACTCAGAGGTGTCTAAGGTCAACCCGCTGTACTGACCAACAAGGGAAATCTCAGCAGTTCCTGCAAGGCACAAGTCATCTTGAACAGTGGAGAATATTTCGGTTCCGTCATCATCTCTTCGGGGATTAAATCCCAGTCCTTCCAAGATGTCCCGTTTTGCCAGCAACGGAACATTATTAGGGATGAAGCCTGATTTGATTGCTTTATCTTGTACAAAACGCATAACCGCATTTTCAAGAAGCGCCATGTCACCTTTTAATAGAGGAAATCCAGAACCAGACACCCGAGTTGCTGAATCAAAGTCCATTCCTAACCTTTTGCCTATTTCGATATGGTCAAGAGGGGGGAAATTATACTCTGGCTTCTCACCGAATACTTCTAACTCAATATTATCTTTTTCGTCTGAACCTAATGGAGTATCTTCATCATAAACATTTGGCACTGACTTCATTAAATCTTTAAGTTGAGCATTCAGCGCGTCCAGTAACTCATCGGCAATCTTTAATTCTTTTTTGAGGAGGCTTCCTTTAAGTTTTAAGTCTTCTCTATCTTCTGGCGTTGCATGTTTCATTGATCCCGCTATTTCATTTGATTCGGCGCGTAGCGCCTCGACTTCTTTTTGTAGTTTCATTTTACGGCTATCAACAGCCAGTAATACCGATATATCTACTGATACACCGCGCAGATCGCATATTTCTTGAATTTTTTTGGGGTTTTCTCGAATGATTCTTATATCTAACATTTAGTTTCCAATACAATCTAGATTTATTTCAGCGCACGCATTCCGTGGTCTAATCCTGGGCTAATGCCATTGCGCAACGCCAGTCCAAGATTCACCTCAAATCCGTACTACAAAGGTTTATAGTGATAGATGGTACTATATTGATTTTCGATATTGAACGAATAATCTGTCGAAGTTCGTAACTGATTAGTTTATTTTTAATACGGTCATCAGCGATTTCTCAATTGGAACTACCTTTGTAATCATTTGTCCAATGATCATCATGAAGTTCGACTGTCACGAAAGTCAACTAAATTGTTGAATAGTTACTGTTAATGTGTATTAACATAACCTAAAAATATCTATATAAAACAGGTA
>CEPO01011040.1_pt1 | contig 12832 bp, 8 predicted proteins | sample 530481 | NCBI WGS metagenome assembly CEPO01 (sample SAMEA2620198, study PRJEB7988) | marine metagenome | biome: marine biome (ENVO:00000447); feature: surface water layer (ENVO:00002042); material: "saline water (ENVO:00002010), including plankton (ENVO:xxxxxxxx)" | depth 5 m
ACTTTTGTGACGACCGCTTCAACAATGACATCACTGCCAATAAGTGCAGACTCCTCGCCGTCGCCTTGAATTGCGCTGATGAGTACCACTTCAGCGATGGGATCCGTTGGGTCGGTTGGGTCGGTTGGGTCAGTAGGTTCACTTACTGAACCGTTATGGGAACCAAAATTACTTAGCGTATCCTTAGGAAAGCTATCCCACTCATCAGTAGTAAAAGCAGGGTTTCGGTTAGCGTTTCCGCCTGTCACGGAACTCTTACGCACTAACGTGACGTCTTTACCCCAATTAGTCCTAACGCCGTAAGTACCTAGTGCGTCTACCACTTGGCCGTTGTATACCAACTCAACGTAATCGTCGCCGTTAAAATTTATTACGAAGCTGCTAAGGGTAGAACCACTTGTCAGTAAGGCATCGGCATCTGCATGAGCAAAGGTTGCCACACCACCTGCAGGAATTTCGCCTTCTAGCGCTAAAACTTTACGGTCTGCATCGGCGGTATCGCCGTTTGAAAGTAGTACCAACTCATAGCCAGATAGGCTTACAGGCTGAGTCGAACTGTTGAAAAGCTCTATCGCTTTGTTAAAGCTACCACCCTCGATATACTCTGAAATGTAAACGCTATTGGTTGATGGTGGTGTGTCGCCTCCTGTTTCACCGCCGGTATCGCCACCTGTGTCACCGCCCGAGTCTCCGCCTGTGCCATCGCAGCTTTCGTTGAAGATAAGCGAGGCCAGTTCCGGCTTGTCAATAAACGGGTTACGGTTACCTTGGAACTCAAAAACGCGTTCGTTACGACGACGCTCAAAATCATCTACTGGGTCGCTTTCATGCCACTGAAGCAGAACACAAAGCTTGCCGAAGGCCGCTTCGTCAGTTGTGGTTAAGCGATTTAGCAAGACTAAGTCTTCTTCCGTATCACCCGCGGTATTGCCATCGTATCGCACATCCATGTAAAGCATGGAGCGAGCAACGTCACCTTTTACCGCGTCACGTGGTTCAAACGAGTCACTGTCTACGCGGTTTGCTGGCGCTTCGGAAAGTGCGCTATCGCTGAAGTCAAAATCTAGATTCCCGCGTGAGCTGTTAACTGAAATGTCAGTAGGACGTAGGTGCAGGATGTCGCTATAAGCCGTTAGACTTGTGCTTGAGAAGCCATGACTTTTCGCCCAAACGTGCTCGCGGTTCCAATTGTCTTGGTTAGTACTTTGACTACCGCTTCCGTTAGTAAATTTATCTTGCGATATGCCCTTGTAAAACAAAATGACGTTTTCAGTATTTGAAGGGTCTTCATCAGTGTAAGTTAACGCGGTCCACACCTCTGAATACGATAGCGTACGATGGCCATTTTCAATGATTGCGTGCGTTGTTTCTTTTAATGTTTGTGCACTTTCACCATTGGCTATGGCCGTATCGAGCGTGGCGTAATAGTCTGAAGCAACAAAGTCGCTCGCTAAATTAATCGCCTCTAGATCTGGACAGTTAAAACAGGTGCCGCTTAAGAAAAGCAGTTCGCCTGAAGGTTCACCGCCTTCGTCAGGTGTATCGCCGCCGTCTGTCGCCCCAGACGAGCTAACTGAAATGCTTTCAAGGTTTAGATATTCGGATCCTGCGTTGTTTGCCATAGCAACTTTAAGAACAAGGCTGCTCCCGCTGCCAATAGCAGCCGAAACGTTGCCGTTCCCAAAATCGTCTTTTACTGTGTGGTCACTACCAGCGATAGGCGCAATAAGTTCAAACGCCCCACCGTCGATGGAATAGAAAACGTCAATATAGTCAGCCTCTTCCATGGTCCCGCTTTTAGATAACAAAGCGTCGATAGTAATGTCACCCTGACCGGTTATGTCTATAGACTCACTTTGCCACACCACTTCGCCATCAACATCACGCGCTTGCATTGCGCCATTTGCTACGCGAAACCAGTCTGAGGTTGCCGTTAATTCACCCGTGGAAACATCAATTGACCAGCGACTTACATCTTCAATAGTGACATTAGTTCCTATTTCGATGGGGCCAGTGGCGCCCTTGCCTTGCAGCTCACTGGCTTCGAAATCTTCTTGCCATAGCGTATCTGCACCTGCGTTTAGCGATATTACGCCGAATGATAATGCCCCGGCTAATAGTGCATTAATCACTTTTGCTGATTTTCTCAGCGTGTACTTTTGTGTGTTACCCTCATTAATCATTTTGCTTTCCGCTTTTTGTATAAGGAAGGTATAAATTCATATACATACGTATACACAGCAAGCAGTTAACGAAAATAATAATATAAACGTCACACTTCAATAAATTCATAAACTTAAGCGTTTAAAATAAGTTTACTTGTTTATTAACTCTACTGAACCTTGGTACAGGGAAAGTTGATTTGTCACATATCTAAAATGTTTCAAAATTGAAACATTTAAATGGTTTATCGTGGTGCATATTACCGTTTTATGCACAAAAAAAGAGCGCACATCAGGCGCTCTTTTTGGCGTTATTTATTAAATAGTAAAGACGAGGCTGGCTTTACCGTACCTTTATTTTAATGCTCTGAATGTAAGAAGTTCCCAACGATTTATTGAGACGCAAGTTTCCGCCCCATACATTACTGCGTTGTCACTTAAAAGTGATAACGGCGCAGCTGCATTTGCATTTCTTTTATTTGCTGAACCAGAGCGTCACAGTTATCAACCACTTCTTTTGCGTAATCACTATTCGCGTTGCCTACATGCTGAATACTATTTAACCCTTTGTTTACATCATCAGCCACCGAGGTTTGGCCTTCTGCCATCGTCGAGGCATTTTGGTTAAGTGCGGTAATACGCGCGACCGCGTCTAGCGCTTGCTTTAACGAATCTCCGGCGTTTTTAGTCGTTTCCACGGTTTTAAACGCTGTTTCTTTGTTTTGCTGCATTTTTTCAGAGGCCACACGACTGCCCTGCTGTAACCGTTCGATCATAATACGAATTTCTTCGGTCGAAGATTGCGTTCTACTGGCCAAAGAGCGTACTTCATCGGCCACGACCGCAAAGCCCCTTCCCTGCTCACCCGCACGTGCGGCTTCTATCGCAGCGTTTAACGCGAGAAGATTCGTTTGCTCGGCAATATTTCTAATTACTTCCATTACACCGCTAATTTCTTCACTTGCCTGCGCTAACTCGGCTATCACCTGCACAGAAGCGTCTACATCATTCGCTTGCGATTGAATATCATTAATGGTTTCAGCCAACACGCTCACGCTATTTCTTGTATCTTGATCGGCCGCGTGCGCAGCCTCACTTGAACTGCGTATTGTCGAAGACACGGTTCTTGCGTTTTCTTGCATTAACGAAATAGCATTGTCTATTGAGTCAGTTTCCTGACTAAGCTGAGAGACAGACCCTTGTGAACGCATGGCGGTAATATTGAGAGCTTCTGACTTAGCCAGCATATGGTCAGTGGCCACATCTACACTTTGTAGCGTGTCTTGCAGTTGACTTAAAAGGCCATTAAATGCGCGGGCCATGATGCCAAATTCATCACTCCGGGAGGCTTGGAAACGAAAGGTTAAATCCCCTTCGCCTGAAGAAAGGTTATTCACTACACCAATAAACTCATCTAGAGGCCGTCCGACAATATATTTCACTAAAAGCCAAATGGTAATAAGCACACCAGCACTGGCTAGTACTATCTTAAAAACCACGCTAAGCACAGCATTTCTTACCATTGCAGATTTTTCCGCGGTAGAAGCCGTGAGAATGATGTCATAGCCCCATGGAGAAAAAGGAACTTCTGTCACCATCCAGTTGTCATTGTTCGCTAGCGCGTTAGCAACTTCTTTACTATCGACATGGGATGAATGCATTCGAATATTGCCCTTGGCATCGCGTAGCGCTACAAACCCCTCTTTTAATACATGACTTTGCTTTATTGCTTGCTCGAGCACCTGCAAATCGGCAGAATACCCGACGTACCAAATGCCAATAACCTCGCCGGCGTCATTAAACATGGGCTCATAACCGGTAAGATAGGGACTGCCAAGTATATCGACTGCACCGTAGTAAGCCTGTTGTTGGTTTATTTTCTTAATGGCTTTGCCGTTTGGCGCTAACTTTGTGCCTATGGCACGCTCGCCATTTTTTATCACGTTAGTGCTAATGCGAATATAATCGTCACCAGTCTTACTGAAAATGGTAGCCGTGCCGCCCATAACCTCGGTTAAGCTATCCACTAAATCGAAAGAGTTGGCCTGAGGGGCCGAACCTAATCGCACCTGGCGCGCCTGTGTATTCTTCACACTTACATAGTCACCTTGATTTGGCACGCCAAGCGCGTCTGCGCGCAGTTTAAGCAGCGACATACTGCTTTTTACACGCTCCAGCATTATGGCATCGGTGATCGTGAGAATATTTACCAGCCTATCCGCAGTATTGGATTTTTGTTCTTGGACCTGATCAGATATAGTTGACGACCTTGTTATGACCGTCGCCGTAGCGACTATTAACGCGAGCAAAGCAATGACAGCAGAGATAGAAAATAAAAACTTTCTTTGAATAGACATGTATGTTCTCAGTTTAACAAGGTTTAAAACTCTTCACTCCTTTGAGTAGCACTAAATCCAACGACCTAATAAAAAGCCAGTATTACACGCAAAATTGCCTTTATTGAATTTAGGCTATTTTGACATTAAGGCAAATTATCCAATCGTTTATAATTTCATGAAAAATTGAGAATTTGACAGCCTATTAAGGTCTACAACTACTTCATGTGAACTTTCCCACCCACGATTTTAAATGCCGGCGCGCCCCGAATCATTGCGTTTCTAGCAAACTGCCCTTTGCAGGACGGGCAAATACCCTCTTTTTCGGTGTAATCCTCAACAATGCGCTCTTTGAAACATTTAACTAAGGCCCCCTTGCCGCCTTTACGATACTTAAACAACTGAAACTTACACTTAGCGCAATAAATTTGTACGGTTCTTACGGGACCTTTTGGATTGGGTTTTGCCATAGCTAATTTAGTTGCTCCATTTTTAAATTTCATCTTTTGTCGAAGTGCGACAAATTACTAATCTTGGTTATACTCTATATTGGGCAGTCCGCCCTAGTGTAACAACGACTCCTCAACACAGCATCCGTTGTCGAGTAGCGAATGAAGGTAATATCAATGAAGATAATTGCAGCCCTGTGTTTTTTGTTGTCAGCCCCACTTTATGCCGGCACCGCAGTAATTGTTAACGCTAACAATAATTCTGGAATAGACATCGATACGGTAAAGAAAATCTATTTAGGTAAGGTAAAAGCATTTCCTGACGGCAGCCGTGCTATTCCGCTTACATTTGAACAAGGCAACAACACAAGAAACGCATTCAATAATAATGTGCTGGGTAAATCTGAGTCTCAATACTCTGCATTTTGGTCAAAGCTTGTTTTTACGGGTAGGGGTACACCACCAGAGATGATAGCGACCGAAGATGAAATGCTTAACCTTGTTGCTACTAACCCAAATACCATCGGCTTTATTGACGAAAGTAAAGTGGACAGTAACGTCAAAGTAGTGGGTACATTTTAGGTAGTTTCACATTTGCAGTAAAAGCGACGCCACATTATTTATTCGCGTCGCTTCGATTCTGCTTATTCAATCGGGGTAGTTAGCGAAATGATTGATGTTGGCAAATGCCATAATCACGTCTTTAGCAAAATCTACCCTAGGATTGCCTAACGCCCCTTTCTTCCAAACAAGATAAATTTCATTTTCAGGCCCGCTTTTACCAAGCGGTGTTAACTCGCCTTTCGCTATCCCTTCTTTACACAGATAGTCTGGTAACACTGAGTAACCAATACCGGCTTTTACAATGCTGCTTATTGCACGAATATCTGGGCATACAGCAGCAACCGGCGACTCGCATGGCGCGTTAAAAACCTCTGAAAAATAACGGCGAATCAGTGGAAGTTGCTCGTCGTAGGTTACAAGTTTATGCTGATTTAATAGCGCTGCGGTTATTTCTTCATCTTTGAGAAGCTTTCCTTGAACTCGATTCATAACCAGAATTAAACGCTCTTTGTCTAACATTTGGTATTCATACATTGCATCCGTCGGTTCTGATGCGGAGATAGCAAGTTCGGCAACATCATTTTCCAGCAACGCATAGGTGTTATTTTTATTGCCTGTATGAATAACTAAGTTCACCTTATCGGCTTGCAGTAGGTTAGCAAGCGCTGGCCCCGCTACCGAACTAAGGTATTCTGCCGGCCCGGCGAGATGTAATGTGCCGTGGTCGGTGGATGCTCTACTGCGTATAGACGCGACCTTTTGCTCTAACGTATCAATATGGCTGGCCACCTGAAGGGCTAAATCGTCGGCAATTGGTGTCGGCTGCACTCCCCGCGCTTTTCTCACAAACAGCTCTTTGCCAACAATATTCTCCATGGCTTGGATGTGTGATGTCACTGCCGGCTGTGACATATGCAGGCGCGATGCAGCACGTGTAATATTCCCACTTCGATATACTTCTACGAAGGTTTTAAGCTGAGTTAAATAAGACATTAATCATTACCCATCAGATTTTTGATGACTCATACTAATTTATCTGACTTCTGCATTTAAGCCAATCACTCTAAGATGCCATCAAATTCTATACACAGCGAAATTCGCTAAATAATTAAGGACAGGCAATATATGCTTAATTTTACATTTAAAAATCAAACCGAAATTTTATTCGGCAAAGGCCAGCTTAGTGAAGTGTCTTCGCGCCTGCCAGCAAAAGCAAAAGTTCTGTTTTTATACGGTGGTGGCTCTATTAAAAAGAATGGTATTTACGACAAAGTTAATACCGCACTGGAAGGTGCCGACGTTATAGAGTTTCAAGGCGTTGAGCCCAATCCTGAGTTCGAAACCCTTATGAAAGCGGTTCAGGTTGCTCGCGAAAACGAAGTAAACTTTATCTTAGCGGTTGGCGGCGGTAGCGTTATTGACGGCGCTAAATTCATTGCCGCGGCGGTAAATTTTGAAGGCGATCCGTGGGACATCTTGATAAAAGGCGCGGCATTTGAAAACCCATTACCAGTGGGCGCAGTGTTAACACTTCCTGCAACGGGTTCAGAGAGCAACGGCAATTCGGTGGTAAACCGTAAAGAAACCTCGCAAAAACGCGCTTTTTCTTCAGAAACAGTACAACCTGTTTTTGCGGTTCTTGACCCAGAATTCACGTATTCACTGCCACCGCGCCAGGTATCGAACGGTGTGGTTGATGCCTTCGTTCACGTAATTGAGCAGTACCTTACATACCCTGTGAATGCGCCGCTTCAGGACCGTTTTGCTGAAGGTATTTTACAAACACTGGTTCAGGAAGGGCCTAAAGCGCTGGCTACGCCAGAAGATTACGATGTACGTGCAAACGTCATGTGGTCAGCCACAATGGCGCTTAACGGGCTAATTGGCAAGGGCGTACCACAAGATTGGGGCACGCACATGATTGGTCACGAACTTACTGCGCTGCATGGTCTTGATCACGCGGTAACCTTAGCAATTGTCTTGCCTTCACTGATGTTCGTGCAGCGCGACAAGAAACAAGAAAAAATCTTGCAGTTAGGTGAGCGCGTATTTGGTATTAAAGAAGATGACAAAGACAAAGCTATCGACCTAACCATAAAAGCCGTACAGGACTTCTTCGAATCTATGCAGATTAAAACTCGTCTATCAGACTACGACATTGAAAAGTCTGCCATTGATGGGCTTGTTGAAAATCTAGAGCGCAATGGTTTGACTGCCCTTGGTGAACACGGCGACATTGACCTGGTAAAAGCCCGTGAAATCCTAACACTAGCCGCCTAAATACCGAGTTAAGTTGTAGTAGCGTGTGAAACTACGCACCTCGTTAAGACAGCAAAGCCTACGAGCTTTGCTGTCTTTTTTTTAACCTTGCATTTAGGTGTTTTTAATTGCCCTGCTGTCGCCCCCAGCCTGCTTCGACACTTGCTTTTTTGTAAGTTACGATTACAGTTGGTTAGAGCCTAGTTTACAAATGGAAGAATGCAGGTTATTAACTTATTCCCCTCCACAGTGAATATCACTGATCTACTCTCAATTCGCAGACAACGTGTTATTCAGATAAGCGTTGTAACCGGCTGTGGGCTATTTGCGTCACTACTTGCAGCGAGAGGGATAACCTTCGACATCTTTCTTGTGGGTATATTATCTTTATTACTTAGTGCAGTTCTCGCTTACAAGCGTTATGTGGCCACCAGCAGTTACCTTCTTCTAAGCGCCATGTCATCAATGTTGTTCGCGCTTTCAGCAACGGGAGCCGGCGTGTTTGATATAGCCATGCTTGGCTACCCTGGCGTAATTATTTTTGCGGCATTGTTAGGCGGCGTAGCGCTATTTGGCACAGTTCTCTCGCTGGTCCTGCTGCAATGTATCGGGCTTACTTGGCTAATTATGCACGGTGTAGTGGCCCCCCATCCTCCTGTACTCTCGTGGTCTCATCTGCTTTTCGTCATCGTTATCTTTGTTGTAACGGGCTTTAGCGTATTTGTTTTAGTTCAGGATATACGACGGCTAATGGCTTCGCTGCAGCGGGAGTACACAAAAGTCGAGCAGAATAGAGCCCATATTCAACACCTTGCGCACCACGACCCACTAACCAATTTACCAAATAGGGTTATGGGGGAACGTTTGTTTAACGAAAAGCTGCGCGAGAGCGAAGAAAGTGGTTTGCAGCTTGCGGTATTGTTTATCGATTTAGATAATTTTAAGCCCGTCAACGACGCATTAGGCCATGCCGCCGGAGACCGTTTTTTACAAAAAATATCTCAAACTATTACCGACAACCTGACAGCGAACGAATGCCTTATTCGGTTTGGTGGTGACGAATTTATTGTTCTCGCGGCACAGATAAAGACGCGCTCTCAAATTGAAAATTTGTGTCAGAACTTAATTCAATGGTGTTCGTCGGAATTTGATGTACTACAAACAAAAATCGTTGTATCGGGCTCTATAGGCGTAGCGCAAGCGCCTTACGATGGCGTCAAGTTTAAGCAGTTATGCCGAAAGGCCGATATCGCCATGTATGAGGCTAAACGCAATGGCAGAAATCGCTTTGAGTTTTACGATGTGCGTTTTGACGAAGAAAGTGATGAAAAGTTTTCGCTAATTCAACGATTGCGCCCTGCAGTTCAAGCAAATGCGTTAGCGGTGTATTACCAGCCCCTCATCGATTTAAAGACGGGTAACATATGTGCACTTGAAGCCTTGCTGCGCTGGCCTCAAGAAGATGGCTCTATGATCTTCCCCGATAAATTTATCCCGCTAGCTGAAAGCAGCGGTCTCATAGACACGCTAGGTGCATGGGTTTTAAACCAAGCCTGTATGTTTTGCGCTAAGCAACAACAAAATGGTAATAGCGAGTTATCCATTGCGGTGAATTTATCATTTGCACAGTTCAAAGACGGTAATCTGCCACAAATCGTAAAGGGTGCGTTAGAAACTTCCCAGCTAGCTCCAGAACATTTAGAGCTTGAGCTAACAGAATCTATTTTGGCCGACGACAATGGCAATGTTATTCAACAGCTTGAGCAAATAAAAAGCCTTGGCGTTACGTTCGCAATTGATGATTTTGGTACTGGGTATTCCAATCTTAATTACCTTCGTACATTCAGTGCCCAAAAATTAAAAATAGATCGTATTTTTATCAATACATTGGGCTTTGACGAAAAAGATGTGCCCTTAGTCACAGCAATAATAAGTATCGCTGAAAGTTTAGGTATGGCAACCGTGGCAGAGGGTATTGAGAATGAAGCTGCGCTAAAAAAGATTACTGAAATGGGCTGTGACATTGGTCAAGGATACTATTGGAGTAAGCCTGTACCAGCGGAACAAATTGAAAGGCTAATTGAAGCGCAATCCCCCACTAACCAGCGGTAAAAAGTTATTAGGCTACGCCGGCTAGTGATATTGGAGCGTTGCTTTTACTGCCTATTTAAAAGCCATGATAAGTTACAAACTCTTCGTTATCGGCGCGGGTAGAGCGCACGTCATTAGCAGGAAAATCAGGGTCGGGATAGCCTAAAGCAATACAAATCATAATGGCTTCATCATCTGGAATGTTAGCGCACTGGTGTACGTCATAGTGATTCAGGGAGGGCCAAATCTCGATAAGGGGTTTCTGGTGTAAAATTGCTTAGAAACTATCTCTAACTATAGTAACAATCAGAGTCTATACTGTTGCATGTAATTGATACTCTCGGACCAATCGTATTAATACTTCCGTTCTAAGTTTTATAATTTATTTTTAACAAGTTTTAAGTAGTCGACAATGCAGCAAACACTGGGTAATTCAACAAATGATTCTAACGACGTTGTGTTTTATCAGCCACAGTTTAGGTTTCTCGAAAGTTCCTATTTAGATGCCTTTATTTCGGGGCAAGTTTATCTTTCAAACATTTTAAATTTTCGGAAAGGCGATTTCGGAGGTTTGATTGATGACGAACGCGAGGGGGAAATTTCTATTCATGGTTTTAATCATAGTACAAGTGAAAGAGAAACCATAGTTTACGATCCTTGCATCGACGAAGATATTTTCGTTCTTTGCACAACAAACAACCTTATTAGTGAGTCACTTTTTTGGGCTTTAAAGGAAAAAAGGACTTCATGTTGCTTGATCGTCAGGCCTAGCAAGCTCATTGATGAGATATCTTCAAATCCCGAGCTAACATTCATTGGAAGAAAAAACTGTGATTATAACGGTCGAGATTTCTATAACATACCATCATTTTGCCCATGGACTAACCATCTTCCTTTCTGCAGTATGATTCACAAATACGATCCTCTCTTCAATAAGCCAAAAAGTTATGCTAATCAATTAGAGCATAGAGTATGTTGGCGAGCGTCTAAAAAATCGAGGTCTCACTTTGAATTGCAAACAACAATACCGAGTCAGATAATAAGGATAGATTTTGAAGTCGAAAAAAAAGTAGCGCTTAACATCCGACCACCGCTATCGGTTTCATTGCAAATCTATGGATTCGACAGCAAAGTTATTGCTGAAGGTAGTTTCCAATTTTCAAATAACCTGCTCTCGCCTATAGTTTACGAACGTAAAGAAGATAACAAAGAACTTCTCGGTTTCAAACAACCTCAAAACCCAGATGGTTCCAACACGCTTTTCAATGCTTCAATTCAAGGAGGAGATACAGGAGTTTTTACTCATCCCGCTGTCGGAATGCTAATATTGAATATTGAAACAAAATTGATTGAAAGAATAAAATATTCAGTTTCATGACTAACAGTCTTAGAAACGGGCTGCCTTGTATATATGCCACTGTTTAATAGATTACCGCCTAGTAAACTAAGACGTTTCTATTTCTCCACATATATTAGATTAGTGAACGTCCTTGTCTATTGATGCCCTTCAGTGCTCGTCAATAGGCCGTTGCGTAAGTGATATGGTCATTTCATATTCTTACTCATAAAAACACAGAATGTAGTTTTTCAAGGGAAACGGGGGTTACTATGAGGTTTCAGTAATAAGCTGTTAGCTCCTTACCATTGGAATATTTGATATGCTTGAGTTTTTTCAGAACAATTATGAATGGATTTTTTCCGGTCTTGGATCCAGCGTCTTATTCTGGGTCATCGGATATAAGCAGGGCTATAACAAAGCTATCAAACAAGATATGAAAGTTGGGAACGGAAGTACTGCGATTCAAGTCGGTGGTAATATGAAAGGTAATATAGGGAAGCAAGATTAATGTTTGAAAAACAAAAACAAGATGTAGGCGAAAACTCTACAGCTATTCAAGCTGGGGGAAACGTAACAATTACTCCATATCAAGAGTTGCGTGCGATTTTCTTGGATTTGTTTGAATTAAATTTTCCAAAAATTCAGCAAGTAGCAAAGGAAACTGCTGATAAGCGGGTTGAAGCCATGCTTGACGAACTCCAAAAGTCATTCGCTAAACACAAAGAACAAATTGATCCTAGAAAATTTGAAGAGCCGGCTATGCAATTTGAAATGCAAGCTATGGCAATAGACGCAGCAAGGAAGGGTGAAAAAAGTAACGTCGACTTATTATGCGAATTATTTTGTACCATGATGTCGAAAGACTGTCCCGAGCTTATAGAATTAATCGCGGCTGAAGCTAGAAAAATACTACCAAATCTCTCACCAAAACACGTTAGTTACCTTAGTCTAGAAGTACTTGTAAATGAGGTTGCGCTAACAGCCCCAAATCTCCTAACGATAAATCATACAGTTGCACAAACCTTAAATCATATTTCTAACTGTTCGCAAGTTACACAAAGTGATCTTCAGTATATATCTGTTTCGGGAGCTATTGTTGCAAGGGGAATAACCCATATTGGTGTAACACCTTCATTTATTAAGGCTATACCTGAATTAAAAGGCAAGAAACCTGAAGAGATTATAGAATTCTCTAAAAAACATGGCTTGAATAGCTTTGTTCAGTTACAGGATTTAATCACAAAGTTACATATCGGAAATTTTCAGCTTACCGCCGTAGGAAGACTAATTGGTTGGTTAAATTTATCTAAGTTTTCCAATATTGATGTGAAGCAACTGTTTAATTAAGGAGCTAACAAAGGCATGTTATTCGCACCTGCGGTGCAGCAACCTCAGCTATGCTCCGACCTCAAGTGCGGAAGTTGAAGTCCGCTTTAGTCAAAAGGACATTTTTAGTGTGAGCCTATACAGCTTTATCGCAATGTCCGCTTTACGCTCATAGCCGACTTCTGTCACTCAAAGGCGCGGCTACGAAGTATTCCGGCTATCGCGATTTGCTATGTTTGATACAAATAATTATTAAGCACTTCAACTAACTCAAGTGCTTCACTTTTTGACAGATAAGGTATCTTT
>CEPO01015418.1_pt1 | contig 12667 bp, 12 predicted proteins | sample 530481 | NCBI WGS metagenome assembly CEPO01 (sample SAMEA2620198, study PRJEB7988) | marine metagenome | biome: marine biome (ENVO:00000447); feature: surface water layer (ENVO:00002042); material: "saline water (ENVO:00002010), including plankton (ENVO:xxxxxxxx)" | depth 5 m
CCGCGATTACGAACATTTTAACTCTCGCTGAGTGGGTAATTATCTATACGGACTGGTATAATTCAATCGATGCTCTCTTTTAACCCTAACCTTTGTGGTACTTGAATGAAATACAAAACACTTTTTACCGCCCTTTTTCTTATGGCTTGTTCAAGTATGGCCTTAGGACAAAATGCCCAAACCGCTAGCTTTTCTATCACGCTGAATGATAGCGATGGTGAGCCTGTCGATAACGGCGTATTTCTATTTGAGCCGCAGTTTGAGGTGGATGAGCATCAAATGCCACACCAAAAGCCAGCCGTAATGAATCAAATAGATAAACAGTTTGAACCTCACGTGCTTGTGGTAAAAGCGGGTACTGAAGTGACTTTCCCTAATGCGGATAATTTGTTTCACCACGTCTATTCATTTTCACCTACGAAACAATTCGAACTAAAGCTTTATAAAGAGTTTACGGCAGAGCCTTTACGCTTTGAAAATGCAGGTATTGTGGATATTGGCTGTAATATTCATGATTGGATGTTAGGGTACATTGTTGTATCCGACTCGCCGTATTTTGGAAAAACCAATACAGAGGGGCAATCTTTAGTCTCGCTACCCCACGGTGAATACACCGTCCGTTTTTGGCATCCCGAAGTGGAAGGTGAAAAAGCGCTCCCTCCACAGTCCATTTCTGTGTCTACCGATACTCAAGTAACATGGGCGCTTAATACAACCATAAGCCTTGACGATGAGTTTGATTCAGCTTTCGGCGACTATTAAATGTGACTTGCCACTGGCGCATTCACATCACTTTAAGCTAAAAAAGCCGAAGCTTAACCTTTGGCAACCTCGACTAGATCAAATTTTGTTTCACTGTCACCTTTAACCATAACCTGGCATTGCCCCCAGCTCTGTGGAATATGCCAAACATGAGCCTCGGCTACGGTGAACTTTTCTCGGTGAGAGTCACAGCGCACTTCTACAGTATCAAGTTCGCCTTGTATGTTATTAAAAGCAAACTTGTTTCTTACCAGCGTATGGAACCAACGTCCATTGTCCCCTATGCTCACAGGTACCTTTAGGTTATTTTCAGACGCAATTGATGTTTCGATCTTTTGTATAATTGCAGCGATCTCGTCAACGCGCGCTTGTTGCTCTTCCATTTCTTGAAGTGTGCTGTACGACTTTAACGCCTCCGCATAGTACCCGCGCTGAGCATCCAGAAGGATTTTTCTTTGAAGCGCGTAAGCCACGTAGTCGTCATCAAACACGGCATTGTTAAAGCGCTTTTGTCCATTGCTAGCAAGCAACCGCGATAAGCTTTTCGCTTCCCTTTCGATGTCGCCTTTAGCACCTGCAATCTGTGATTCCAAGCTCAGCAACCAAGCATTCTCGTAACGATTTAACGTATCCCAACTTGATAGCTCTTTAAAAGCTTCGTCTGCCGCTTCAACATTACCCGCTTTAAATATCTCATCTACGTTTTTATACGCTTTAATAAATTTACGTGTGGCGCCCGTTTTTCCGACTAAGGCGAAATCCATTTGAACAGCTTGGTGACATTGCTGAGTAGGTTCACCGTCCTTTATTGCTGGATTATACTGCCACTTCTTAACGGCTGATAGCGCACTGCGCTTAAAAGAGGGGCTTCCGAAAAAGTCTTCTACCACAGGGTCTTTCACTCTGCCTTCCTCATCAATAACGTAGCTCAGCCTAACCCAGCCTTCACGGCCTTTTCTCGCTGCAGAAGAAGGATATCTAGGGTCAACGCGCTCTAACGGGGTCGCAGGTTTAAATGCACTTATCCGCTCCACTTCGTTAGTCTTGGCTTCTGCTAGTGCTTTTTCTTCTACTTCATCACAGGGAATGCTGAGTTCTTGGGCTACTGCGCTGGTTGCTAAAAGCGACGTAAACAGTGTTGCCAAAACGAAAACCCGCTTGTTTTGCTTTGCAGTATATATTTGCGTATGAGAGAAGGAATTGCGTTTACTTTTCCATTGTACTGCTTTCATATAAATCATCCTTAATCATGGGTTTGTACATCATTACGCCTATCCCACTAGCTTAGTTTTTTTTCGATGAGTTCTCAAGAGACGCATCGGGCACATTTTTAATCATCATCTGCTCTTTGCGTTTCGTCATCATCTTGGCCAGCCGGCGCATGCTTACTGTGGTGTCTTTCTCGTCAATAATATCTACGCCTAACAAACGCTCAAGCAAATCTTCAAGGGTTAGCACCCCTTCCAAGCCGCCGTACTCATCCACTACCAGCAGCATATGTACGTGCTTATTGATAAAGTGTTCGAACGTTACCGACAAGGGCATAGTGTTAAGTACCGTGACCATATCTTTAGCATATTCAGAAAGCGGCTTCTCGGTATTGCCCCGCGCCTGTGCCACCAGTAAATCTGAGCGCATAACAAAGCCCGTAATGTTCTCTGAATCTTTGTCTTCAAAAACGGGAATACGGGAAAACTCTATATTGGCGTGCTTATGAAAAAACTCCTCTACTGTCATGGTCTCGCAGACTTTGAACAAGGCGGTTCGGTGGGTGATTGCATCCTTTATTTTAAGCTCATGCAGGCTCAGCAAGCTTTGTAAGAACGCCGCTTCATGGTTAGCAAGTTGGCCTTCTTGCCCTGATAATTCAGCCATAGCATGTAGCTCGCTGCGACTTAAGCCTCGAAGTGGGCTGTCTTCCTTAAACCCTTTAGTCATAAGCTCTGACATTTTCACAAACGGCATGAGAATAAGCGAAAGGTACTTAAGAAAATAAGCCGTAACCGGAGCCAACGTACGCCAGTATGTTGCCCCTAGTGTTTTAGGAATAATTTCCGAGAAAATAAGGATAAGCAGCGTCAGTACAGCTGAGATCACGCCTAAATATGCATCGCCGAACACCGCTGCTGCCTGGGCACCAGCCCCCGCCGCACCCATGGTATGAGCGATAGTGTTCAGCGTTAATATAGCCGATAGCGGCGTATTTATATTATCAGTTTGACTGCGCAATAGCGCGCCGCTTGGTTTGCCGTCTTTCTCCAATACCGAGATATACGCTGACGAAACACTCAGAATTACAGCCTCTGCAATGGAGCACAAAAAAGAAAAGCCCAGTGCAATGAAGACGTACACAATAAGTAAAAGCATGTAGTTGTTCCAAGCGTCCTTGTAGGTTAAAACGCATTTTAGTTTTAATAAGTTGAGCGACTATTATGGATAATAGAGCGGGATATACAAGCGCTCTGTTCACGACAAGTGAGCGCCTGTATCGAAAATGGGAAAGCGCACAGTATAGCCTAGCTGCAACACGCTGAGTGCTGCGAGTGATTTTGGCGATAATTCTGCAGTTTTTTAACTCCTAGTCTTAGCATTAAACCAGCGAGTAAAACGGCACAAATGCCGTAAATAACTTGCACATTAGCACCGTGCTCGTGCATGTGACTTTGGGTTTTTATCATCGATGCTAAAGAGAATGACGAAACAAGCTGGTTTAGGGCGTAGCCAAACCCAATGCTGGCAGACATAACGCTAAACAAATAAAGTATTAAGGTTCGTGCGCCCATTTCCTGCTTTATCATGCCCATTGTCGATACGTTTGTTGCTGGGCCTGCCATTAAAAATACCAACACGGCGCCTGGCGATAGCCCTGCGGCAAGAAAGCCAACCGCGAGCGGTGTTGAAGCCGTCGCGCATATGTACATTGGAATACCTATCAGCGCCATTACCAACATGGCAACAAGTCCATCTCCCCATTGCGTTAAGAAGTCGGTAGGTACCCAAGTTTTAATGGCTGCCGCTAGCGCTAAGCCAATTAACAACCAAACGACGATGTCTTCGAGTAGCTTTCCACTTGCGTACGAGAGCACCTTTGTCACTTTTGAACTATTTGTACCCAGAGCCCCTTGCGTGGTGTTTACATCATTGTGGCTATGCCCTTTGTCACTCGCACAGCAACTCGCTTCAAGCTGAGGCTCTGGTTCTCGCGCTGTTTTTGAAGAACAACATGATGAGGTTTCATTCGTCGACAGCGGTTTCGTTACTTGCTGTGCGGTTACATCGCGCTCTGCAAAAAAACGTACCATCAAGCCTGCGTAGATTGCGCTGATAATAGCCGCGATTGGCCTTACGATGGCGTAAAGCGGGCCGAGTAACGCATAAGACACTGAAACACTGTCTACGCCAGTTTCTGGTGTAGACACAAGAAATGAAATGGTAGAGGACTTTGATGCGCCACTGCGGCGCAGACCGAGGGCAGCAGGAATAACGCCACATGAACATAGCGGTAAAGGCGCACCGATCACCGCCGCCTTACTAATAGAGCTAAACGAGGCGCTTCCCATGTGCTTTTCTAAAAAAGAGACAGGCACAAGTTCGTGCATAACCCCGGCCACCAACAAACCTAAAAGCAGCCATGGCGCAGATTCAACGAAAAGCGCTAGGAAATTTTGCCCAAGTAAAATGATATCTGACACTGTGCCTCGCTTGCTATTTTAACCTAAGGTAGCTTTACCCCTACGACAAAATAACGATGTTTAAATTCATAGTGAATAATAACAGATATGACGTATGACAGAAAATCAACTAAACCGATTAGTCTGATTAAACGTGCGTAAAAATGGCCAGTACAAATGTACTGGCCGAATGTTGACTATCTCGTGAGTGTGCTTTTAAACCCCGAGGTCAACCATGAAAAACACTATCGGTGCCCATTTAACTATTGGGCTTGTTATTCTTGTGTCGCTTTGTTCTGCGACTCCTTTTTAAGCTTAGAGACTACAGAGAACGCTTCTAGCATTACAAGTACTGAGACAACAAGCACAACTGCGTCTAAGAACACCAACAAGTAGTTACCTTCTATGTAGTACTCTTTAAGCTTTATCAGCCCAGCGAAGAAAGCCATGATCAACACAAATACCATAGGTATAAGCGTATACCTTGCAGGACGTCCTAACTTGATCAACATCACTGATATAACCAATAGGGTAAGACTAGCTAGGATCTGGTTGGTCGAACCGAAAAGAGGCCAGATGATCATACCGCCGCTTCCTGAAGCACCGCCTGCACCAAATGCGAGTAACAAACAGCATCCCACTGCAAGTAGCGTTGCTACCACACCGTTTCTAAGCGCTTTGATTGAGTAGATATCGCCCCACTCTTGTATAATGTAACGCTGAAGACGTACACCAGAGTCCATAGTGGTACCGGCAAATAGCACGACCATTACCGCAAGTATCGTTGAAGAGAAATCTACCGGTAGCCCCCAGCCTTGCTGTATAAGGTTCGCGCCACCTGTAATAAACGCGCCAACGCTGCCGGCGCCTAAGTGACTGTATACTTCATGCCACTCTTCCGGTGAAGCAGCAAAGGCGACGCCACTAACCGCAACAATAGTAATAAGCGCAAGTGAGCCTTCGCCTACTGCGCCTAAATACCCGACAAAACGCGCGTCTGTTTCTTTATCAAGCTGCTTCGAGCTGGTACCTGATGACACTATACCGTGAAAACCAGACACAGCACCACAGGCAATGGTAACGAACAACAAGGGAATAATACTTGGCGAGTCAACAGCAGTTTGCATGTTAAACGCAGGGGCCGTGATATCCGGCATAGCAAAAAATACGGCGCCGTAAAGTAAGAATAAGCCAACAAGCAATTGCATACCGTTAATGAAATCACGAGGCTGCAGTAGCATCCAAACAGGAAGCAAAGATGCAATGGCCGCATAAACAAAGAGAATAATTATCCAGTTTGCTTTATCGGCTAAGCCAAACATGGTTTCCGGCAAGCTGAGTGGAATATAACTCCCTGCATAAACAGAAGCGTATAAAACAAAGATTCCCACAATACACAGTGGAATGAGGCTGAAGTTACGCTTAAGTAACTGTCCTATAATGAGTGCTACAACAATTGCGGTCCAGGCTGGAAACACCGCGTTTGGTTGGGAAACAAAAGAGTTAGCAATAACAACACCGAAAACGGCATTTACCATTAAAAGAACAAGGAAAATCACTATCATAAACAATGCACGAGAGCGTTTTCCTATGACACTTTCAGACAGCGCCCCCATGGACTTTCCTTTGTGCCGGGCACTTGCCCATAAGGCGCCCATATCGTGAACACCCGCGAACAAGATAGTACCGAAGACCACCCAAAGCACTGCGGGAACCCAACCCCAATAAACGGCGATGGCAGGCCCAACAATGGGGGCCGCTCCAGCAACAGAAGTGAAATGGTGCCCCCACAGCACCACTTTGTTAGTGGGCACAAAGTCCACCCCATCTTGCATTGTGTGGGCAGGTGTTACAAAACTATCATCCAGCTTGAATATACGGTTCGCTATGAATTTCGAATAGACGAACCAACCAAACATCATTCCAATGATGCCCAGTATTACAATGGCAATAGACTGCATCTTATTATCCTACTGTCGTTTTTCGTTATTTAGTCTGTCGTTCTTAATTAAACCATTTGTCGCTATGGCTTGCCTTCATTGTAAGACTAAAGTCTAAGCAAGGAGCAGTGTTTTATTACTCTTCCTACCACTTTGCGCTTTTCGATTAGAGATTGAGGTTTTAACAAGTGTGAAAAATGCTCTTCATCTCAATTTTTGATCAATTAAGAACACAACTCTTTAAATAAGATGCATTCTCGTTTATAAATACGCTTCCTTTTTTCTAGTAGACAAAACAATGGCATCACCTAAATTTCACATGGCTTTTCGTAAATATCACCGTTGGCTGGGCTTTTTTCTTGCCGGTATTATGGGTGTGTATGCAGTAAGCGGCATTCTTCTTATTTTTCGACCTACTGATATTTTGAAGTATGAACAAACGCAAACACGGCAATACGAAGCCAATCTTTCAGGTGTAGAGTTGCTGCCCTTACTCAAGATGCGAGGCAGTAAAGTCACCAGTGAAAATGCCGATAAAGTTGTGCTTAATTATGGGGAGTATGACAAAGATACGGGACTGGCGGTAATAACTAAGAAAGACTACCCCATAGTGCTTTCAAAAATGGTGAAGCTTCACAAAGCCACTAACAACAGCCCTTTGTTTTGGCTAAATATTAGCTTCGGCTTGGGCTTGCTGTTTTTTGTGATTTCAGCTTTTCTCATGTTCATACCTAAGCTTCCAATGTATAAAAACGGGCTTAAAATTGCCGGTATTGGCGCTGTCGTTACCGTATTAACCGTGATCTTTGGCTCTTAATTGAAAAATGTATAGCGTACGCATATCTACAGATATGCGTACTTAGCGAGTCACAAGTAGGAAAGAAAAAACGACTTCATTAAATGATAGGTCGTTTCCGACTCAGGTGTCTTATAAAAAATCAGATATTCAGCGTGAGACAAACCTTCGAAAACTTCTAGCTGCGTAACGCCTTTACTATCCCTTATAGCGCGATTAACCCTAACCGTATCACTTAAAAACAGGTCTCTGGTGCCGGTAACCAGGAAAGTGGGAGGGAAATGTCCGAATGAACCGTAAAGTGGCGATATAGCAGGGTCAGTCAATGCTTTTTTGCCCGCGTATAACTTAGCGGCAGCTTCTAACTGCCCATCATAAGTCACCAGCACATTGTCTATACCCTCGTTTGTGTAAAGAGAATCGCTGGTTTTGGTAAGATCGGCCCAAGGGGTACCTGCATAAACCGCGTTCGGTAAAGGTGTTTCACTTTTAATGAGCGACTGTACCAGTGACAGCACCAAGCCACCTCCAGCAGAGGTTCCCCCTACGAATATATTCCCCTCACCAGCTTGGTCGAGTAAAGCATTGTAAACTGCCACTACGTCATTCAGTGCAGCTGGAAAAGGAAACGTTGGAGGCATTCTATAATCAACGCTGTACACCACGATGCCTAACCTTTCAGCAACGAGCAGCCCTTCTTCGATACTAGGCAAACCGCCAAACAGGACAAAAGCACCGCCATGAATATCTAAATAAACTTTATCTTTAAACTCCGGCGTAATCGCTTTAGGCGTCAGCTTGCGCACGACTACATCATTTAAGTTCATAAGCTCAATATCTACATTAAGCGCTTTCTTCATCTTTTTGATTTTTTTCTTTTGCTCGCTATTTCTAACGTGAACATAGTTTCTCCACGCTTCATTAGTACCAGGCGTACTTGCTTTTACCTCTTCTTTCGTGAAGTGCGAGAACGCTGAGATGCTGTTTATCAGTGCCTCACTGGCTGCTTGGGGTAATGGGAGCTTTTTATCAGGCATAGGGCTTAGGAGAATACTATAGCACGTGGGAATTAATGTTCATGATGTAAACAATAACTCCCAGACCTTGAGTTTCCAAAACGATTTGATCAAATCCTATAAATATTTAAGTATTTTAAAGACCAAAGCTACCCGGCAATGACTAAAACAACACTGTCCGAAATAGCCTCTTTAAGTTCCTTTTTACTATAGGTTTTTTGCTTAAATGGTTCTTGATATTTTACGCCAAGATTTATCAGCATCGTCAGTGAAAAAGCTATATTAACAGGGTAATTGACATCCTGTGCAAGTGGTCCAGTAACTCGAAAAGCAGCAGCAGTGTGATTAAGCGAAGCTGATGCGATCCCAATGACGACATATTGGTTATTCAGCTTAGGACTGCCAGAGTTTCCTGGCTGAAAAGAAGCATTAATTTGAAAAAATTTAGATCATGTTGATCATTTCTGTGCATATTATAATCAACCAACATAGGTAACAAAATAAGTGAGAAAGCCAGAGCTAGAAGGATATGGTAGTTTCTGGGTAGTTTTCCATATCGAGTAGCTACGGCTCGATACTTCTTTATTCCCAAAAAAGTATTTTCAGCTAAATTACAATATCGGTAAATTGCTCAATCAATATTATCGTTCCCTGTTTTACTATCTCCTTTTTTGGTATTACTTGCTTAGCCCCCCGACACTTCATAAACTTACGTCGAGCTTGACTGTCACAACCTATACCAGCAACCACCACTATATACCGCTAGATGTATCTTGGTAAACTCACCTCCGCGGATTCTCCCAATAGCTTGCTCTGCCTGGCCGGCAGTTTGATGAGCTTTAATAATACTACCATCAATGAATAACCACTGCGGCTCATTAAGACAAGATAAGTACTGGAAGATTTCAGTCATAGCACCTTTCTTTGGTCATTGGAGCGCCTAAAAACGGAGCTCCAATGACCAAACTCTCTTGGTAAATCTCGCCATGGAATACCCGTTCGCATTCGAGATAAAATACCTTCAAGTGTCATTCACTGTTCATGCTTATCGTAAATTCGGCCTGTTAAAAAAATGACTCTCGATAGGAGTTTCCAGCCTTTATCTGTTAGCATTAGTCTTGGAGTTTGGGGAAGTTAGATTGTTTTTTGGCGAAATCATTATAACCGCACTAATTGCTGCTTGCTTTTCATATCGCAAAGCTCAACGCGCTCCAATATAAACAGAAGAGTGAAGTAAATCAGTGTGCCCACTGTCTACAAATGCTTTATTATCAGTTAACTGAGCCAATTCAGAGGCTAATATCATTACGTAACCTTCATCATTCTGCCACAACAAGAACGACGCTATTTGAAATACGCTCTATTAACTCTGTTTTTTCTAAAGTTTTTTGCTTTGTCGGTTCAATATATTTAACACCATGATTTATTAGCATTGGCAGTGCATATGCTATTTTAACGGCATAATTTACATTTTGAGCCAATGTTCCCGTAGCTTTGATAGCTGCTGCTTGATTTAACGATGCTGAAGCAATGCCAATGACTACACCTTTATCATTTACCATTGGACTACCTGAATTTCCGGGTTGTATAGGTGAACTGATTTGAAAATAACGAGTGTCACCCTGTATCCCTGAATTTGCATTAATGTATCCAAATGTAGCCTTTTTTTCATTACCTTGTAAGCCTATATTTGGGTAGCCTAAAACGGTAATTTCAGTCCCTTGTTTTGTTTTCTTTTTAAGCTCAATTGGCAAACCTTCAACCGCTTCATTGACCTTTAATAAAGCAATATCATTATTTCTATCATGGTCAACTAGTGTTGCTACTATAGTTCTACCATTTAGGATGATTGAAATACTGGAGGCCCCTTCAATAACATGACTGTTTGTCAAAACATGCCCATTATTCGAAATAAAAAATCCAGTACCAGTCGATAATCCTCGTTTGTCTTTCGGCTTTTCTTCAAAGACTTGATGAGTATTCTGACTATAATATTTCTTAAGCATTGATATCGCTGAAGATGTAAAATATCGAATGCTATTATCTGCTCTTGCTATACCTTTCTTATTATCCTGTATCCAACAATTTCCCACTGTAGGGACAGCAATACCATTCAGTTTTGCTTGACAGTTCCATGTTACTTGCGGCTTGCCATTTTCCCGTATGTAACGGCCTAAAATAATGTCAGATATCCCATATTGACCTCTGACATAAAATTGATCAGAAACTCCATTTTTCAAAAAGCCGATCTCATAAGCATCAACTGCGCCAGAAGACAGTATTGACTTACCAAGTCCATTACCTTTGCCATCCTTGCAGTCTCCATCCCATAGTAATGATTCTCCATTACTGATAGGGGTATCAGAGTACCCCTCAATAAGTTGCAAACATTTTTCTGTTTTATTTGCGGGCTGCACCCATTTAGAAGTGTAGTTAGTCGAGACTGATGCCGACTTAGAAGCACAACCGCTTAAAAAAATAATCCCTATAGCTAAAGGTAAAATCTTTTTCATACCTGTTCCCTTTATATCTATTTTTTCATATACCTTTTTGAGATAACTATAGCCAAATGCAGATAACATGTCATTGATCTCATGTACTAAGTGGTTTAATTAAGTAAAACTTTTACAAAGTCTGCATTTGCAATAAATTCCCTTCTTGAGCCTCAATAAACTCAAATGCTAAATCTTCCATTTATCTAAAAAAGTTTCTCTTTTTAATACCTTTGAACCCACACTAACCGCGTTTTTAATTACACTTTCATCGCCTATCTTCACAAGCCTTTCACTTGAGCAAATTGATGCGGTGTTTAGCAATGTTTGGTCTATCATTTTTCCGCTTCATTGTGGAACATGACAGAGCGATTAAGCCATTGAGGGGCCAGAGCAGAATAATAGACATAAGTTAAACTGTTAGAGGTACTTGGAATAGCTGGACGCGCTAGTGCGTTCGCGACCCTATACTCTCTTATGCGGAAAGAGCGTGGGAATTGAGCGATATATAAGCATTCATGCTCTTACCCTGCAACATCGCCCTTTTTATATTCTTTTCTTAATAGTTTTAAAGACTATTGTGTAGCTCCTTTGTATTTTTTCATAGTTTTGAGAGTACTTAGTAGCTATTCCAACACCTAAAAATGTTTCTATAACTTGGTACAGATTAAAGATAGATTCTAATCTGATATCATTGTTGTTAAGTGGTTTAATTGTTCTAAGTGTAAAAAGCTCATTAAACTCGCAATAGAATACCGATCAGCAATTGAAGCCTCACCTTTTTGCTAATAGGTTGATTTTAGGAATTACTATGGAAAAGAATTACATTAGTAAGCTCTCACTCGTTTTGGGTGTCGCTATTTTTTTTATTACTGTGCTTTTTGCTATAAGTGATAGAGAAGAAAAAAACTCACTCTGGAAAGTGTCAAAAGATCAGGATGTAGTTTATTTTGGCGGCACTATCCACATATTACCTATTTCTGAATTCCCTCTGCCGAGTGAATTTACCGATATTTATGACCAAGCAGACACATTAGTTTTCGAAGCCAAAATGCCAGACCCATCAGATATCGAAGGTCAGAAGAAAATGATGGCCGGGCTCGCGTACGCAGAAGGCAAGTCTCTCAAGGATGATGTTTCAGAAGAAACCTATCAGGCGCTTAATGCTTATTTAAGTAACTTCGGCGCTACTGCGGATCAGTTAGCTCGATTTAAGCCCGGTATGGTTGCATCAATGCTAGTTGCTATGGAAGCACAACGCTCACAGATGGCAGGGCAAGGTGTAGATGCCTATTTTATGCAGTTAGCTGCACGTGATGGTAAGGCAAGCGAATACCTAGAGTCACTAGATTTTCAAATCTACATGCTCGCGAACATGGGTGCCGGTGAGGAAGATCGCCTTATATCTGAAACATTGGAAACCTTACCAGAGCTAGAAGACATGCTTAAAAGTACCATAAAAGCTTGGAGAGAAGGCGACACTGAACAAATTGATGAGTTGGTGGTAGATACATTCAAACGTGAATCTCCTACCTCTTATGATGATGTGTTTACCAAGCGTAACCAAAATTGGCTTCCTCAAATCGAAGCGATGTTCGGCGATGAAGACCAAGAGTTTGTTTTAGTAGGCGCTGGACATTTAGTGGGTGATGACAGCGTAATTGCCCTATTAGAAGCTAAAGGTTACAAAGTAGAGCAAATGTAACTCGACCTTGGCTCAGAAACAATAAAACTAAAGCTAGGCAAATGCCTAGCTTTTTTATGGCGAGTAAAGGGAGTGAGTGTATGCCCTCTGAATCCCTACACCGCAGGGATGCGGAGTAGGAGCTCTTACTTAAAAGCTGGGATGGCTTTACGGCGTGTTATTCCCTTCCCCTAAAACTTCTTGCTATACCGATTAAGGAGGGAGTGAAGCCCCATCAAAAACTCTCAGCAGCAGGGACGCTGCTGCGAAGCCGCCATGGATGGCTTTACGGCGTGTTTTTGATGG
>CEPO01047337.1_pt1 | contig 12481 bp, 8 predicted proteins | sample 530481 | NCBI WGS metagenome assembly CEPO01 (sample SAMEA2620198, study PRJEB7988) | marine metagenome | biome: marine biome (ENVO:00000447); feature: surface water layer (ENVO:00002042); material: "saline water (ENVO:00002010), including plankton (ENVO:xxxxxxxx)" | depth 5 m
AGCGTGACTGCGCCCCGCACCGCGCACGGGATGACAGTGTGGGTAGGCGGTGGCCAGATGTGCGGTGGGCCTCGGCCCATTGGAAATAATGTTGGCGGGCTAAAGTCCACCCTACCCTCCTGACGTTTTGGAGGGGTATAGACTGGCACCTTCCGCATTTCGGGGGTGAGAACACTAAGCGTATAGACCACCATGCGGGCAAGAGCGCAGCCGATGGCCTCTGCCCGTTGGAACTGTGCGATAATGGTTTCGAGTCGCTCGAGGAGTTCGGCGGGAGTGTATGGGGCGCAGCCTTGAGCAAGCTCATTTTGTGTGCTCGCAGGTGTTCCTCGCGAACTCGGACCTGCTGCGCCTAGTGCATTCTCATTTGCTCTCGCGAACTTTTCGTTCGCATAGAGCGTGCTCAAGGCTGCTTGCCCGTGAGCACCCGAACTCAGCTCAGTGTGGCAGCCTGGCGCCCTCATCTCTGGCGTGTCACGCATGGCATGGGCCGCATCTGTATATCCGGCGTGCTCCAACTGCGCGGCAGCGCGTGAGCGAATGAAGGCATGGACCAGCGCGTCGGCTTTATTGACGTTTTGCGCAATGTCGGCGGGCGCGAATGGGGCCCCGGATTCGTGACAGCGAGTGAGCCAGCCATAGAGCTTTGCCAGAAACAACCCGATCATCTGATCGAGGCTGAGGTCAAAATAGGAATCTGCTGTGGCGGGCTCGGATGACATGCTGCGAGTATCGCGTCGCGACAGAGGTGTGGGATAAGTTTTTTTGGGGGGGCAGTCATTCTGGTGCATTCGCTGCGCTTAATGCACCCTACGCGTCACAAAGTGACGCATACTGATTGGTTGGGTATCCACAGCAAAATTATATTCTTCCATCACCGCTTTCGCCACTCACTTTTGCCGTATTATGTTAACGAATATGATGATCAAGGAGGCGAAAAAAATACTTCCAGGCATCACTAAGAATAATATCCAATTATTCTCACCGATATACTCGATCCGTTCGCTCAATCCACAGGAATAGCCTCTAATCTCATCGCAGGTTCTCGACAGTCGAACAACAGCAACAACAAATACCAATAGAGCCAAAGCAGTTAAACCCAGTACCCTTCCCATGCTAAACTTCATCGCTTGCAAACCTTAATTTTGCTTTGTCTGTAATGTCTTGAGCAAGACCCTTCATTTGGACATTAATCGTCGTTTCTAAAATAGCTTACCCGTAAGCTTGTCCAGCATCCCCTTCATTTGCTATTGCTTGACCGGCCTCTATCGCTCCTGCAGTATTCCGATGCTCCGCATCGGGTAGTTATTCTGGCGCACTTCCCCCGGATCAAGTCCGGGGCTCTGCACGCCCAAACTGGCGCGACGGGTCGGATTTCTGCAAGAACGAAGGAACTAAATTCGTTTCACCTAGAGACGTGTTGTCCGCCTCTGTTTTACTTCGGCGCGACATCCGCTTCGCGCTTCGGCCCGTCACGCCGAAGCTAAAATTATTTTACTCAAAACCATACAGCGGCAGACCTGCCGTCGGGCTTTGCCCGCCTGGCCGGAGATGGCTCACGCGGCGTGAGGTAATAGAAACGTAATTTTTCCCTACAATCGATTCACTGGATCAGTGCCAACTTTGTGGCTGCAGCCTTGAGCGCGATCCATCGTGCTGGCGCAGCCAGTGCGGGCGATCAAAACGTTGAAACACAAAACTTTCCGATTTTCGTGCCACTGGCACGAAAATTTTTGCGTAGCAAAACTGGAAAGTTTGGTGCGGCCTCTGTTACCTAACTCGAACCTTTTGTTTGAAGAATTAGCAGATTGGAACCGCATTCTTGAAGACCTAAATTCGCCCGTTCTGGAGTTGCAACCATGACGGGATCGCTTCAGACAAACTTTGACACTGCCGCCAATCAAAAACCGAAACCACGCCGAAAGCGTCTCTCACCCTTATCCATTCGTGTGACTGAGGACGAGAAAAAACAGCTCGAAAAACTGGCCGGTGATCAGTCAATTAATGCCTACGCCCGCTCTAAAATCCTTGGGGATAAGTCGAAGCGCAATGCGCCGTGCCGGGAAACGCTCGCAAGATTACTGGCACGCTTGGGCGAGACTGAAATCGGACCAAGCCTTCGCACACTCGCACGGTCTGCAGAGATCGGTGCATTGATCGTTGATGCTGAGACAAAGGCACAACTCAATGCGGCGCTTGTTGCGGTCATCACAATGCGCACCGAACTAATAAAAGCACTCAGCCGCTGAGGTAGGCCCATGATCCTCAAAGCTTCGGAACGCGCCTATGGACAAGACCTGGCTCGTCATCTGCTCAATGCCCAGGACAATGAGCATGTCGAACTGGTCGAACTGCGCGGCTTCGTCTCGGACGATCTTTCGGGAGCATTTGAGGAAGCCGAGGCGCTCTGCCACGGGACAAAGCGCACGAGCAAATACCTCTTCTCACTGAGCCTCAATCCGCCAGAGGATGCGAACGCCACCCTTGAGGATTTCGAGAATGCTGCGTTGCAGATCGAAGACAAGCTTGGCCTGACCAACCAGCCTCGTGCGCTCGTGCTTCACGATAAGAATGGTCGGTTACATGCCCACGTCGTGTGGTCGAGAATTGATGCCGAAACCATGACAGCGAAACAATTGCCGCACTTCAAGCGCAAGCTCATGGATATCGCGCATGATCTCTATCTGGCGCATGGCTGGCAACTTCCGAGCGGCCTTGAGGCGCATGGAAAGGCGCGCGCTGAAAACTACGAGCTTGCGGAAGCCCAGCAATCAAAACGCGCTAAACGTGATCCCGAAGAACTCAAGCGTCTCTTTCAAAACTGCTGGGAGATGTCTGACGATCTGACGAGCTTTCGCGCCTCCTTACGTGAACAGGGCTTTGGGCTTGCGAGGGGTGATCGGCGTGGATTTGTCGCTGTAGACACAAGCGAGGAAGTCTATTCTCTATCGCGCTGGTGCGGCGTAAAAACGCGGGAACTGAAAGCTCGCCTCGGCGATCCGGATGAACTTCCGGATATCGAAACGGTGCGCGCCGTTCTGATATCCGAAGGTGAAGCAGAAAAGCAGCGTGCGCTTCAGGAACGCGCCGAAGTCCTTAAATCGCACATCAAGCCGATGCTAAGCGCGCGAAAGCAAATGATCGATCAACATCGCGCCGCGCGTCTCGCTCTCACACGCCAACAATCCTCGCGTGAGACTGCGGAAGCTCGTCATCGCTTTTCTCGCTTTGCAAAGGGCTTGAGGATAATCTGGGAGTTTGTGAGCGGCAAGCGGGCTAAACTGCGCAAAGAAAATGCCCTCCATCTGGCAGAATGCCAGGCGCGCGACCGAAGGGAGCGCGAAATTCTCTGCGCGCGTCAGCGCAAAGAGCGACGCGAGCTGGAGCTTCAAATCAAGGCGCGCCTGAACAAGCTGAGAGAACTAGAACGCGAGCCGGATATGCCTAACTTACATTCACCTCGAAGAGAGATGTCCCTCACACTATAACATAACCATGCTGATGAAAACATGCCCTGGTTTGCACAATCTCAAGACTGTTTGCCCTGATCACAACCTCGTTTTCAGATTTTTTTTAGAAACACAATCAATCATTGACATTTTACGTGCGCCCGGGAATTTTTCAACTAACACGATTATTTCATTGGGCGATTGACCATGGTTCAACTTGTTTTTGTACATGGAGTTTCAGTAAGAAAAGGCTCGGATTACGGACGTTACGAGACGAGCGTAGCCTCCCGACACGACGCATTCAAGAAGTACTGCTTCCAATCGCACACGGTAGAATTTCACGAACCGTACTGGGGCGAACACGGCGCCACGTTGGCTCTTGACGGAATATCCATCCCAACCTCCAGATCGCAATCGTCTTCACTGAGCTTGTCTGACGAGCAGTCAAAATCTTTGGAATTGAATGAAGACTCTCATATTCTATTGCAAGCCGCGAAAACTGATTTTGAGGCGGTCTTGTCCGCAATAACAGAGCTTCTATCAAGCCAGAATTCTGAACTGTGTAATGACGAGTTGGCTAATCATTTATCAGACTATCTCGTAAGGCGAGAAGACGAAACAGGGAAAATCGTCACTCCAGAATGGCTTCAAGAATCCGAGATATCCAACGACATTGCATTCATTGAACGATTGAGGCGAGAACTCCCAGTCAGTGACGAGAAAACTGCGCTTGGTCTCTTTGATCCACTTAAAGCTGCAGGTTCGCGTATTCTCGGTGCAACAGTTAAATTAGTCGATGGTCCAATTGAGAAGCTCGTCAAGAAAGCGACCCCTAATCTTGCGATCTTTATTGGCGATGCATTCGTTTATTTGAAGAATGGTTCCCAGCGCGATCGCATCCGTAGCACTGTAAGGACTTCGCTGTTACGCGCTGCACATAATGCCAAAAAAACGGGCGAAAAATTGATTGTTATCGGACACAGCATGGGGGCTAATATCTTGTACGACATGTTATCCGATACCGAATACACCGACGACATCGAAAGCGAACTTGGCGGTAGGTTCAACATCGACTTATTTTTATCGGTCGGAACACAGGTGGGTTTGTTCCAAGAGCTGAGCCTGTTTGAAAACTCACAATTTGGCGTCACGGACTGTCCTAACAAGATTAGCAACTGGTGGCACGTGTACAACAAAATGGATGTGCTGTCCTTCGCCACATCAGGCATTTTCCAGAACGTTAAGGAATTTCATATCGATACCAGAGCGAACATAATTGACGCACATACCGCATACTTTACATCTCCAATCTTTCACAAGAAGCTTCGCAAACGCCTCATTTCATCTGGAATGATCGACTGAGGATGACTTTGGTTTTCGAAAGAACTCGCTCCCTGTCCGGCCGTAAGATGCATGCGCTTGTTGTCGGTGTTGGGAGGTTTCCTTCTATAAAGTCCTCCAAAGATCCCAACCGTGAAACTTGCGCAGATAGTGCAAAGGAAGTGGTTTCTTTTCTAACTAGACAAAAAGACCATTTCGATGCTCCACTCGCTTCAATTGGCTGCATCCTTTCCGACCCCCGCAAAGCGCCCGGGGAAGACGCTATAGATTCACCTGATCCCTCCCATGACCCCAGACAAGGAACAAACTTTGTAGACAGCGGCACCGCCAAGAACATTGAGCAAGCGTGTTTAGACTGGATCGATAGATGCGAGAAAAATGACGTCCTGTTTCTGTACTGCTGTTCTCACGGAGTAGCTGGCAGAGACGAAAGGGCATTTGTTGTCACAGAGGACTACAACACCCACAAAAACAGACGTTCTGCATATCTATTGAACATTGAATCGTTGGCGCGCTGCCTTCCGGCAGCAACTAAAGCTAGTTCAGTCTGGATTTTTCTTGATGCGTGTCAGGAAATTTTAGATGAGATCAAGGATATTAGTGGAGGTGTCTCAGGCATTCAGCCCGTAGAAGCAAACATTCAAGAGATTGTAAGATGTGATGTGAGATCTGTGTCCCTAGTGTCTTCTCGTCACGGGCGAACCGCCCACGGACCAACAAGTGGCGGAGTTGCGTATTTTACCGAAGCTTTGCTATTCGGACTTGAAAACTGCTGTGTCGAGCAGGTCGATGGACACTGGTTCGTTACCTCTCTAAAAGTAGATAACACTCTCTCGAGATTGTCGCGAGCGCTTAACGGTAACAACATCTCAACGGAACGGTTGTCCAGTCCCGACCCTGACCACAAGCTGTTGAGGCTCGATGAGCCCAGGATACCAGTTGCAGTTAGCAGTCTCCCCGAAAGCCTGCTTGATAACGCAAATTCCGTCGAAATACGAGTGCGCTCAAACTCTGCTTCTATTCTGCAAAGAGCTCCTGGACAGACAAGTACATGGCGCTTCCAACTTCCTCTGACTGAGCGACAGCTTGAAGTCGCTCTAACACTGGGCCCAAATCAGCATTTGGTCTGGCAGTTCGATTTGGACACGCCATCCGTTCTTTTGAGACTTTCGAAATGACCAATCGATCAACACCCACAAGCGAAATGCTCCAGGCAGAATTCGTATCACCGGGGGAAGGCGCATATACCGTTTCGCTCCGAAGCAACAAAACTGATCGCGTAGAAAAATTCACGATGATTGGAGCTGATGATCGCTGGATTAAGCTTCTTCCAGAAGGCCAATACGTGGTAGAAATACAGCAGCATAGTGACCGGCAGTCGTCGAAAAATTACGATGTTATCAATATATCACAAGATCAGCGGAAAATTCTACTCTCACGATATTTTGCGAGATCAGAAGCTATTAAAAAAGCTTCAATAAATAAACCGAACGGTTTCGAGCCGCTAACAATTCACCACCAAAAACTTGAAAAGCGTCATCCACGTTCTTCAGGCGAGCTCGAGAACTCATCTCAGTTTGCTCGAAACTTTGCACAAGAAGGGCAATCTGAGGCATGGTCGTCCGCGATCACGGAACAGCAACGATTTGCAATTGGTGTATCACAACATGACGCGAATGAAAAACCGGGCTGGAATGCCGCAAAAACACTCGGCTGGGAGCTAGTTTCTGAGTCCGAAAAAAGTATTCGCCTACACTTTTTCGAAATAGCGTCCTCGAAATTACAACAACATAACCGCTTCAGGCTCACTTTGTCAGCTTTTGGGACGCCCGCGATCCGTGTTCCGCTGCCGCTTTTTGCTGGAGGAATTTCAGTAAACTTCAAGATCACCCCGCTCGGCAATAAATCCAACCTGCAAATAGAACTGGGCGCCAATGATCCGAGAATTGAAACTATGGTTTCGGCTCTGGACCGACTGGAAAAACATACAGCAATAAGTATCGTCAATTGGGCATCCGCCTCACATTATACGAATCCAATTGCTTGGTTTATGGATCAACGAAAAGACAATTGGTCAGCAACCACTGCGGGACTTTTGCTTGCCCGTTCGAACAAACTTTTAGGGCTAGAGAAATGGGCTGTGGCTCTAGCTGAATCCAGTCCTCACATTAGCGATGCTAACGTCATCGCGGCTTGGGCAAGCGCATTGAGTGACAGCTGGGATCTAAAAACAGCAGAGATGAAAGCCTTACATTACCTCATCCGAGCGAGGCACATTGGAGCTCCCGCATTCGGGCTGACCCAAACTTTAGCTTTAGAATTATTGAACGGCCTTCGATCAGGGAGCTCGTCGCCTGAGATGAGAGAACGGGCCAGGAATGAAATCGATCTGTGGACAAATCGAAGTAGCAGGCGGGTCTTTGAAAGCCCTTATTTTATATGGCAGCAAGCCGGAAAGATGCTGCAGAAAGGAGAGTTGCCTGCAAAAGGCTATACAACTCTAGTGCGTGGTATAATGTCCAGATCGGGGATGCGAATTACCGAAAGAACGGGGGAAAATAACTTGTCGAACGAGAAAAACGCGTCGTCTTCAGGCGGGAAAGACTTGAGTCACAACCAAATCGCGAAATTGCGGCTGGATGCTCTAGAAGTAATTGAAGACGTTCAGCATGTCTTCGATAAGATTGATTACTTTATCAGACTTAATCTCGAGAAAGATTGCTATCGTATCAAAGGACGAGTGAAGAAAAACGAAAGTATTGTCGGAAAAGTCCGAAAAAAAATGCGTAATGGAAAAAAATATACCGTTGATAATTTGGAAGACATCATCGGTTTTAGGCTGGTATGCCTTACGCCATCTGAAATTCCTATAATGTTTCGCCGGTTTCTCCGCACCATGAGGAAACTTGACGCAATCGAAGGTATAAAACTTGATGTAGAGAATAGACAGGTAACTTATTATCGTCCCGAAATGAGAAGATTGGACCATACGGACGACTTGAGAATTGCTTGGCAAGAATTTGACGGAAAGGACCACAAGTTTTCCGTTCCGGATCGGAAGGAAAGTGGCTACTCATCGCTCCATATCGTTTTTCACTGTCGATCCAGCGAGTCGAAAAGACTGTCTACCATTCCAGTTGAAGTCCAAATACGATCGGCATTCGAAGATGTATGGAGCGAAATGGAACATGAAGGGAAATACAAGCTTGGACTAGAAAACCAAACCCAAGCGTGGACTGATGATAAAACGCGACTCTTTGAATATCTGATGAAGCAACTTCTACGACTAAAATCTAGTGTAGAATTCGCCGACGACTCAGCAAACTCAGTCTTAGCTGAGGTGAAGTCTATGTCAGGATCTACCCAACTAAGCATGTCGCAACTTCAGGCTTCACTTCCAAAGCCACTTTCTGAGATCCTTGAAGAACACGATTTGCGTGAAGCCGCAGAGAAATACTCTAAAGCCATTTTCTTGAGAGAAACCGCGCTACCTTCTTCTTCAATGCCAACTACCAGTTTGGAAAAAAAATTGAGCAATCTCGAAGAGTCGAAACTTTTATTCGATGCAGTTTACGAGGCCGTGCGTCATCAAGGAGATAGCACATGACAGCCAGCAACACATTAGCTGCAGATGTCGAGGCACTCGGTGAATTGAAGACATTAGATGTTCTCAAACTCGAAATCGCGTACAATCTGTTCTTAATGGGAAAGCTCAAAAACGCCTCTGGAGATCAACGCGGCGCCTACACAGACCTCAACGACAGTCTCGTTTCCTACATGGAACTTTATGAGAAGATGCAAGCCGGAAAGATCGCGAAATACTCAATTGTTCCTTACCGAATATCTCAGGCTCGATTTGAGCTCGCCCAAATCAACGATGCTCTGGAGTTTGCAGAAATATGTTCGACTTGGATCGACGATGACAGACTGATTGACGAGGAACATTGGCTTCATGTTGAACGAGCTAGATTCTCAGGATTTATCATCTGGACAAAGGGATTTCGACTTCGAAAAGCGCTCGAAGACTTTCCAGAACTAGTTGAGAGTTCAGAAAATGACCTTCTCGCAACATATCTGTCAGCATACAAGAACACGATTGTCGTACAAGAAAGGAAGGTAGTTTTAAAAGGCCCAGGTAACAGCACCGAAGACGTGACAAACGAACAGAATAAAAAGACAGTCAATAATATATTGTACTATGCTCTCGATATTTTGTCATTCGACAACGGACTCTCAAAACTTGAAGAATTAGGATTCAAAGAGACCGATCTTATAAATTTGTTACGAGATCTGGAGGTCGATTTCACATCACCTGAAGGTATCGAAAATTCCGGCATTAGCCTTGATCGAGCAGATACAATTGCCCGATGCCTGCTCTACTTAAACAAGAGAAACCTTCAGCGTGACACAGACCCGATCAAATACCTATCTGCATTTATACTTAAGAGACTACTCGCCAAGTATGAATACTCAGGCCCCAGATACATCGCGTATAGTGAATTTCAACAAGCATACGACAAATTAGTAAGCTTTTTTGAATCCATTATATTTGAATCGCTAGACAAGAACTCTTGGAAAACGGCTAAAAATATTATTGAATACTTAACGGTCACTTGATACAATCGCTGTAGACATTTTACACAAGTGAGCCTATATCTGTAGGCCTGAGCTCGCACAAACGGAAGACCTCCAAATGACGAATATAAAAAACCATTTTAAAGCAACGGTATACCGCGAAAGGCTCATTGCCGATCATCTGGTGGGAGATTCGGTCAACCCAGAGGGATACATAAATCCAGAGGGATATATAAATCCAGAGGGATACATAAATCCAGAGGGATACATAAATCCAGAGGGATACATATTTTCCTGAGTATTGAAACAGGAAAATATGGGGCGTCGATTGGAGCGGAACATTTGGATTATGGCCTCGGACATTATAGGTCAGGTTTTGAAACGCCTGGTTCTCACTTGATTAGTGGCTGAGTTCGTGCGAGCGCAGCTTTTGGATGTTGAGCGCACCATTCTGAATCTGGGTGCGAAAAGGCTCATATTGCAGCATGATCTTCAACGCACATTGGCATTTAGATACGGCTCCTAAAGATAGCTATAAACTAATCAGTCCCCTAATGTCGGCTTTTGGTCAAACTGAGTAGAACTACGTACAGTGCAGACTCTACTGCTTGCGTGCTCTAGTGACGCAATTTTCATTGGCTACGCATTCCCCTCATCGCGGCGTTAGACGCCAAGAAGCGATCGCGGTTTATTAAATGCCAAAGAACAACAAATTGCCCGCACAGTGTCATAAAAACAACTCTAATGAATATGAGATCTATTTTCACCAGAATGATGTTTTCAAAGTAGTTATGAACAGATCAAGCATATTTAATTTTTGTTCAGATTTGAATAAAAATATTTACTGATCTTGTCATAATACTGAAAAAATTTGTTTTCCATCCCCTCTCCCTTAGAAACGAACTAAGCTGTGCACGTGAGATTGTTTGCGTATGCTTGACTAGTCGACTGTCCTTCTAGTCGGCGATGTACTTCAGGGCTAAAACAAGAACTAAAGACCCATAGCTGTAGTTCATCAATCGGTAGGTCGAAAATGTCAGACTTCAATGCGAGTATTCAAATAGCTCGCATGGTTCTCTGAATGAGAATCTCTCGAGATTTGTTAAGTACGAAAAATGCTCACTTGGATCTAGTGGCGGCGGAGGTAAATCCATTCTTGGCAATTCTCGATTCGATTGTCCGCCGAGAATTTCCAACAAATGATTTGCCAATGTAACCGCCGATATTTGGAACTGCCCATTGTGACCTGCAAATGGATAAAACACAAAGGTGCCGTTGTTCGATAAAGCTTCGCACAGAGGACTTAAAACGTCATCTCTAGTAGCGCGCCATGGAACGATCGGATCTGAACCGCCCTGAGAGATGATGATTGGATATGGCTTTTCGAGCTTCTCGCCAGATTTGAATGTTGGAACATTTTTCTGAAAAGCCACTTCCCAATCATCTGGTAGATCTGCACTCCTTAGATGTTTACCATCAGTGTCACCGAAATCTTCATTGTCGAAAGAAGAAGCGATGAGCGTCGCAATCTGAGCGGCCTCTGCAGGAATGCTCAAACACTTGCCTGCAATCTCATGCACAATCGCCGAAAACTCGTCCGCCAGCCAGTCTTTGAAATAAAGTTCAGGGTGGAACTTCGAAAAGGAAGCGGCCAGATACGCAGACAGCATCAATCCCGACTGGGTACGTTGCAGCGGAACCAGGCGATCAAGACGACCTGGCTGCGCAGATATAATTGCGGCGACGACCTCTACACCCGGTGTTTTTGTTTCATGGATTTTCGCTAAACTAGAAAGGACTGAATAGGCGCCCTGAGAATGACCTATAAATGCCACTTCTTTTCCAACGAGAACATCGTCATGCAAAATTTCTTTAGGCAGATTTTTCAGAGCTCTATGAGCGTCGATTACTGCATTCGCTGTCGGTTCTTTCTGCAAATACGAATGGACAATTTCTTTTTCAAAACCGTTCTCGTGAGCGCCGATGCCAATCAGATCTGGGACCAACACCGCATGCCCCGCCTTCAGGAAGGCTCGCAAATTTGGTACATAAGAGCTGACCGAATTTGAATTCGGTCTAGAAGCCGCACAATGAGGTGCGATGCCAACCGTCGACCTAAGAAATATCGTTGTTTTAAGAGGCACAGCAGAATCCGCCACAGTCGTTGGAAACCAAGCAACCGCAGAAGCAATCGTGGGGACACCATCTGCAATTTCTGTTCTGTAGAGAAACCTATATCCAACCGATGCGCCTGGACTGGAATTCAATCTCTCAAATGAAACCACACTGCCTCGCGGCCCGGCGACATCCTCGTGCTCAAACTTGTAGAATTCCTCAATCGGGTCAGCTAGACAGTGAGTACCACTTAGGAACACCCAAAAAGACAAAAGCAGATTTTTGATGATATTCACAATACTGACCCTTTAAATGTGTTCGACAAATAGCGCTAGCCGTCGATCGTTATTCGGGACCTCGCTCATGTCCTTCAATTAGAGTTTGGCGACAAGCTAGATTTGAAATCGTACTGACGGTTGAACGACTCATTTTGGGAACGGTTCGACATGACCGCTTGAATTATGAGACTGTAGCTAATTTAGAACTTCAGAAACGACTTCATCCAGCACCGTTTGCGGCGTCCAGAAAAAAGGCTCGGTAGCTATCGCCGAGCTTTTGTGACCTGATGAAGATGCGCTGATCATTGAGCTGGTAGCCTCAAGTTCATCCCAAGGTGGAGCAATCATTGGCGCTCGCCATGCTTGAGCAAAATCTGCTGATTCTCCTCGAGCGTTTTCCCAGGCGGTGATGCAGTCGTCGATCCAGCCGTGAAGCCTCCAAAAATACGGATTAACGTGACTCGAAAACGGACGAGCGAGCCAATCATTCGCCACACTTTCATTCTCTGTGTCTTGCGGAGGTACACCTGAGAAGCGAAGATGCATCCAATTGTGGACCGAGCTTTCGATGAGGTAACCAAGTCGATCAAGAGTCACATCCGAACGGCGAAGGTAGGTGGGGTCTCGAAACCTCTGCTCCAATTGAAACATTAGCGCTTTCCTCTCCGGAGAGCGTGCATCCGTTCTGGCGCGAACCAGATCCCGCATGGCTTCGTGGGTCGC
>CEPO01002792.1_pt1 | contig 12471 bp, 9 predicted proteins | sample 530481 | NCBI WGS metagenome assembly CEPO01 (sample SAMEA2620198, study PRJEB7988) | marine metagenome | biome: marine biome (ENVO:00000447); feature: surface water layer (ENVO:00002042); material: "saline water (ENVO:00002010), including plankton (ENVO:xxxxxxxx)" | depth 5 m
GTACTAGAAGAATTTGGCTGTGAGCTTATTGGCGCAACGGCTGACGCTATCGATAAGGCGGAAAACCGTGAACGCTTTGACCAAGCGATGAAAAACATTGGCCTTGAGTGTCCACGTGCGGAAATCGCCCACAGTATGGACGAAGCGCACGATGTGCTAAGTCGCATCGGCTTCCCATGTATCATTCGTCCTTCATTCACTATGGGCGGAACCGGCGGTGGTATTGCCTACAACATTGATGAGTTCAATGAAATTTGTACCCGCGGCCTCGACCTTTCCCCCACCAACGAACTTCTTATTGATGAGTCGTTACTTGGTTGGAAAGAATACGAGATGGAAGTAGTACGCGATAAGGCAGATAACTGCATTATTGTTTGTACAATTGAAAACTTCGATCCAATGGGGGTTCATACCGGCGACTCTATCACAGTTGCTCCAGCACAAACCCTGACTGACAAAGAATTCCAGCTAATGCGTAATGCAGCAATGGCTGTACTACGTGAAATTGGTGTTGAAACCGGTGGTTCAAACGTACAGTTTGGCGTAGACCCTAAAACCGGTCGTATGGTTATCATCGAAATGAACCCGCGTGTATCGCGTTCATCGGCGCTAGCCTCTAAAGCAACAGGCTTCCCGATTGCGAAAGTGGCTGCGAAGTTAGCAGTAGGTTACACCCTAGATGAGCTAGCTAACGACATCACTGGCGGTTTAACGCCGGCGTCGTTTGAACCGTCAATCGATTACGTTGTCACTAAGATCCCTCGCTTCAACTTTGAAAAGTTTGCCGGTGCTAACGACCGTCTCACCACACAGATGAAGTCAGTGGGCGAGGTGATGGCGATTGGTCGTAACCAACAAGAGTCGTTACAAAAAGCCCTTCGTGGTCTTGAAGTAGGCGCGTCAGGTTTGAACCCAATGGTTGACCTTGAAGACCCTGAGTCGCGCAATAAAGTCGTTTACGAACTTCGCCAGCCGGGTGCAGAGCGTATTTGGTACATTGGCGATGCATTCCGTATGGGGATGAGCGTTGAAGAAGTGTTCAACCTTACCAATATTGATCGCTGGTATTTAGTGCAGCTAGAAGATCTTATTCTTCTTGAAGCGAAAGTGGCTGAGCTAGGTTTGCCGGGCATTGATGCTGACTTTATGCGTGCGCTTAAGCGCAAAGGTTTCTCAGATGCACGTCTTGCTGAGCTAACCAAAGTGGCAGAAAGCGATATTCGCGAGACTCGTCGCGGTTTTGGTATTTCTCCAGTGTACAAGCGCGTAGATACGTGTGCCGCAGAGTTCTCTACCAGCACGGCTTATATGTACTCGACCTATGACGAAGAGTGTGAAGCTGCGCCAACCGATAAAGAAAAAATCATGGTATTGGGCGGTGGCCCTAACCGTATCGGTCAAGGTATCGAGTTCGATTATTGCTGCGTTCACGCGGCGCTTTCAATGCGTGAAGACGGTTACGAGACCATTATGGTTAACTGTAACCCTGAAACGGTGTCTACTGACTACGACACTTCAGATCGCTTGTATTTCGAACCAGTAACTTTGGAAGATGTACTTGAAATCGTTGCTAAAGAGCAGCCAAAAGGCGTTATCGTACAGTACGGTGGTCAAACGCCACTTAAACTTGCTCGTGCCCTAGAAGCAGCTGGCGTACCGGTAATCGGTACGTCACCAGAAGCCATTGACCGTGCTGAAGACCGTGAGCGTTTCCAGCAAATGGTGAACAAGCTTAATCTTAAGCAGCCGGCGAATGCGACGGTAACTAACGTCGAGCAAGCGCTAACTATGGCTGAAGAGATTGGCTTCCCGTTGGTTGTTCGTCCAAGCTACGTGTTAGGTGGGCGTGCGATGGAAATCGTTTACGACATTAAAGACCTTAAGCGTTACCTAAACGAAGCGGTTAAAGTGTCTAACGACGCGCCCGTATTGCTAGACCGTTTCCTAGATGACGCCATCGAAGTGGATATCGATGCTATATGCGACGGTAAAGAGGTTGTGATTGGCGGTATCATGGAGCACATCGAACAAGCGGGTGTTCACTCTGGTGACTCTGCATGTTCACTGCCTCCGCATTCACTACCCAAAGACATCCAGGACGTGATGCGCGAGCAGGTAAAAGCCATGGCGCTAGAGCTTGGCGTAGTGGGGCTGATGAATACCCAGTTTGCGATAAAAGACGGCGAAGTTTACCTTATCGAGGTTAACCCGCGTGCAGCGCGTACGGTACCGTTCGTATCAAAAGCCACGGGCATTCCTCTTGCTAAAGTTGCGGCACGTGCAATGGCGGGCGTAAGCTTGGCAGAGCAGGGCGTAACTGAAGAAGTGATCCCACCTTTCTACTCGGTGAAAGAAGTGGTACTTCCGTTTGCTAAGTTCCAAGGTGTTGACCCACTGTTAGGCCCAGAAATGCGCTCAACTGGTGAAGTTATGGGTGTTGGCGATACGTTTGAAGAAGCGTACGCTAAAGCGAACCTTGGCGCAGGTGCGCCACTGCCAAAAGAAGGTAAAGCACTTATCTCTGTGCGTGAAACTGACAAGCCGAAAATTATCGAGCTAGCGAAGGCCCTTGTTGCGGCTGGGTTCAGTATTGAAGCCACGCGCGGTACAGCAACGACCTTGTACGATGCAGGTATAATGAGCACGGTGGTGAATAAGCTATCTGAAGGCCGACCCAACATTGTTGATGCTATCAAAAACGGTGAATACGCTTATTTGATAAATACAACAGAAGGTCGCCAAGCGATTACCGATTCAGTTTACATACGTCGTGAAGCCTTGGTGAACAAGGTTACCTATACCACCACGATGAATGCAGCGTTTGCAACTATTCGCGCTAAGTCTGCTGATGACCGCAATAAAGTGGCTTCAGTTCAAGAACTGCACGCTAGGCTTAAACACTGATGACATACGCTAGGATACGAGGTATCCTAGCAATATTACATTTGTGTGAATCAATAAAAAGTGCGCCTTTGCGGCGCACTTTTCTGTTTAAATTACAAGCTAAGTGAGACGGTATTCATGAGTCAGTATCCAATGACGGCGCGCGGCGCTCAAATGCTGCGTGACGAATTAAACGAACTTAAAACAAAAACACGCCCACGTATTATCGAGTCGATTGCCGAAGCACGTGAGCATGGTGATTTGAAAGAAAATGCTGAGTATCACGCCGCACGTGAACAGCAAAGCTTTTGCGAAGGCCGCATTCAGGACATCGAAGGCAAACTTTCAAACGCCCAGATCATCGATGTCACTAAGATGGAAAATACGGGGAAAGTTATTTTCGGTACAACAGTAACCATCTTAAACGTTGATAGCGATGAAGAAACGACCTACCGCATCGTAGGCGACGATGAAGCTGACATTAAGAACAATCTTATTTCAGTAAATTCACCTATTGCTCGCGGCCTTATTGGTAAAGAGCTTGATGATACAGTAACCATTCAAACGCCTTCTGGCACGGTTGAAGTTGAAATCATCGAAGTTGAATATATTTAAGTTGCCAAGCCAGCAGTAGCATACTGCTGGCGCTTTCCTTCCGTCCGCGTTCATAAGCACTCTATCTTTCGCGTTTGTTAATTCCGCATTTTTGACCATTCTTTACATATTCCTATTTCTCAATTAGTTCCTATCATTCCACTGTTTTTAACCCGTTTAAACGAGAGCTAGTGGTAGAAAGTAAGCCAGCTTTGGTTAGTATCATCAATAGCGTACTATAAGGTTATACAATGATTGTTCTTGCGATAATAAGGAGTAATTGTGTCTGACATACAAACGCTAGACTCAAAAGTAGTGTACGAAAACAAATGGCTACGGTTAAGAGAAGATAAAATTCGTCGCAGCAGCGGAAACGAAGGTATATATGGCGTGGTAGAAAAGCCCGATTTTGCCATCATTCTGCCCATTGAAGGTGACATCGTTTATATGGTGGAGCAGTACCGCTATACGATTAAATCGCGTCAGCTAGAACTGCCGCAAGGCGCTTGGGAAGCTAATCCAGATGTCGATCCTGTCGAGCTCGCCAAAGGAGAACTTAAAGAAGAAACAGGGTTGAGTGCTCAAAGCATGGAGTACGTTGGCTTTCAATATTTAGCCTATGGCTTTTGTAACCAAGGCTATCATATCTATATAGCTAAAGGGCTAAAACAGGGCGCACAGAAACTCGACATAGAAGAGGAAGACCTACGTGTGGTGCCTCTCGCATTAAGCGAACTCAAACAAAAAATTGTTAGCGGGGAAATTAAAGATGCAAGCTCCTGCAACGCAGTGGGGCTCGCAACGTTAAAGGGGCTCATATAAGGCGCTGATAAATAGCCTGTTACAATTTGAATGCTGTGTTAACCTTTTATTCGGGCTAGGATGCATTAAAAATTAGGAGAGTTGTATGGAATACAAAGGAAGTTTTGCCATTACCAAGTGGGACGAAGATACGCTTACGGAAAAGCCTGAGGGAGTTAAGACGTCTCACGCTACTATTGCGCAGACCTACTCTGGTGATATGAGCGGCGAGTCCAGTCTTGAACTTTTAATGTCTTATCAATCCCAGTTAGCAGCAAAATTCACTGGATTTGAAACCTTTATTGGCGCAGTAAACGGGATGCGTGGTGCGGTAACGTTTTTGCACCATGGTAAATTTGAAAATGGTGTTGCTAGCAGCGATTTTAGCGTTGTAGAAGGCTCTGCAACTGGAGAGTTGGCGGGCAAAGTAATTAGTGGGAGTTTTGTATCTGGCGAGTCAGGGAAGGCAAACTATGTGATTGAGGTACTCGATAGTTAGGTGTTTTTAACAGGCCGTTTTTGTTCCCTAATTAATGCATCTAACGCGCAAAAAAACGGCGCCGTAAGGCGCCGCTAAAAGTTGGGAAACAAACCAAGAAACAATTAATTTAGTTTTCGAGTAATCGAGAACCAATCTCTATTTGACGAGGCTTCTTGGCTTCAGGTATGACTCGCTCCATATCGATGTGTAATAAGCCATTTTCCATATCAGCGGCTAACACTTTTACGTGATCGCCAAGCTGGAATTTACGCTCAAAATTGCGCTCGGAGATGCCTTTATGTAAGAACTTGCGTTCTTTATTTTCCTTGTCTTCCCCTTCAGCTTTCTTAGTGCCTGTGATTGATAGTGTGTTTTCTACAACCTCAATAGTCACATCATCTTTACTGAAGCCCGCAATGGCCATGGTTACACGATATTTGTCATCGCCAAGTAACTCAATGTTGTAAGGCGGGTAGGTGCTTTGTTTTTCTGCTCGAGACGCCGCATCCACAAGAGATGCAAGATGATCAGAACCAATGAATGAACGGTAAAGTGGAGATAGATCGATAGTACGCATAGTCATATCCTCAAAATTAAGCAATATGTTAAAGTTTAAATGCCCCGACATTGCGGCGGCGGTTTTGTCGACCTGACCTTTCAGCGCCGACAAATACTATGTAGGGATAGCCCAAATCTTTTTCAACACGCAATCACTGTATTTTTTTGAAAAAAATTTAAAATAATTCTCATCTATATGAATTTATTAGATTTATTTTTTTTAAAATAAGGCGGGTAAAAGAATGGCAAACGCGTTTCTTTGATAAAAGCAGGTCGAGTGAAATTAATGAATGAGGATAAAGACCCTAAATTAAACAAGTGTATGCGATGATTTTTATAAAACATTTAGCATTTGTTTAACCACGTTAATTGATTAGAAATGCTACAATTGGCCAAACACAACGTATTACCACTTTAATTGAAATTACTCGAAATGAAAAAAGAAGTTATTGTTTTGAACTGTGGCAGCTCTTCAGTCAAGTTTGCCATTATTGATGCTGAAACTGGCGAAGCGGGCCTTACTGGAATTGCAGAAGCGTTAGGCAATAGCGATGCTAGCTTATCTTATAAGCTTAACGGCAAAAAAGAGAAACAAGCCTTACCTGAAAAAGCAGGTCACACCGAAGCGCTTAACGCGATTGCAGAGATAATTGCCAGTACAGGTGTTCAACCGATTGCAATCGGCCACCGCGTAGTGCATGGCGGTGAAAAGTTTAAAGGGGCTGCGCTTGTCGACGACAGCGTATTGGAAGCCATTGAAAATTACGCAAGCATGGCGCCGCTTCACAACATGGCGAATTTAAAAGGTATTGTTACCGCACAGGCGGCTTACCCGGATTTACCGCACGTAGTGGTGTTTGATACTTCTTTTTTCCAAACTCTGCCTAAGAAAGCCTTTATTTACGCCCTCCCCATGTCGCTGTATCGCGAACACGGCATAAGGCGCTACGGTTTTCACGGTACCAGCCATAAGTTTATTCTCGACAGCATGGCAAAAATACTTAATAAGCCGGTATCAGATACCAGTATTATCAGCGCGCATTTAGGTAATGGTTGTAGCGTTTCTGCCATCGAAAAAGGGCAGGCGGTAGATACCAGCCTTGGCTTTATTCCTCTCGAAGGTTTGGTAATGGGGACGCGCTGTGGTGATATCGATCCAAGCTTGCCAGGTACGCTGCAGAAAAAGTTAGGCAAAACCGCCGATGAAATTAGTGACCTTTTAAACAAACAGTCTGGCTTACTGGGTATTTCAGAGTTGAGTAATGATTGTAGAACGCTGGAAAACGCCGCCCTTGAAGGTCATGAAGGTGCACTGTTAGCCATTGAAATTTTCTGCTATCGCTTAGCGAAGTACATTGCTGGTTATATGGTAGCGGTTCCAACGCTAGACGCTATTGTCTTTACAGGCGGTATAGGCGAAAACTCATCGCTTATCAGAGAGACCACCATGGGTTACTTTGCTCATTTCGGCATTACGTTAGATGAGCAAAAGAATACGGATGCTCGATTTGGTCAGGGCGGAAAAATATCAGCAGAAAACGCATCGACCGCCGTTTACGTAGTACCTACTAACGAAGAGTGGGTTATTGCCGCGGAAGCCGCTACGTTCGCGTAATTTGAACACGCAATAGCAATCTGTAAGCTAAAGCAGGAGTATATATGTCTCGCAGAATTATGTTGATCCCAGTTGGCACCAGTGTGGGCCTAACAACGGTCAGCATGGGCCTTGTTCGCGCTATAGAAGAACAAGGTATAAAACTAAATTTTTTCAAGCCCGTAGCGCAACCGCGCCGCGGTGATAACGGTGAAGAACGCTCCACCGCAATCATAGCCCATCACGCTAGCGTATCGCCGATAACGCCGTTTGAACTCGACTATGTTGAGGGCAAGATCAGCAACGACAGCACCGATGAGCTACTTGAAGAAATTATCGAACGCTTTGAAGAGAAAAGCGTACAAGACGCTGTTACCGTTATCGAAGGGTTAGTGACCACTCGCCATCACCCTTACGCTGAACGATTGAATTTAGAAATAAGCCGTGCGTTAGATGCAGATATTGTCTTTGTTGCCGTGCCAGGTAACGATTCAACAACTGATATTAACCACCGACTTGAAATTGTTGTAGATACCTACGGCGGTCATAAAAGCCAAAAAGTAGTAGGCTGTATTTTCAACAAGGTCAACGCGCCGTTTGATGAACACGGTCGACTGCGCGCCGATATTGGTGCTATAGAGGCCCCCGAACATGACGAAGCGCGTACGCAGGCCCTTCGCGAATTACCTATTTTCAAAAAAGGCTTAAGCTTACTTGGTACCATTGATTGGAGTGCTGACTTAGTCTCTCCTCGTGCTACCGATGTAGCAAAGCACCTCAACGCAACCATGCTTAACGAGGGCGAGCTTGCAGAACGTCGATTAAGCAGCGTTACTTTCTGCGCGCGAGAAATTCACAACATGACGCATACGTTAAAACCCGGCGCGCTACTTGTAATGTCTGGTGATCGCGGCGATGTTTTTGTGTCGTGTTGTTTAGCTGCGTTAAACGGTACTAAATTAGGTGCACTGCTTTTAACTGGTGGTTATCAACCAGATGAAAACATTATGGCACTGTGCAGCCAAGCGATGGAAACGGGGTTACCCGTTATGTTGGTAAATTCGAATACATGGCAAACGGCTCAATCACTGCATGCTTTCAATCAAGAAGTGCCGGTTGACGACAGCCTGCGTATTGAAAAAGTGATGGTGCATACCGCTGAAAGTTTAGATGCAAGCTGGGTAAATTCGCTTACGCAAAAAGTATCGCGCCAGAAAAAGCTATCGCCTTCTGCGTTTCGTTTTTATCTGACTAACCGCGCAAGGCAAGTTAACAAGCGCGTAGTGCTGCCTGAAGGCTGTGAGCCAAGGACGGTAGTTGCGGCATCAATTTGTGCAAAGCGCGGCTTGGCGCGACCGGTACTCATTGGCGATGAGACAGAAATTCGCCGTGTTGCAGAGCAGCAAGGGGTAGTATTGAGCGATGGCGTAGAAATTGTTTCTCCGAGTGAGATAAAAAATGACTACGTTGAAGGCTTAGTGGCTCTGCGCGGCCACAAAGGTGTGACTGAAGTGGTAGCAAAGGAGTTACTGGATGACAACGTTACGTTGGGCACTATGATGCTTCAGCAAGGCGACGTTGATGGGCTAGTCTCTGGTGCAGTTAATACCACCGCCAATACCATTCGTCCAGCGCTACAGCTTATTAAAACGGCAGAGAATGCATCTTTGGTATCGTCGGTATTTTTCATGCTGTTGCCTGATCAAGTATTGGTATATGGCGACTGTGCGATAAACCCAGACCCTAACGCGCAGCAACTGGCCGACATTGCTATTCAATCTGCAGAATCTGCACAGATGTTTGGTATTGAGCCACGTGTGGCAATGATAAGCTACAGTACAGGCTCGTCAGGTGCAGGTAGTGACGTAGAGAAAGTGCGCGAAGCAACTAAAATTGCACAAGAATTACGCCCTGATTTACTCATTGATGGCCCGCTACAATATGATGCAGCAGCAATCGAGAGCGTAGGTAAGAGCAAAGCACCAAACAGCCCGGTTGCGGGTAAAGCAAACGTGTTTGTGTTCCCTGACCTCAATACCGGAAACACTACTTATAAAGCGGTGCAGCGCAGCTTCGACTTAGTGTGTATTGGCCCTATGCTGCAAGGCATGAGAAAGCCAGTCAACGACTTAAGTCGCGGTGCGTTGGTGGATGATATTGTATTTACCATAGCCCTTACTGCTATTCAGGCGGCAGGTAATTAATAAAATTTAGCGTTTAATCCACATACATTAAATGAGAGCGGCGCCAAATGTAAGGCGCCGTTTTTCCAAAAGTAAAGCTCCAACCAACGCTTTTTGATTTAGTCATTTCGGCACGATTGAAAGAGTTTATTGAACAAAATAGCTAGATTAGCTATTTTGGAAGTATTACATATCAAGTGGGGAACAGGTCTATGAAAGTCATTTCAGCAACTGAAGCTAAAAATTCATTCGGAGAGCTGCTAATGAGTGTGCAATCTGAGCCAGTCTCAATTACCAGAAACGGTAAAGAGCAAGGTGTATTACTGTCCAGTAGAGAATACGCAGCGCTTAAACGTCAAGCGCTAGTATCGGCCGTCCAAGAAGGAAGGAAAAGTGGCAGAGCTGGTACTTTAGACATAGAAGCAATAAAAAATGAGGCCAAGGAACGAGTTGATAATTGATGCATATTACGATATCGAATCTTGCAAAAGAGGATTTAATCGATATCTGGCTTTATGGCCACAAAGTATGGGGCGAGTCATTAGCCGACAGGTACTTAGATGTCCTGTATGATGCAATTTCTTTACTTTCCTCAAACCCTTACCGCTACCCAGAATATCAAGATAAAAATGTTGCTCCGTTCAGACTTATGCCAATAAAAAATCATTTGATAGCCTATGAGGTAAGTGGCTCAAACATCTTCATAGTGCGCGTATTACACGAAAGTATGGATACGGTTTCAAGAATGTCGGTGAGCAGTCGGCCGTCGGAGTAACTAGGTAAAAACTTACGTTTAACTACACCGAATCGTTTTTTAAGAGCAGCTTTGCCCCATAAATACCAGTTCTCCACTCCAGAACAGTAAATGCTGTAGCCGATATTTTTTAACTTTCCAAAACACCTTTCAGATTGTGCTCTATAGGCCTAGTTGCGGTTGATATCGGCTCTCTTAAGTGTTATCGCAGACGCTAAAAGAAATAACGTTAATAGCCAAACACCTAATTCCTGTAGATGGTAGTACGGTGTAAACCCGCGAGTTGCGACAACAGGCGCTGAAATGTTACCTGCCGTGAATTGAGGCAAGCGCGTTGTCACTTCGCCTTTGTGGTCTATAAAGGCGGTAATGCCGTTATTTGTAGCCCTAACAACAGGGCGGCCTAATTCAAGGGCACGCATTTGCGCAATCTGCAAATGCTGAGCAGGGCCGTGAGAATGTCCAAACCACGCATCATTACTTACTGTAATGATCATGTCGGTATCTTCAAATACGTTTGCCATTACTTGATGGGGAAACGCAATTTCAAAACAGATAGCGGGTGCCAGATGAATACCATTAGCTTCTAAGTTGGCTTGCTGATAATCACCGCGGGAGAATGACGACATGGGCAAGTCGAATAGGGGGGCAAGGGGGCGAAGCCAATCTTCAAAAGGCACAAACTCACCTACAGGCAAAAGGTGGTGCTTTGAAAAACGGTTACTGTGAAAATATTGATAGTCAGGGGACGTAGCATCTGGCGTGCGCTTGCCAAGCACAATAAGGTTGTTCCACGCCTCGTCAGTTTCCCAGTTATAGTTAACAATACCAGTTATTAGAGCGGTGTTTTCTGTAAAAGCTCGTTCATTAACCTTGGCAAGATAGGGTTGCGCCAATGGTTCAAGCTTGGGAACCGCCGCCTCTGGCCAAATAATCAGGTCGTTATCCCATAAGCTTTCGGTTAGCTTCCAATAGGTATCCATGGTAGGGCCATCTTGCTCAGGTACCCACCGTAAACTTTGTGCAATATTTCCCTGCGCCATGCCTACAGAATAAGTTTTGTTTGGGGTAACCCAGGTATGCTGTTGAAGCAGATAGCCGCTGGTAAATAAGCACAGCGCAACCAGCACGGCGTTGGCGAAAGTTCGCCTATTGTGAATCAGCGCAAATAGGGTAGCGCTAATAACAATAAGCGCGCTTATTCCTGTTTCACCAATAACAGGGGCAAAGCCAGACAGTGGGCTTTCTAGCTGGCTATAGCCTAAAGATAACCACGGAAAGCCACTTAGCATCCAACTTCGCAACCACTCGGCCACAACCCAGAAAAAAGGCAGTGCCATGGGCCATAATTGGGGCGAAAAAAACTTGGCGGTGAGTTTAGTGGCAAGCGCTGGATATAGCGCCAAGTAACCACAAAGTAATGCCATTAAGGCAATGGAACCGATAAGAGGTAATCCACCAAAGTCGGCAATACTGACGTGTACCCAACTAATGCCTGCGCCGAACCAGCCCGCACCAAATAGCCATCCAGCAAAAAACGGGCGATGTTTGAGCTTAATCACCTGTCGTATCGCCAGCGCGAGTGCAGGGATAGTTAACAGCCACATGTTAAAAGGTGCAAAAGCTAGCGTTAAGCTGGCGCCGCTTAAAATAAGAAGGAGATGGGGGAAAAACCGTTTCAGCATAGGTGTGATCTGATGGTGGTTATTAAGGTTGTTATAATTGACCTAGGGCGAAAGCGTCTTGCTTTATTTCGCCCCAGGTAAAAAGCGCTTGCTAAGTTACTGCACTACTCAAGTGAAGGCACAGACACTTTGAGCTGAATAAGCCGACGTTTGTCCGAGTTGGTGACTTTGAATTGAATATCGCCAATGGTTATCTCGTCGTTAGTTTCAGGCATATGGCCAAACGCTTTAAGTACTATTCCGCCAATGGTATCCGCTTCTTCTTCACTGAACTTGGTTTCAAAAAATTCGTTGAAGTCGTCTACCGGGGTAAGCGCTTTAACGGAGTAGGTCGACTTATTCAGCGGGCGAATATCGTCGGTGCCGTCCTCTTCGGTATCGTATTCGTCTTCAATTTCACCCACGATAATTTCTAGAATATCTTCAATGGTGACAAGACCCGATACGCCGCCGTATTCATCCACAACAATGGCCATGTGATAGCGCTGTTGACGAAATTCTTTTAGCAGTACGTCAACCCGTTTACTCTCAGGGACAATGACCGCAGGGCGTAAAATATCTTTCAGGTTAAATTCTTTTTCTGCATTAAAAGCAAACGCAAGCAGGTCTTTTGCAAGCAAAATACCTTCGATGTGGTCTTTATCTTCACTAATAACAGGAAAACGGGAGTGGGCAGATTCAAGCATGAGAGGCAGGAATTCTTCTACCTTCTTCTCAACATCTATGGTGGTCATTTGAGCGCGAGGGATCATGATATCCCTTACTCGCATTTCATTTACCCCAATTACCCCTTCAATCATTTCACGGGTTTGTGGGTCTATGATGTCATTCTGTTCAGCATCGGTAATAACCGATACTAACTCTTCTTTACTTCTCGGCTCGCCAGAAATCGAATTTTTTAGTTTATCTAACCAACTCTTGCCCGATGAGCCGTTGGT
>CEPO01013718.1_pt1 | contig 11978 bp, 5 predicted proteins | sample 530481 | NCBI WGS metagenome assembly CEPO01 (sample SAMEA2620198, study PRJEB7988) | marine metagenome | biome: marine biome (ENVO:00000447); feature: surface water layer (ENVO:00002042); material: "saline water (ENVO:00002010), including plankton (ENVO:xxxxxxxx)" | depth 5 m
GCTCTCTAATGAATGGAACTCAATGCCGCTAACTTCCCAAGAATCACCACTTTGCGTAAAGTCGGCATTCAACAGTAGGTTGGTAGCGTAATGCTCTTCGTCAACAAGGCCATCTTTGTTGAGATCGATATCCGTGTTTGCATTAGCGCTTTGTGACAGAAAAGTAGCAAAAAATAGACTTTTAATTATTTTTTTATACAGCTTCACCAGTCATCCTTTAGTGATTTTAAGTGGCCGTAATTAAATAATTAAAATGCGTTTCGATATAGAGACTACGGCCAAAATCCCTTTTTGCCGAAAACTTAAGTCATTTTAATGATAAGAATCAACATCATATATTTTTTTAAATGTTAATTCATGGGAATGGTTAACCAACTTTGACATATAATATAACAATTATATTTAACTTCTTCATGTAGGCTAAACTTAATTGCGCAAGCATTTCACTTTTACTACAGACGATATTCAGCCTTTTTAATTGACCATCTCCACAAAACTGTTCAATATTCAACCTACAGTTTAATGAACACTCAAATGGAGTTGATATGTGTCTTTCTCTACTACGTCTAATTAGTACCCGGTTGAAAGTAATGTTAATCTGTATGTCTTGCATTATTGCTTTTTCAGCTCAATGCGGCGAACGCTATTCATTCTCTTACACTTTTGATGGCTCCCCAAGAGGTACTCCTGGAGAAGTGCTATCAGGTATTATTGAAGGTAAGTTAACCGATGATGGCGATACCATTATTATTGAAAAATTTATAGAAGCCGACCTATCGGGAATTAATTACAATCTTTCGAATAGCACCGAAATGCGTGCTGCTGACCCCGTGAACTTGCCTAAAATGAGCTTATCAGGTGATGTGTTAGATTTTTGGGTATGTGCAAAAGGGTTTGACGGCTTTTATGAAAACGGAGGCGGAGATTGCGCTTTTGGTGTAACTGGTGGCTTTCTTATTTCTCCCTACGTTGATGTTAATACAGCAGAATGCCTTCAGTTAGATGAAGCAGGACAATGCATAAATTGGGCTTGGGCTGGGATTCCTGAAAAAACTAATGATTATCGTGTTGGTGACGTTCCGGCAAATAAAAGTAACTGGGGTATTGTCAGGCTACTTCCTAGCGAGGTTGGTGAAATTGTAACGCCAAAAGGTAGCCCAAGTGAGCCCGTATTATTTAGCTTTAATAGCGACACTGATCGCTATTTTGTACGTTCACTTAGTGGTTCGTTTAACCTTTCTTGGCAGGGCACCTATACCCAAGTCTCTTTATATTCGCTGCCCGATATGAATGGTAATGGCTCTCAAGAGATTGGCTTGTTTGGAATACGCTCAGACAATGGAAATGAAGGGAAGCTACAGCTTTTTATAAAAGATACCCTTACAGGTAGCCGAGTCAGCGTACTCAACTGGGTAGCGAATTGGTCTGATGCCTCTATCGTAGTACTACCTGATATGTCTGGAGATGGTATCAGTGATATCGCACTTCAAGGTATATTTAAGGAAAAACAACGCCCTCAGCTCCTTGTTCGTAATGGACTATCTAACGCGCCTATCAATACGTTTTCAATGCCCTCTCTTTGGGAAAACCCAACCTATTTTAGCTTTAGTGATGTGAATGAAGATGGTACGCATGAAATTGCGCTGTTTGGCAAAAACCTCAAAAATGGAAAGTCTCAGGTGCGGGTTATTGACGGTATCTTGCCGAGCGAAAAGTTTAGTTCATATAACTTTCCAAATAATTGGAGTGAAACTCGTTGGATAAATATTGCTGATTTTAATGGGGATGGTGCTGACGATTGGGCGCTTCTAGGTAAAGCTATCACTGACAGCCGCTGGCAACTTATAGTTAAAGATGGTTTATCTCCTAGAGGAGTATTAAGCATTTATGCATGGCCTGATTTAATAAATACTGTATTTGGTCGGATTAACGATATTACAGAAGATGGCTTAGATGAATTTGCATTAGGCGGTTTCAGTGTTTCAAGGAATCGATGGCTTCTACAGATAAAAGATGGCCAAGATCGCAGTACTCTTTTGCACAACGTTAGCTGGGCTAATAAGTGGAGTGACGCTAGTCTTCACATTCTAAATGATATCGACGGTGATGGTATAAAGGACGTGGCCTTACTAGGAGTGCGTTCAAATTACGAGCTAGCCTATAAGTTGAGCAGAGATGGATATGCAAATGAAGTTATTGTTGATTTGGGCTCAGAATGGGTAAGCAAACCATACGTCGGCTTTATAACCGAGCCTTCCGATACCTCTTCAGAATTCTCAGCTTATGGAATGGTGAATGAAGAAGTTCTTATACTTCCTGCTTCCCCTGACATTCCTGCGGTACTTAGTTTCAACCTTACCATTGATTTTATTATCACTAGTCAAGAGGGCAGTATTTGTAATACCGAAGAAGAATATGTTGGTCTTGAAGGGTCGGATGTTGGTGAGCTTACTTTAGATGAGTTTGCTGGCAGTGCTGTATTGGTTATGGATATTGAGGGTGAAGGTATACCTATGCCAATAGAAGGCCTACTCAATGCTTCAGAACAAACAATTGAACTTGTCTACGAAAACGACGTTTTCGAATTATTTATTACGTCTCAAAGCAGTAATGAAATTTCAATATCAGGCACAATAACCAATACAGAAACACACGAGCAAAGTAATGAGCAATGTGTGACGGTTTGGGAAGTAGATATAAGCGGTAAATAGCGAGTAGCGTATAAAAGAGGCAGGGAATAGCCCTGCCTCCAATACTTGCTATTGGGAGTTATGTTCTAAAATTAAGGCTCTTAATTCGTTAAGAATTCCATGATCGATACAGCCACTATCAGGCAAATCTGTAAGCATGGAAATACCTTCGTATGTGATAAACGCCGCATCGCATGAAAGTCCGGATGTCGCTGGTTTGTTGTCTCCATAAAAATTAAGATAAGCGTCAGCGTAGGCATTGACTTTTGGACTACTCACATTATTGAAAAAGCCAATTGCGCGCTGGGATGCCTCTATCTCATTGTTTATATTTACGTTGACAATATCGACCCCCCCAGAATGAATAAGCAAGTTGTTTATACTAGTATCACTCACTCTGGCTTGACTGCTCCAAACTGATAACCCATCAAGCGTGACTCCTGTAAACGTAGCTGAAGAGTTGTCCCATAAATTTGTAGTACCGCCTATTGCACCACCAACTGCAGACAGTTGGCTTGTTCCCATATTCATAGAGGCTAAATTAAGATTGCCGTAAATTTGAAAAAGAGAAGTGTTTAGCCACATATTAGAATTAGGGGCGTTTACGTCATCAGCTTGAAACGTAGAGTTTGCAACAATTCGAATGAAGCCCTCGGTAATTTCTACATTGTTACCAAAGCCATTAAAGGATGCTGTATTATACAATTCCAAACTGTAATCCGACCCTCCAATGGTTTGAGTATCATTCATTCTCAATGTGGAATTAGTAAGTTGAATTCCGCCTTTTCCCCCCACTATCGTGTTTGGGCCCACCAGTCGAATTGCCGCTCCGTTCGTTCCTAGAATAGCCTTGTCAGTTTTACTTATTGTTGAATAGCTTATATAGACCTGCCCACCTTCCATCGCATTAATTCCGATCCCCCCTATAGAATCTGGACCGTTAATTGTTACTCCGTGAACGCTTGCATGACCATTTTTTGATACAGAAACTGCAGCATAATCGTTTTCTCCCATCTGCATGGTGAGATTTAAAATATTTATACCACTACCAGATGAAGCCCATTGTGCCACTAACCCTGAAAGGTCATTGGGTATCAAGACAGCATTACCATTTTCTTCGCCCTCAATAGTAATTGTTTGGTTAGCCGCAAAGTAGGTTTCATTTGTCCACATACCGTCCTGATCTACTGCGTTTCTATTCACTGTAATATTACCGTAGCATTGTCCAGTAATGATGAAATGCAAGTCACTTAGATATCGCTTTTCGACATATAACTCATTCAGGGCAGCAGGATTATCAGTACAGTCGACGTTAAAAACCTCTTTTCCCTCTTTTACTGTAAAGCCAATAGAACTGCTTTCAAGTTCTCTTAATTTTTGATAAAGAAAATCAAAATTTTCATTTACTTCTGCAGCTTTTGCTGGGGTTGACGGGCTAAAGATATTTGGAACTTCTTGTGCAATGGCATTAGTAGAAAGCAAGCTTAGAAATACAAATTGCACGCGAAATTTATTAGAGTGTTTCATAAGTATTATCCTTAAATTAAAAATGCAGCCATTAGATGACTGCATTTTGTATCTTAGTTAAAGCTTAAAACTTCTAAGATAGATGTTCCTAATTCATCGTATCCATACATCACAATATCGGGTAACCCATCACCCGTGATATCAGGGGTTGGTACTATTTTCGGTGCTTCTTTCCAATTATTGTCACTTACAAAGTTCTCTACTTTACTGTTGTTAATATTCTTCACGGCAACTTCAAACTTGTGATCTCGAATTCTGAAACCAGCTAATACAAAATCTCTTACCCCGTCGCCGTCAATATCATTAACGTCATGAAATACTGGCGACTGCAGCGTATTTGGCCACCCGACATTCGCAAGCGTCTCACTCCTATCGGTAGCATCTTTTATAATTAGCTGATACCTCCCCGCACTCTCTCTAAATCCACCTACTGCAAAGTCGTTTACTCCGTCGAAATTTAAATCGTCGACAATGGTTGGTTGGTGGGAAAGAAGATCGTCTGGCCAACTATAAATACCCAAGGTTCCCGCTTTATCAATACCACTTTTTGTAAATAATTGAATGCTAGAACTACTTAACCTTCTTCCGTACAAGCCTCCATCGGTAACCGTATCGAAGTTAATATCGGGTAGAGAAAGCCATTGATATTCAGTCCAATCATTTCCAAAGTTGATTGCTGGAAGGTTGTTTGAATCATCTGTTCCATCTATCACTTTCACTTGCACTTTATTATTCCGCTTAATAACACCTATCATACCGACTTCTGGGATAGTATCGTTGTTCATGTCACTTAATTGAACATAGGTAGAGTTATACATTATGGATGGGAAACTATATCGGCGTATTTGGTCACCGCTTGCACCGTCTCTCACTAACAATTGTGGTCGGTCACCAATGTAAAACTGACCTTGCATGCCAATCTCTGCGATGCCATCGCTGGTAAGATCTTCTAAGACAACAAACGTTGGATCATTCCAGTTACCAGGCCAACTAAAAACATCTATTGTTTCTGATGAAAGTGTGTCTTTTATTATCAATTTAGAAGAAACGCCTGCGTTACTCTCTGAATCAAACGTTAAACCAAAAATGCCAATCTCTTGGCTTAGATTGCTATTTTTATCGCTAAACAGGTGTGTTGAGAAACTATCGTAAGTGCCAGGGAATCTAAATGAGCGAATTAACTCATCGTTAACCTTGTCATAAAGAGAAGCGGTAACCACGTCGTTTTCATCTTGGTAAACAATAGCTAAATCGGATATCCCATCGTTATTTACGTCTTGTATCCAGTTGACATATCTAATAGTTTTTACTGGCTCTTTGGTTAAAGGGAATGGATCTTCACTATCCAAAAGACCATCACCATCACTATCAGGTGAATTCGGGTCCAATCCCAAAGCTAACTCGTAGTTATCACCCAAACCGTCATTGTCAGAATCTTCCCAATCATTAGGGTCTAAGGGAAACGCGTCTATTCTATCGGCATACCCGTCGTTATCGTCGTCTTCGTCTCGCAGATTTAGAACCGAATCGCCGTCCGTGTCTAAATACTCGGTATTTCCGCCCTCTTGCCAATGAGCTAAATCCCACGCCCCCGTATCCCAGTTCAAATCATTTGCATGCGCACTTCCGCTACAACAGAGTGCTACTAAAATAGCTATTCGTTGCTTATTCATCATAGTGTCCTAGCTAATTATTTCTGTTGTTTTTAAACGCATCGACCATCTCTTGATAGCCGCCACTATCTAAGCACCCATTGTCGAACGCATTCACATCCACATTTTCAATATTCAAACTTCCGAAGTAACAGCCTGTCTGCTCCTCATTTATTGTAGTACCGCCAAATAAGGACGAAACGCCACCATCGTTAATTTGAAGAAATGCATTACTACCAAAAGTAGTCTCATTAGCGAACATTGTTGAGTTACTGTTAATATATACATTACCTGTAATATTGGCTTTGTATATGTCAACGATAGAACCCATGTTGGAATCTATATTCTCCACAATACTTGCTTCACCCAAGTGCACTCGTGAGCCTCCATGAACAGAAATATTGGTAAGAGTTCCTCCGCCATAGATAAAACTAGAAAGCCAAACATTAACAGAGGTTAATGGTGTATTGTAAATTTCAACTTTTGCATTTTGGTTGGACGTCACTTCGCCTGTAATAGAGGAATCAGAAAGGGTAAGCGTACTGCCATTTGCTGATACTGTATCTACAGAAAGCCCGTTTCCATTAAATGTTGAATGATATACATCGAGTAACGAGTTGGGAGCGTTAATTGTTTCAGTAACCATTGCGCTACCAGTATTTACGCTGATGTTACCTTTGGTGACATTCAGTGTAGTCCCCCAACCTCGCCAACTAGAGTTGAAGTCTAAATGTACTGCGTTTTCAGGGGCATCAATATTGATGTCGCCGTATCCCCTGAAAACACTGCTTTGCAAACTGATACCAGTTGCCAATGCGGTGATCGATATATCACCGATAGTTCTAATAACAGCGCCATTTCTTCCGGTTATCCCGGTATCAAATCCATTTACTTCAACATTGCCAAGGTAAACCTGTGCCCCTTCTTGAACATAGATACCAGCAAACGCATCTCCTTCAGTTTTAGTAATCTTTACATTGTAAATATCACCATGGCTATTTCTAGAAAAAGCGACAGGAATTACACCAGAAGTAGTAATGGATAGATCGCGCAAATAAAGCCCGCCGCTAAAAGTAGCCCATAAATTGATGCTGCCTGTTAAATCATTATCTATAAGCGTAGCGGTTTCATCTACACCGGTTATAGCAATTACTTGGGACTGCACAGTAGTAACAAATTCTCCCTCCACTCTCGGAGTATAAATATCGCCGTAGCAACTTCCTTTGATGGAAAAACTTAAGTTTTTTACCAGTTTATTTTGTAGATATGCTTCATTGAGTGCTGCAGGGTTGTTAGTACAGTCAATATCAAGATGTAATACCTCAGCACCACTACTAGGAAAGGTCTCTTCTAGCTCATTGAGCCTTGAGTTTAGATAGTCAAAATTTTCGTTAACTTCTGAAGCTTTCGCTGGAGTAGAAGGTGAAAAAATATGGGGGATCGATTCGTTTGCATTAGCACCTATTGCAAATACGCTAGGTACTAGAAGAGTCAATATAATTTTCATGGCCGTTACCGATTGTGTTCACCACAGCGGCCATAAGTACTCCTTTATTCCGATACATCACTCTAAGCCATCCGTGCAATTATTGTTCATTAATAGGCTAGCAGCAATTGAGCAAAAAACAAACAATAAAGTTTCGTGATAAAAGTTTCTGAGATCGAAGCTTCATCAAAGGTGTTTTTGTTACTCGAAAAGTTTGATAATAAATCAGCTTTTTTATAAAGGAATTAATAAATGAAAGTTATCATTCACTTTGGTCCACCAAAAACAGGAACATCAGCAATCCAAAACTGGTTGTTAGAGCATAGAGAATTGCTGATTAAATATGGGATCTATTACCCCAACCATATTTTGGATTCTAATGGTGTTAGCTCTGGTAACGCCTTGGCTTTGTTCGAAACACCAAAATCTAAAATAAAAGACGCAAGACAAAAAAAGCCTATTTTGATTGAGGAAGCTAGAAAGCATAAGTGCCGAACTCTATTATTATCTTCAGAGTCATTTATGCGTCGCCTTCCGGTTTTAGCGCGCTTGTTTCCAAAGGCTAACTTTATAGGGTACGTTCGTCCGCCTTACGAGCTTTTGGAGTCGGGGTATAATCAGCGAGTCAAGCAAGGTGGTGAGGTAGATAAGTTCAAATTAGAACAAGCAAAAAAAATTAACCATTTGAAGAAATTTGGGCCGATGATCTCAGAAATAGGCGCCGAGAAGTTTACATTGAGACCTTATGAACCCAGTATTTTCTTTAAAAACGATATTATCTGCGACTTTCTAGAAACACTGATACCAAAGTTTAACAATGAACAAGAATTAAAGCCTAGCAAACAAATAAACTTATCCTACACTTTAGAAGCTTTGGAGCTTAAACGCTGGTTAAATAGCATAGAGTTAGAGAGACCCTTATTGCGTAAAGTCCATTTAGTTCTTCAATCAATAAAGGAAGGGACTAGCAGTTTTTCCGTGTTGACTAAAGATGAATATGAGGCGCAAAAGACTGCTTCTATTCAAGACATTAACGATCTAAACGCCATCTGTGAGATCGATAATTATGCTGAGCTAATTAGTAGTATTGAGCACAAGAGCCAAAAAACAGCAGTGTCTCAAGAAATTAGTGATGAACAAAAAATATATTTACTCAAGGTGGTTGCGCAAAGAGTACCTGAATTGACTGGCGCTCTTAAAGAAAAAGGTATCACCTTTTAGGGGTCTTAGAACCTTTTATTCACGTAAAAAAGAAAGCGGCACATTTTTGATGTGCCGCTTTTTTTATTAGAAATTAATCAGCTCAAATTTTGATTCACCAAGCTTGTTTTCGCCAAAGACAAAGACATTGGCATTTCCATCACCCGTGAAATCAGTGCCTGTCAAAACGCTTGGCTTAGCTGCCCAATCTGGACCAATAGAAACGCTAGTTACCGGTTGGTTGAGTACGTTCCGGACATTAATTTCATAGTTCAAATCGCCACTTAACCCTATCATAGCGAAATCTTCTACCATATCTCCATCAATGTCGCCCAAGAAACGGAATGACACTTCACTCATATTGTTAGGCCACCCGATAACCCAAAGAATTTGAGAGCGATCTGTTCCATCTTTCGCTATCAATTGATATCTACCAGTATTTTCTCGCAAGCCAGCTACAGCTATTTCCGACACACCATCAAAGGTTAAATCGGGAAGCGATACATACTCAAAGTCAGTGAAATCACTAGGCCAAGCGAATATACCTAACGTTCCAGATTGATCAGTTCCTCTTTTAGTGAAAGCTTGAACTTTTCCGTTGCTAATGCGACGACCTAGTAGAGCAAAGTCTTTCTGCCCATCGAAATCGATATCATCTAAGGAAAGCCACTGTTCATCTTCCCAGTCTGCGCCGAAATTATATGCTCCGAGCTTATTCAATGGATCTATACCATCTATTATTTTTACCTGAACTTTGTCTGTGCTCCTTAACCGACCAATCATTCCTATCTCTGGCACTCCATCACCGTTCATATCGCCCACCTGACTGTAAGACGCTTTTTTCATTAATGCAGGAAAAGAATATTTCATTAAAGTACTGGTTGATAACCCATCTTTTATTAATAGTTGTGGTCTATCGCCCTGGTAAAATACACCTTGCATACCAACTTCAGGATAATTGTCTCCATTTATGTCTGATAGCACAGAAAGTTTTGGTTCATACCAGTTCCCCGGCCAGTTGTACACATTAAGGGCTTCAGCAGTTAAGGAATCTTTAATAACGAACCTAGATTTCACCCCTGCATTACTTTCATTATCGATATAAATTCCGAAAATACCCAATTCGTTAGAACCGTTACCGTTCAAGTCTTCGAACGCTTTAGATTCAATAGAACTATACTTTCCAGGGAAAGAAATCGCCGAAATTTCAGTCATTTGAGTTGGATTGAGAATAGTTACAGATGCGGTCCCGTCGGTATCAAGCTCATAAACCGCTAAATCGCTCAGTTCGTCACCATCAATGTCATTGATAACCAAGACGTCTACCACTTTTTTACCTTGGAACGCGACTTCTCTGCTATCAGGAACTCCATCACCGTTGGTATCGGCGTTAAATGGGTCAAGACCTACTGAGCGTTCATAATTGTCGCCAAGGCCATCGCCATCACTGTCTAAATATTCTGATGCGTCCAGAGGGAATGCATCATCTTCATCGTTAACGCCGTCGTTATCGTCATCCTCATCACAAGCGTCACCATAACCGTCATTATCGAAGTCAGCTTGATCTGAATTTTGGTTCAGCGGGCAATTATCAATATCCGAATCAACACCATCATTATCTGGATCTACCTTTCCATTTGTTAAATTTCTAGCGTAATTAACGAAACCGTAAGATGAGAAATCAAACTCGTCATAAATAAAGCTCAAATCTTGAGGATTACTACCTTCCATCTCTTCAGTAGCAGTTTCTCCCCACCAGTTGAACTTCGCATCTATGTCGTATTCCGTTAGGTTACGAATAGCATAGGTGCCGTTATCAACGATATCGTTGTATTGAATAACCGGTTGAATAGCGCCGCTCAACTCAAGGCCATAGCTCACATTCTCTAAGATAGTGTTCCCTGTGATATCAAAGCTACCTACGCCTTGATCTTCATTGTAGTACACATACACCCCCGCACCGTTGCGGCTGATGATATTGTCCTGCAATACCGGGCTCACCCGTCCGTTTAGCGATAACCCTAAACCAATGTTATCTACAATAGTGTTGTTGGTGATAACCGGCGCTACATCAATGTCACTGTAGATATATAGCCCTGCGCCATCAAAGCTGTATTGATTTTCATTGTACTCAAACAGATAACCAAACCCGCTGATGGTATTGCCCGTTATCGACATTCCCTCTGCAGGTCGTGCGTAAAGGTGAATATCAACACCCGTGGTACTGGTGCCTTTTATACTGTTATCTTCGACTGTTAAGGATGTAAATTCGCCTGAATCGTACCCTGACGATAAACTAATACCGCCTTTATTTTTCATGGTATTACCACTGATTAGTACATCACCTGACAAATCATAGAAGCTTAACCCTTCGACATTATCAAACGTATTGCCCGTAATGGTTAGCTCTGCAAGATAACCGCCGCTTATCACGCCTGCATTATTGAACGTATTATCACGCAGCGTTAGTTTTCCATTGTACCAATAGCCGCCTAAGATATTGTTCGCTATCTCGCTAAACTCACTCTCTTCCGCCGTTATCTCACAGCCGCCATAGCAGCTATCAAACGACAGACCTTCATTAAGGTTGCTGAATTTACTGTTACTGATAGATATCGCACTGTTATCTGATGAGTATATATTGACATACAAGCCCCTTAGCGCGTCTTGTACTTTTGCATACGTCATCGTAATGCGACCGTTTTCTTGCAGCACGATGCCGCCCCAGTCACTATTACGGCCTTGCTCATTGATTGAGCGTAAAACAACAGAGGCAGTCTCATTACCTGCTAAATTAATCGCGCCGTTCGCAATTAATTCGCTTTTGTTAAGCTCCATGCCTGAAGATGCGTCATCTGTATTCGCGACAAACAGCACCTCGGTACCTGGCAGCAACGTAAGGCTCTTATTCTCTGATATCGTGATGTCACCTGTAATAAGGTAAGGGCTACTCTCTGCATCCCATACCGTATCCGCCGTATATCTACGCCCGCTTAATACTGTGGTTGCATAAAACGCCGTTGCATTGACTGTGCTTTCGCCACCCCAGTCATCCGCTGTATCTACGTAAAGAGCACGCAGGCGGTCACCCTTGTTCAGGTCAACCACACCATTGTCGGCAGTCACATTACCGTCGGTGTTCGTGACTATCGTTGCCGTAAAGATACCGCTGTCTACGGCCGTTTCGCGCAAGCGAACCGTCTCGCCCGTTACCACCGCAGGCGTAACATCAAACGTAAACTTGTCACCGGCCGAGAACGCCACATCCCCTTCTGAAATACCAATACTAATCGCACCATCACGGGTGAAATAAGGAGATTCTGAGGACTGATAAATATACAAACGTTCATCTTCAAGCCCGGTCTCACTGCCTGTTACCAAAAACTCATAGTTACTGAGTGCCAGTACTTCGTAGCTTTGCGC
>CEPO01015384.1_pt1 | contig 11752 bp, 12 predicted proteins | sample 530481 | NCBI WGS metagenome assembly CEPO01 (sample SAMEA2620198, study PRJEB7988) | marine metagenome | biome: marine biome (ENVO:00000447); feature: surface water layer (ENVO:00002042); material: "saline water (ENVO:00002010), including plankton (ENVO:xxxxxxxx)" | depth 5 m
CGTCACCTGATGGTGAGGATTGGTCCCTGAGGCTTGGCCCCGCCACAAACAATTGGCAGGCCGTCTGCTGGTCTTCGGAATTGGGGCTGTTCGCTGCAGTTGGTGTGACCGGCGTCGGTAACCGCGCCATGACCAGCGTTTCAGCACATTCCTACATCTATCGGAGCTAAATTCATGTTTGAGATTGGAGATCGCGTGCTGCGCATTGAAATGCGTGAAACATGCGGGGCGACCGTTGTCGAAGTCAGGTCAGACGAAGACGGAAATCACTACCGGATCTCTTACGATGAAGGCGGTGAAGGCTACTGGCCGGAAAACGCGCTTCAGCCGGAAATTTTATAGAGGAAACAATTCAATGGATGGAGACTGGTTTGGTATGGCTGCCAGCGCAGCTGGCGGCGGCGTGTTTGGCGTTGTGGGGACGGTGCTCGGACGTGTTGCCGGGTATTTCGAGGCGCAGCAACAACATGTCTTTGACAAGTCGCGCTGGCAGCATGAAACGGAAATGGTCCGCCTCAATCTGGAAGTCGGCCAGGCAAAATCAGAAGCAGAGCAGGAGCTTGCGAGCTTGCAGGGCTCTTGGGCGGGACTTCGCTCCAGTCTGGAGGCTGAGGTCAGTCTCACATCGAGCTATCCCTTGGTAAACGCCATACGCGCGCTCACGCGGCCTGCGCTGACCCTTTTGCTGTGGGTGATCACAGCGCTCGTTTTCTTCAATGTCGAGACCGACATGAAAGCCCGCATTGTCGAAACCTCAGTATTCGCGGCCACAGCGGCAACGCTCTGGTGGTTTGGTGATCGAACCGGGCCGGCACATCGCCCACGGCCAGCGTAATCATCGCGGACCAATATACCAGGCTGAAATGCCAAGGCTCAGCGCGCCCACAATGGATTCCACAATCCGGGCGCGCACATAGCCAATCGGATAGTTCGCATGCACATCAAAGGCGAGGATGACCAGATACCCCGCAGCCAATGCATACATGGCGTAAGACGCAAAAGGCGCCACCCCGCGGTTCATGTCATCGCCAATCATCACGCCAAGCACGCAGATAAACGCCATAATTGCGGCAAACAGAGCCATGAGCACGCTCAGCCACAGCGTCGCAGAATCTGGTGTCTCACCCTCACGGCCAATGGTGCCGCCCCAGCGTGAGCCGGAGAGAAAGCACAGCAGGCCCGCGCCATAGAGCGCGATCGCGATGATCGAATAATGCCACAGTGCCAGAATCTCTTCGCCGGTCTCAATGCCCAGAAACGTGGCGGGCTGAAACGGAAACCAGACGAACCAGTCCGCGATTATGAAGGGCGCGGCCCCAAGAAGGGTCAGGATGACGGCATTTGCGCCTGATTTTTGAACCATAGGGGCTCCTTCATCAGTTTCGGACGGTGGCAGCGATGGCCGATTTCCAACCGTCTATCAGTGCATTGCGTTCGCTTGATGACATAGAAGGCTCAAACCGGTCGGCAATCTGGCGGGCATCGTGCCAGTCATCGAGGCTCATCCAACCAAGTTCACCTGCGGCCAGAACCGCCGCGCCAAGCGCCGTCATTTCCGGGCTTGCGGGACGTTCGACAGGACGGTCGGTGATGTCGGCCAGGAATTGCATCAGCCAGTTGTTTTCGGCCATGCCGCCATCAACGCGTAGGACATCCACCGCGCAGCCATCCTGCTCAAACGCCCGAAGCAGATCGAGCGTCTGATAGGCGGACGCTTCAAGGCCGGCTCTCACAATTTGCGCAGCGCGTGTGCCCCGACTGAGACCGGAGATCTGCCCGCGCGCATCGGCGTCCCAGTGCGGCGCGCCAAGGCCGGTGAATGCGGGCACGAAATACACACCGCCATTATCCTCGAGCCCAGCTGCCATAGCCTCAGTATCGGCAGCCGACGAAATCAGCTGCAGTTCATCCCGCAGCCATTTTACCACGGTGCCTGCATTGAAGATTGAGCCTTCCAGCGCCCAATGCGTCCGGCCCTGCGCCTGATAGGCGGTGGTGGCGAGAAGCCGGTGCTCCGACATCAGAATGTCTGTCCCGGTATTCGCCACGAGAAAAGCGCCTGTGCCATATGTGATCTTGGCTTCGCCGGGACGGGTACAGGCTTGTCCGACAAGCGCGGCCTGCTGATCGCCAATAATGGACAGGATCGGGATTTCGCGCCCGAACAGCTCGCGGTCGGTATGTCCGAACTCTCCGCCACTGGAACTGATGAAGGGCAGGATCGACCAGGGCACATCGAACACTTTGCACAAATGCTCTGACCAGGACGAGGCAGACAGATCCATCAGGGCCGTCCGGCTGGCATTGGTGACATCCGTGGCATGTTCGCGCCCGGAGGTCAGCCGCGCCAGCAGAAAACTGTCCACTGTACCAAACGCCGCCCGACCGGCATCGGCAGCGCTTTTCGCAGCAGGATGATTGTCCAGCAGCCAGCGCACTTTTGTTGCAGAGAAATATGGGTCGAGCAGCAGCCCGGTCAGCGATCTGACGACGCTTTCGTGTCCGGCATCTTTCAGCGTCTGACACGCCGATTGTGTCCGCCGGTCCTGCCAGATAATCGCCGGCCCGAAAGGTTCGCCCGTGTCTTTGTCCCAGATCAGGGTGGTTTCGCGCTGATTGGTGATGCCAATTGCGGCGATATTCACCGCGCCGCCACACTGCTCGATCACCTTCCGGCAAACGGCGAGCGTACACGACCAGATCTGTTCGGCGTCCTGTTCAACCCATCCATCCTTCGGAAAGCTGAGCGGAATTTCTTCCTGAGCACTGGCATGCGCACGAAGCTCCCGGTCAAAAGCAATCGCGCGGGTCGAGGTGGTCCCCTCATCAATGACCAGAATATACTCACTCAACGCGCCGACTCCCTTTGTGTTTTCACCAAGGTATCAAACGCGCACTCGGAGAAAACACAAGCGCTGTAAAAATGCGCGTGCGATCTGACGTCACTGTTGCTGAGCGGGGGGCTGCCATTGTTCCAGCGCGCCATAAAGGAGTGTCAGTTCAACAATGAAGCTTCCGCGGGTCACGCCATAATTCGCAACGAGATAATCACGCAACCAGACATTTCCACCATCCATAACGGCCGTCATGAAATTATTATTGGCATTGTATTGCATGACCTGTTGGGCGGTCGGTTGCGTCGCAATGTCGGGTTTCGCCAGCATGATGAGTCCCAGGCATCCGGCAGCCGCGCCACACGCTGTCGGTTGCAGCACCAGCTCCCAATTCCGTGCATCGCTGACAATGACCGCCTCAGAGCCGCCAATGGTCTGACGACGGACATTCAGCCCGACTTCGGTGATCAGCGGCTCAATCGTCTCGGGATTGAAGTTCTGAATAAGCCCCAGCGGATTGGAGATGACCTGTTGAGGAGCTTGCTGCTGGGCCTGTGCTGGAATTGCGCCAAGGAGCGCCAGACCGAGTACGGTCATCAGATATTTCATGCGGAATCCTTCCTATATGCGTGGACGAAAAGCTGTGCCCACGTCCACGCATTTCAATGCCAGAATTGAGGTAACGAGTCTCAGGCGTCTTTTGTTTCAGTCACCCATTCTTCGACCAACTCTTCGAGCATGGCCAGCGGAACCGATCCGTCCTTTAGTACCACATCATGATAGTCGCGAATGTCGAACGCATCGCCGAGTTCACCACGCGCCCATTCACGCAATTCGATGATCTTCATCATGCCGATCTTATAGGCTGTGGCCTGACCTGGCATCACGATGTAGCGTTCAATCGCTTTTCGGCAGTCACCTTCCGGGTTCGGTGTATTGGTGATCAGGTAATCGATGGCCTGTTCGCGGGTCCATTTCTTATCGTGAATGCCAGTGTCGACAACCAGACGCGCCGCGCGCCAAAGCTCCATCGCCAGTCGCCCAAAGTCTGAGTACGGATCTTCATAAAAGCCGAACTCTTTCGGGAAGTATTCTGAATAGAGCCCCCAGCCCTCCGTATAGGCTGTATAGCCGCCATATTTGCGGAATTTCGGAATGCCTTCGAGTTCCTGAGCAATCGCGATCTGCATATGGTGACCCGGAATGCCCTCATGATAAGCGAGCGCCTCCATTTGATACAGCGGCATATCCTTTGTGTTGTAGAGGTTGGCGTAATACGTGCCCGGGCGCGAACCATCCGGCGCAGGACGCTGGTAAAAGGCTTTGCCAGCTGATTTCTCACGGAATGGCTCAACGGCTTTCACCACCATCTCAGCCTGCGGGAAGGTGTTGAACATGTCCGGCAATTCTTCGCGCATGGCGTCGATCATTGCGGTGGCCTCAGCCAGATATTCGGCCTTGCCTGCCTCGGTGTTCGGCTTGAAAAACCGGTCATCTGTCCGGGTGTATTCGAAAAAGTCCTGTAGCGTGCCCTCAAATCCGACTTTCGTCATGATCTCACGCATCTCACCATGAATGCGATCCATTTCGGCAAGCCCGAGATCATGAATCTCAGAGGCGCTCAAATCCGTCGTCGTCATGAGATTGAGCCGCATGGCGTAATACGCGTCAGCGTTCGGCAGTTTCCAAACACCATCCTCGGTGGTGGCGTTCATCCGATCTGTGTCGATATAACTGACGAGATCCTGATAGGCGGGCTCGACTGAGATCACCAGAGCTTCAATGGCAAGATCCAGAAGCGCTTCATGTTCGTCATCGCTGATGTCACCGGCTTCGTGCAGCGCATCAATCTTCTTCCGGAAATCGTCCATCAGAGGGCTGTCCGTCATGCCTTCATTTTCGTTGAACGGGTAGCCGGTAATCACATTCAATGCGTCAGAAATGACATAGTCATAAACGAAGGCGGGGGGACGAATGCCTTTCTCTGCAGCGTTTCTCGCGTTCTCGATATGTCGGCCGAGATACTCATTCACGCCATTCAGGCGGGCGATATAGGCTTCGGCGTCGGATTTGCTGGTGATCTGATGCTGGTTGATCAGAAACGCGGGAATACCTGACTGCTCACCATTCATCTGGTCAAAGATGTAGCCGTGGTCTCGGAACGGGAAGGCGCGTTCTGCACGTTTGAATTCATACTCGAACAGGCGATAAGACAGCTTCGCACTGTCATCGAGTTTTTCAAAGTCGAACTCCGATGTCATGGTGTCATAGGCGGCCTTTAAAAGCTCGAAATCCTCGACAGCTCTGGCGTCAGAGGCATCATCCCATTGGTCATAATCTGTTTTGATCCCAAGAAAGGTCTGCGTCATCGGGCTGCGCGAAACCTCAAGATTGAACTGCTCTTCCAGAAAAGCATTCAGTCGGGCTGTTTCAGCGGCAATGTCTTCGGCCGTGATGGCGGGCGATGTCATTTGGGTTTCAGCCGGGGCAGGCGGCGTTGGTGTTTCGGTCGCGCAGGCCGTTAGTGTGAGGATGGTCGTTAGTGCGGTCAGGGTGCGGGTCATGAAGGCGTGTCCTGTGAGTCAGAAATTACCGACACGCTAGCACCGGCGCAGCAGGGTGCAATGGCAGGGATTCCAGAAGGGTATTTTCGCGTATTGTGCAGATATGAGTGTCCAAAACGCAGGCAATCGAATTCACTGCGGCGATCCGTGGGAGAAGACGTCTTTCAGCCAGGAGAGGCTTGTTGCAATCTGTTGATATATATGGGAAAAATTGGCGCCTGACCCCGTAGCCATATGTGGGGACAGGGGGGTGACTGATCGGAATCAGGTGCCTCTAAGTTTCTATTGTTAGCATTTTGAACAAAATATGACAAGAGGCGATCAGATAGCGAGCAAGCCGTCTATCAAGGCGTCACCAAGGCCCTGTTTTGAAACGAAACTCCTGATCTACATGCGCTCGTCTCGAAGGATATTCCTTGGACTGAGTATTCCGACTTTTTTGAACTATTGCTTTTCCGGTGGGATTTGTGTGTCAGTGCTATCTGGCAGCCGTCATTCTGACATCACTTTGAGAATGGATTATGGAATGAAACTCTTTTTCTCGCCCACCTCTCCCTATGCCCGTAAAGTCAGAATTGTCCTCCGCGAGACTGGACAGCTCGAGACCGTCGAAGAAACGCCTGCCAACGCACTCGCTGAGGGGGCGGCTGACATGATCGGAAATCCATTAAGCAAGGTGCCTTCGCTCTTGCGCGACGACGGAAGCACTCTGTTTGACAGCCCTGTCATCTGCGAATGGCTCGCTGCGCAGGCGCCGGACTGCGAACTCATCCCTGCGGACGGTGAAGCGCGCTGGTCGTGTTTGCGCCGTCAGGCTCTGGGCGATGGTGTACTCGATGCGGCCTTCAGTTCAGTGATGGAAACAAAGCGTGCCGATGCAGAGCAATCAGCGCACTGGATGACCCGATGGCGTAATGCCATTCTGCGCAGCGTGGCCGAGATGGAGAAAGATGTCGCTGGAGCGGGCGACCGGTTCGACCTTGGGGACATCACTTATGCCTGTGCGCTTGGCTATCTCAATTTCAGGTTGTCAGACATTGATTGGGCCGCCATGTATCCGGGATTGGCTGACTGGTATCAGGCCCGGGCCGCCAGATCATCCATGGTCGAAACGCAGCCGCCAGTGGGCTGAGGCTCGGTCCCGTCAAAACTGCAAACAAAAACGGCCACGTCGAAACATGGCCGTTCTTCAATGACGTCGCGTCGGGTTTATGACGTCGCGCGATTGGTTTCGGCGTAAGCCTGATTGAGCGCTGCGTTGTTCAGCTGAGCGAGAGTTTGCTCAACCAGGTCGCGGGCGCATGCCTTGTCGTACATATTGGCAAGAACTGACGTCTCTTCATAACGGCAGGCCGCAATGGCTTGCTGTTCGATGGATTTCAGCTGAGCCGCAGACGATACGGCATTACGATCGACCGTAATGGCTGCCTCGAATTTGGTCGATGAGCCTGCATGCGCTGCGCCGGTGATCATGAGGGCTCCGAGGGCAAGGGCCAGTGTGCGTGTCATGGATAACTCCCAGAAAGTTTTGAATATATTTTGAAATCAGCTTCCGACTCCTCGCCGGTTGTGGGGGATGGGCGGCATAGGAGAAGCCGGAGCTGATATGTGACATTGTGTCATGATGTGCAAAAAATGGCAACAAATGCTCGATTAAAGAGCATTACACATGTTTGTGAAATTAATCAGTTTGAGCACCCGGCCCGGGAAACTCTCCAGATATCAATGCTGTGGAGGAGGGGAGAAAGAGCGGATGCGGAATGGCGGACACAAAAAAAGGCCGGATATTCCGGCCTTTTCTTGAATTTCAGCTGTAGGAGATGGCGCTATTCAGCGTCGATTTCGCTCTGAACCCAGCGGTCGACACGCTTTTCCAGCAGATCGAGCGGCAAGCCGCCGCCGCCAAGGATGGCATCATGGAAGCCGCGAATATCGAATTCAGGGCCGAGTTCCTCTTCAGCTTTCGCGCGCAGCTCCTGGATTTTGATCATGCCGATCTTGTAGCCAGTCGCCTGACCCGGCCATGTGATATAGCGCTCAACTTCAGCCACAGCCTGCGCATCGGTGATGGCAGAATTCTCTTTGAAATAAGCAATGGCCTGTTCTTTGGTCCAGCCCTTGGTGTGCAGTCCTGTGTCGACAACGAGACGGATAGCACGCCAGATTTCAGACCCTAGGCGACCAAACTCAGACAGGGAGTCCTGATACGTGCCCGGCATTTCTTTCGCGAGCCATTCTGAGTACAGCGCCCAGCCTTCGACATAAGCCGTATAGAATTGCTGCGTCCGGAATTGCGGAATGTCCGTCAGTTCCTGAGCGATGGAAATCTGCATGTGGTGGCCCGGAAGCGCTTCGTGATAGGCGATTACTTCCAGCTCGCGTTTTGGCATCGCCGTCATATCAGACAAATGGGCGTAGTATACGCCGGGCCGGGAGCCGTCAGGCGTGCCCGCATTATAGTGCTGCGCCGCCCCGTCCTGCTCGCGATAGGGTTCAACGCGTTTGACAACCACATCCGCTTTTGGCAGCAGGCCGAAATAGTTCGGCAGCTGTTCCTTGATGTTGTCGATATAATAGGTTGCACCATCAATATATCCCTGACGGCCTTCATCGGTATCGGGGAAATAGAGGCGCTCATCGTCTTTGGTGTCACGCAGGAAAACGAAGAAGTCCTGCAGACTGCCTTCAAAGCCAAACTCTTCCTTGATGGCTTCCATCTGGCTGCGAATGCGGGCCACTTCATCGAGGCCAATCTGATGCACTTCGTCAGCGGTCAGATCCGTTGTTGTGGAGCTGGCCAGTCGATAATCATAAAAGGCTTTGCCGTCAGGCAGTTTTGAAACGCCGAAGCTCTCATCTGCATTTTCGATGTCGGTTTCGAGCCATTCGATCAGCCGGTTATACACGTCGGCAAAAGCGCCTGTCAGTGCCGTCTCCGCATCCGCGATCAACTCGTCGGCACGCTCCTGTGGCATGCCTTCCGAGTCAACGAGATAGGCGACTTTGGTTTTGAAGTCCGACAGAATTGAATTGTCTTCGCCGTCATCAAACGGAGCGCCTTTGACCAGATTCTGCGCCTGTATGAGTGCGCCGCGATAGGCAAATTTTGGCGGACGAATATCCATTTCGGCTGCGGCTTCAGCCTGATCTATCAATTCATTCATTGCAACGGCAAAGCCATCGATACGCTTCACGAAGGCGATCGCGTCTTCTTCGGTGTCCACACGGTGGAACGCGATCAGGAAGTCTGCCGGATAGGTTTGCCAGCCGCCCATCTGTTCGAAAATATAGCCGTGATTGCGCCACTTCCAGCCTTCCTCGGCGCGCTCCAGGATCAGCTTCCACAGATCATAAGAGGTCTGAGCTTCCGGCGTGAGAAGATCGTAATCGAAATTCTCTTCCATTTCCTGGGTCACAGATCGCCGCCATTCGAGATCAGCCAGCTGAGCTGCTTCTGACATGTCGTCGACCTGATCATATTTCTCTTTTCGACCAAGCTGGGTCAGAGAGATCGGACTCCGGAGCAATTGCTCTTCATACTTTTCGTCAAACCAGGCATTCAGACGAGCGGTCTCTTCAGCAATGGCAGGGGCAGTCGGCGTCGCGACGCTTGCCGAGCTGGAAGAGGTAGGTTCGGCAGGAGGGGGTTCTGAACCGCCGCAGGCCGCCAAAGCGATCAGCGCGATAGAAGAAAGAAGAATGGAACGCATAGTGTAGGGACTTTCCCATTTTGAAAAACTGTTGCGAATCATACTGGTTTCTGCGGAAAGGAAAACCCGCCTGCGGTTGTCCGCCAGAATTGCTTTCCCTTTTGCGGGCAAATCGAGCAATTCGCGGCTTGGACATGTGCCATTGGCCCGGGCAGGCTTGACCTGAGTGCGCGATTGGGCACTTTGAGTGTGTATTCCGGAGGGTTTTATGAAAACGATTTTAACAGCAATGTGCGTGACAGGCCTCGCCGTGTCTTTGGCGGCGTGCGAAACAACGCGGGCGGACGGCTCTACAAAGTCGCCAATGTCGAGCACGGTTGGCACCAAGGTTTCGACCAATGAAGCGGGCGAGGAAATCATCTGTAAGCGCGATTACGCAACGGGCTCTCGCGTGAAATACAATGAGATTTGCGGAACCGCAGAAGAATGGGTTCTGATCGAAGAGGCCAATCAGCGCAAAATGCGTGATATGACCGAATCACCGGCAGCCAATTCAAACTAGGCGTCCGACTATCAGGCTCCTGCAATGTGCGGAACGCCTCGATCTCAAACCGTTAACCTGAGCGCACGTGAAGGCGTTCGGGCCTGATGCCCGGGCATTCGGGCATCTTATGCGTCTGCCGCTCCAGCCACACCCGGCAAAAATTGCCGGTCTCTGGGCAATTCTAGACTCTTTATTAACCTTTTCTTTGGATTCGTTAACCGTAGGCAAATGCGGAGTAATGAATCGTGACCGGGATGGAAGTCCTCGACATTGGCAGGGAAGCGCTGTGGACGACTGTCATGATGGCAGGTCCGGCGATGATTATCGGTCTGCTCGTCGGTGTCGCCATCGCGCTATTCCAGGCGCTCACACAGGTTCAGGAGATGACGCTCGTCTTCGTTCCGAAGATTGTGGCCATCTTTCTCGCGCTTCTGATCTTTCTTCCAATGATGGGCAGTCTGATCGCGGCCTTCGCAAACGATGCCTTCGCGCGCATCGCGGCCATGTGACGGGGTGGAACCGCTTCTGCCATATGTCTGGGCTGGCGGGCTGTTGTTTGCTCGCATCGGATCGGTATTGATGCTCGCTCCTGGCTGGGGCGAGCAATCTGTTCCGGCACGCTTTCGTTTAACAGCCGCCCTCATGGCCACCCTGGCGCTCGCGCCCGGGCTGATTGGTACGTTACCCGCGCAGCCTGAAGGGTTGGGAGCTGCCCTGTTTCTGGTGATTGGTGAGGTTCTGATCGGGTTGATGCTAGGCGCGGCGGCACGCATGTTCATGTCGGCCGCGAACGTTGCAGGGCAGGTTACCGCTATGCATACCGGCCTTGCTGCCGCCATGCAGTTCGACCCCATGCAGCAGGCACAGGGCAATTTGATGAGCGCCTTTTTCTCGCTGATCGCTGTTGTGCTGGTGCTGTCAGCTGGGGTTCACCGCTGGATGCTGCAGGGCGCGGTCGACAGCTATACGCTCTTTCCGCCGGGTGTGTATCCGGACATGGCTGACGTCGCCGAATATGGCACACGCGCCTTTGTGGAGAGTTTCCGGCTCGGTCTGCAAATCGCCGCGCCCGCTATCGCCTTTGGTCTGATCTTCAATCTGGCGCTGGGTCTTGCCGCGCGCCTCATCCCGCAGATCCAGATCTTCTTCATCGCTCTGCCCAGCTCCATCATGTTGGGGCTGGTCGTTGTCATGATCGGCATGGGGTCGGGCTTTCTCGCCTGGCTCAATGGCTTTGACAGCTTTCTTCAGAATGGAGGCGGTTAGGCAACCTAATGGCTGACGACCAGGATAAGAGTCAGAAGACAGAAGAGCCCACCCAGAAAAAGCTCGACGACGCCCGAAAGAAAGGTGACGCCGTCCGAAGCCAGGATGTGCCTATCTGGTTCATGATGCTCGGCATCGCGCTCTTGATTGCGGCGTCCGGCCCACTCATGCAGATGATTGCGCGTCCTTTGCAGAGCCTGCTCGACCATCCGCACCAGTTTCGTCTGGAAGACGGGGGGGCCATGCAGCTCACCGAGGCGCTGATCTGGGCGCTTGCGCCTGTTGCTGCTATCGTGTTCGGCGTGCTGGCCTTTACGGCTTTGTCCGGTCATCTGATCCAGAACCGACCCGCCTGGACGGCGGAAAAGATGAAGCCAAAGCTCTCCAAGCTGTCGCCTCTGGAAGGCATGAAGCGGATATTCGGGCCGCAAGGCCTGATGAACCTCTTCAAATCGATCCTGAAACTCGTCGCGATCACCGGTGCGCTGGCCTATGCCGTCTGGCCCAATCTGTCGCTGATCGAGCGCGCTGGCGCGATGGATTTGCTCATGCTGACCGGTTTGCTGCAACAGCTTGCGGGCCGCTTGTTAATCGCAGCGCTTGTCGTCGTCGGTATCATCGCGGCGATCGACTACATCTTTCAGAAACAGCAATTCGACCAGCGCATGAAAATGTCGCGCCAGGAAATCAAGGACGAGCATAAACAGTCCGAAGGTGATCCGCAGGTCAAAGCGAAAATCCGACAGCTGCGGCAACAAAAATCACAACAGCGCATGATGGCGGCTGTGCCTGACGCCACGGTGATCGTTACCAACCCGACCCATTATTCGATCGCGCTGCGCTATGATGATGAAACGCCCGCGCCGATCTGTATTGCCAAAGGGGTGGATGAGG
>CEPO01007996.1_pt1 | contig 11697 bp, 13 predicted proteins | sample 530481 | NCBI WGS metagenome assembly CEPO01 (sample SAMEA2620198, study PRJEB7988) | marine metagenome | biome: marine biome (ENVO:00000447); feature: surface water layer (ENVO:00002042); material: "saline water (ENVO:00002010), including plankton (ENVO:xxxxxxxx)" | depth 5 m
TCAATAGGGTGGGAAATTTATAGTCTCAAGGTCCGAAAAACGTACACTTCTGCCGTTTAGTCCTGGCAAGCGCCAGGCGCTGTGGACGCAGGCCGTCTCGATCCACGACGACAACAAGACCGAATACGTCGTCCAACGCGTGATGCGCCTGGTCGAGCGCACCGCCGATCGCGATGGCCAGTTGCTGCTCGAACCGGACTATGAGTTGGAAGGCTGGTGGACCAGCCTGGACGAGGCGCCGGAGGCGGTGATCAAGCGCTACCAGGCGCATGCCACCCATGAGCAGTTTCACAGCGAGATCAAGACCGATCTCGACCTGGAGCGCTTGCCGTCCGGCAAGTTCGCCACCAACGATCTGATCCTGCATCTCACCCAGTTGGCCTACAACATCCTGCGCCTGATGGGACAGCTGGGCATGACCGGCGAGCTGAGCCCGGTTCGCCACCCGGCCAAGCGGCGCCGGCTGCGCACCGTGCTACAAGAGTTGGTGCACCGTGCGGCGCTCGTGATTCACAAGGCACGGCAGATCATCCTCGACTTCGGGCAGGATATCGGGCGCATGACGGTGCTCAAGACGCTGCGGAGCCGACTGCGTTATCCACGAGGAACGCCATGCTGACCGTCAATCGGCGACACTCTATCCACAAGCAGTTCCAAGCGACACGCGATCGCCAGATATGTCGTGCCTGGCGGGTGGAAAGGCATGACAAAACGGGCCGTCAGCACCGATCAGCACGGTGGGTTTTGGCAATAACGGGCTTGCGAAAGCCAACTTGCACGGGGCGAATGATCAAAAAGTGCTCGCTGGCGGTGATAGGGAAAGTGTCGGCGCCGGCTTCACGGATTCAGGTTTTCTTTATTCATAACGACTCCCGACTTACTTATTTTTTGAGTGAAGATGGGTAGCCAGCGTTCGTCGTGGATTCAATTAGTTGCTCGACACTGGTTTTATCGTCATCGAAGGTAACCACGACCTGCCTAGTCGCTAAAGTAACATCGGCGTTGCTGACGCCCTCGACATTCTTTAAAGCCCTTTTCACGGTGAAGGGACACGTCACACAATTCATACTCGGTACATCCAAGGTTACTGTTTGCTGCTCAGCCCACGTACCAACACTAAACAAAGCTAAAAGGGACAATAAAGCGATTTTTTTCATAACATTTCTCCAAAAAAAGGTGGTTTTCTTACGGTCTTCATTAAGCGAATAAAATAATCCAATAATTGCTGGTCACTAATACCAATGCAGTCAGTGCAGTTAACCAAAAAATAATTTGCCGACGTTTGCGTACTTGAGGAACCGCACAGGCGGTACCTGGCTCGCACGCCTCAACAGGGCGATAGACCTTCCAGCCTGCATAGCCAAATAAAGCGATAACGAATAGGATAAAAATGGGCCGGTAAGGCTCAAAGAACGTCAGGTTGCCAATCCAGGAGCCACTGACACCTAGCAGCAATAAAATGCATGGACCTGCACAGGACAAGCCTGCGCCGATGGCGGCGATGATTCCACCAATAAGTGGTAGGTTAGTTTCTTTTTTTGACACTGCTTACTCCTCGTATTAGTTGTCGATTGAATAAGTCTATGAGCCGTACCAAGTACGGAGTCAAGCGTTATTTGTGACAAAATAAGAAAAAGTCACTAGGGTTGTAGGGAGTCGATAATAGGACAATAACTATCATCGTCATTGCTATTACATTGTGTTAATAACTCCATTAGCGCACTTTCTAACCGTTTCAGGTCTGCCATCTTTTCTTTGACGGTGCTCAACTTATATTCTGCAAGCTCTTGAACCTGTCCACATGGGTGATCATTCAAACTCAAGAGGTTGGCAATTTCATCTAGCGTAAATCCAAGCACTTGTGCGCGTTTGATAAAGCGAATTCGACTCACTGTGTCATCGGGATAGTGGCGGTATCCCACTTCGGGTTTAGTCGGTTGCAGAATTAAGCCTCTACGCTCATAAAATCGAACTGTTTCAACGTTTATATCGAGCTCTTTGGCAACTTTGCTGATACTTCGTGTCATTTTTCACCTCCTCTTTTCACAAACGGTACCTATGAGCTATTTTTACACCCACAAAAATCTTGGATGGTATTATTGTCGACAATTGACCTCCCACTATATAGCTTAGTCCTTGTTAACCGGTATTTGAAAGAGAAAACTAGGCAGGTGTTAGTTAGACCGATATCTGTTTTCCCTCAATGAAAAGTACTAAATTCTGGGGCTTCTGATTAGTTAGGAAAATTATTGGTTGTTCCAATGATGCTCAATGTGAGCTATCACCACATTAAAAGTGACTAAATTAAACCCTGTAGGGCTTACTACTCGATCAGTGTCACCTTATCTTCCCAAAACCTTAGATAGAAACAGCTATGGCGCCTTGTATGGCATGCAAACCCAACTTGGCTTACTTCGGCGAGAAGAACATCGCCATCGCAATCGGCTGCAATGGATTTCACGGTTTGCGAGTGGCCAGAGCTGCTACCTTTTCGCCACAAGCCTTGTCTTGAACGTGACCAGTAGCACATTTTCCCTGTTCTCAGTGTTTCATCTAAAGACTCTTTGCTCATCCAGGCAAACATAAGTACCTTCTTTGACTTCTCATCTTGAGCAATCACAGGAATGAGCCCATCGGCATCAAAGTTTAGCTCTGCTATCACCTTGTCTAAGGGATAGCTCGTGCCAGTCGCATCGTTTTCAATTGATTTAAACCAGTGTTTCATACTACTTACTCGTGTGCGTTCTTAAAAGTGGCCAGCAAGAGAAGTTGCGCGAGTATCTCTCTCGGCTCTCAAAGTACATTGCTTGCTGTGCAATTTTTATTAGGCAAGCAAGACAACCCAATAGTTACTAGTCACTAACACTATGGCAAATAATACGGTTAACCAAAAAATATACTGTCGACGCTTGCGAACTTGAGGCACGGCACATGCATCACCTGGGTTGCAATCCTCAACAGGGCGATAGACTTTCCATCCTGCAAAACCAAGTAATAATATAACGAACAGGATAAAGATGGGCCGGTATGGTTCAAAGAACGTTAGACTGCCAATCCAGGAACCACTGACACCCAGCATGAGTAAAATGAGTGGTCCTGCACAGCAAATGCCTGCGCCTACGGCAGCAATAAATCCGCCAATAAGTGGTAGACTTGTTTCTTTTTGGGGTCCTGTGGAAGAACCGACAAATTTGACAAGTTTGCACAAGCCGACAAAAAGCGATTAGTTGTGAAGTCCATCATCACGCCAAAAATGCTGTTTCACATGATCCTCCAATATCCTTGCCATCGCATCCACATTAATTTTCCCACTGCTTTTCTTGAAGTTATACCGGCCAGTAAATAACGTATGTGTCCAGGCAATCGGTGAAATCCTGGTAAATTCGTCAATGACCGCTTGTGAGGCACCATTGGCCAACATCCTTTGGTACACGGCATTCAAGATCATACTATTGTAGGCCACGATACAGTTCGCGATTAACCTGGCAGCATGTGCGCTGACCCGGTTTTCGACGATTCTTTTACCTTGAAAGATGCCGTTATAAGTCTTCCGAATATTGCTCTGAAGCTGATGATAGGCTTCTGTTCGGTTGCGGGCGCTTCGGATTGCTTTTCTGAGCTGCATATCATCAATAAGGTTGAGCACATGGATACTCTTGAAGAGGGTATTGTATTCGAACAGTGCCGCTTTTAGCCTGGCGTACCGGGCATGAGAGTTAAGTTTGCGGATGATATTGCTTTGGGTGTTTTCCTGCATAATAAGTGAAAGCAATACGCGCATGATACCTCGACGTTGAGATCTGATGCGATCCACATTAATTACGCCTTTGGGTTTTAGGAGATCGGTGTCGTAGTCTAGTGGTGTTGCTGCATAAATATCGTCTGCAGCATCCCGTACATTTTTGATGCTGGGGACATAATCCACGTCGATGGAATCCAACGTGACAAAATTCAGCTTGTTCAATGAATGGTTGTCACCCGTCACCATGTGGATATCAATATCGGTTTTGTTGTTGTAGATCATGTCGTAGAGCGAATGCCCTTCGTATTCATTCAAGCCGATATTTTTTGCATTGACCGCTACATAGTTAGCAAGCAGGGTGTAAAGAGAAATACCCCGGCCTCTACCCAAGTACTTTCTAGAATAACGGGACTGAATAGTGCTGTCGGTGGTCGAATGTTTTTGCCCATCGGCATCGGCCAGCACTTTCTCATCCATGAGGTTCCATTGTTTGAAAATCGGTAACGCTTGAATATGATTGCTGACAATATCATTGGCGGCGCACAGCGTATCCACTCGCACGAAATCCTCACGCATTGCACGCAACTGGCTGATTTCGAGATCGGACATATCTGCCATTTTCAATGTGCCGAACCCAAACGCCTCGGATAATAAGCAGGCGTTGATCGCCAACGGCAGCGGTTTTTTCCGCTTGGTATAGCGATCTTTCATGTGTGTAAATGCGCCCCACATTCCGATCCGATCGCCGATGAACATGACGATACTGGCAATATCCAGCTTTTCAACACTGTCATAGAGCAAACTCCAGTGTTGTTGACCGGTCTTGGTTTCTCGAATATTAAATCCAGGATTATTATTCTCACGGATATTGTAAGTCGTTCGCGACCAGGCGCCATTCAGCTCCTGAAGCGCCTCATCAAGTCGTTGATCACAGTAGATGGGTATCTTGGGATAACCAAATTCAGCCGCGATTTTCTCTACATCATCTACCAGCGCATCGTCCACCAGATCGGTATCAATATCACAGTAAGAGACACTGTTATTGCAATAAAGGCGGCCTCGGTCAATTTCATGGTAAATTTTCTGATAGACAAAGAACTCGAACAGATACGGATCAAGGTGCGTATCACTCGACTCCCGCTTTAAGTATTGATTCATGTTTTTAGGGGTGGTGAATCCCAGGTCATCACAGATTTTTAAGTCCGATGGGCTTCTTCCACTGGCATAATGCGCTTTCAATAGATTAATCAGTTCACCGATATAGCTGTTTTCCTTGTAGTACTCCAAATTGACTGTTGTAAATATCGGACGAAGATACAATGCAAATATGCGTGAAGATTTACCATAGTACTCCCACAAAGCGGCTTTCTTATCAAAAGATTTTCCCTCCAGAAACTCTGCCATAGCTGAAAACTGCTCTTTGGGCAACAAGCTGTAGGCTGCTTCATTCAGTTCATCCTGGCTCATGCTGGGGCTTCGGTTTGGGAACCACTTCAAAAACTTGGCCAACTTGGGGAAATCGGTCACCACCTTGGAGCTGTGCTCCATGTGAGCCATTGAGGCGTAGGTCTTGCCGGCGTCCATGATTGCGCGCGTGTGGTAGCAAAAACTGACGATCAGATTATCCATGATCTGTTGGTAGCGATGGTAAACAAAGCACAGCGCATAAAGCCATTGTTGCGGTTTACCCAGCCGACGTAAGCGGGACGCGGCATACTGTTCGGCAATATCGGCGTAGTAGCGAACGGCATTCTTTGACAGACCCAGGGACGGAATAAAACCCTTCAATATTTTTTACGGTATCAAATTGTGTTGATTCATTGAAGTACGTCAATGAATCAACAGCACACGCCTAAATAGGAGGCTAACCCAATAACACCAGCAAATGCCAGTATCATCATTACTGCTTCTATACCATCTTTTCGCCTTAGGTACGCATTTCTTATTGCTAACATTTTGTCACCTTGAAATTGAAGCTTACTCCCGTACTATAAAGGCCGTACCATGATACGGTGTCAATAAAAAATCGAGACAATAATCGTCGGGCAAAGTGCTGTTAACAAATACTGTTGTTGCCATATTTTTAACTTCCAGGCTTGACGCCGTACCTTACTACGGCTGATAAAATTCTCACAATTTAGACCACTAACTATAAAACCGAAATACCGAGGCTGATATTCATGAGTAATTGCTGTAGCAAACCTAAAACAACCAAAGCGAACTGTCCGAGTTGTGATGTAATACAAAAATCTGTTGCTTTTGAGACCTTGTTACACCATGTTTCTTCTCCCTTAAACCAAGAAATTCAACCACAAACTTATTATTTCTGCTCCAATCCGCAGTGCAAAACGGTGTATTTTGGAGAGGATGGTCAGCTTATTTCTGTAACACAAGTACGAGGTGTTGTAGGTCAAAAACAAAAATTAGAATCACGACCAATTTGCTATTGTTTTGATGTAACAGCCCAGCAGGTGCTTGATGAAATTACCACCACTGGCAAAAGTACATCGAAAGCCTTTGTCATTGCTCAGACTAAGGCGAAATCTTGTGCTTGTGATATTCGTAACCCTTCAGGCGCCTGTTGTTTGGCAGATTTTCCTACCTAAAATAAAAGGTCGTTGCTGTTGTGAACGTTATTTAGAAAGAAGCGGTAATCTGAAGCCGGATTTAGATTAGTTACAGAACGAACACTTACGAGGATTAAGTTATTGGAATTACAAATAGGAAAACAGCAAAATTGAAGCGTTCTCTATGAGTCACCACGGTAAGTATTGTTAAAAGCAATTAACTATCGATAAATGACGCGGTCATATATGTGTAAGCATCATGGGACGGAATTAATCAAAATTATTAGGAATAACGAACATGCTGTCTCTGGCATCTACATTAAGTTTTGCTCTTGTCGCCGGAATGAGTATACCTGTAGGGGCATTGATCTCGACCAATAAGAGGCTAAGATCTTACTGTTGCCAACATGAGATTGACAGTTATGTTTCTTACTTTGGTGGTGGAGCGCTGCTAGCTGCAATAGCGCTTGTACTTGTACCTTACGGTATAGAACACACCACAATTCCTGATGCCACAGTAGCATTTTTGGCCGGAGGAATTGTCTTTTGGCAACTTAGTTCATGGATGAGGCGTAGACGTAATACCATATCTCAATTTCTTGGAATGATATTGGACTTTATCCCGGAGGGAATAGCGTTAGGCGCAGCTGCGGCAACAGGCTCGAATACAGGGTATCTGCTCGCTGCGCTGATAGCACTACAAAACATGCCGGAAGGTTTTTCAGCATATCATGAAATGAACTCGGGCGGCGTAACAAAAATAAAACTTTGGGTGATTTTTCTTACGGTTCCAATAGTGGGGCCGCTCGCGGCATGGTTGGGCTATACTTGTTTGTCAGCAAGTAATCATGTTCTGGGATTGATCATGCTATTCTGCAGTAGCGGTATCATTTATCTAATTTTTCAGGATATTGCTCCAGCGGCTCATCTAAAAGATCAAGACTTCCCAGCAATGGGTGCCGTAACTGGTTTTTTACTGGGCATGATCGGAACTATGCTAATACATTGATTTTCTACTTCAATCCACAGTGCGAAAGGGTTTATTTTGGAGAGCAAGATTGATGTCCGACCGGTAAAAGCGTCAAATCTAGCCAATCTACCAAAATGCTCAGTGTGGTATGGAGAAAATGCAGCCATATGCTCCCGAGTGATGTGGTGCCCTTACGACTTCAATTGATTAAATGCCTCTGTCATCGCATTCACGTTGTACAAGATTGCAAACAAAATGGTTGTGCTTAACAGTTTTACTTTGCCCATGTTTCAAATTAGCTGGTATTTTCCCACCGTTGGCGAAGAACAGCCAACGAGCAAACTCAATGAACTCTTCACTTTTACAAGTAGCACCTGGGGTCTGGCGATCATCTGCAGGATTTACCGATGAGGAAAAATAAATCCCGTAGAGATGATCGCCAGACCCCAAATAGAATAATTTTTTTTGCAAATAACTGATATCTGCTGGATGCGTCAGCGGATTAGTCTTGAAAGACTGAATCAATGATTGGACTTCATTCCATCTTTCACCGTTTTCCAGCAGAAAAATGAACAGTTGGTGGAAAACATGGCAGTGATCACCACTCAGAAAGCAGAAGTGGAGAAGCAAGTGGCTGTGTTATCCCAGGCATTGGAGGTCGCCAAAGCTGAACTAAAAACCTGCCGGGACAAGATTGTATTTCTGACTGACGAGAACAAAATAATAATTCAGAAAAGGTGATGATTCAGGGGCAATTCAAGCAACTACTGGCTCGCTATGATCGCGTTAGAGCCAAACTTGCCAAATTTGTCGGTTCTTCCACAGGCCCCCGAATTGGCGCAGATTTGGGCACTGGAGGCAGCGACCACCAAAGAGGCGTTACCGGATATCATCAATGTCACGTTGGAATATTTGGTCAAAGAGCGATACGAGTTACCGGCGTTCAGCGTACTTGAGCGGATATGTCAGGCGGCCAGGGCCGAAGTCAACACTCGGTATTACGATCAATTGTGTGGCTTTTTAGAGTCTGAAAGTCGCCAATGCATCAACGATATTCTTCGATCCAGCACAGGACTGAATGGTTTTGGTTGGAGCACGCTGAAAAATGAACCCAAACGCCCGACCCCTCGTAATATCCATGCGTATATCCAATACCTGGAATGGCTGACATCCCTGCAAACACTTTTGCCCACGGATTTGGGTTTGCCTCCGGTAAAACACCAGCAGTTTATCAACGAGGCCAAGGCCCTGGATTACGCCGAATTGATGAAACTAAAGCTGAACAAGCGACTCGCACTCGTCATCGTTTTAATCCGGCACCAATACGCACAAACACTGGATAACGCCGCCGATATTTTTATCAAGTTGCTGTTAAAAATGGATCGCTCGGCGCAGAAGCTGCTGGAGAAATACCTGGCAGACCATCAAAAGCAAACCGATCATTTGATTTCTGTACTGTCTGGGACAGTCAAGGTGTATCTGGATAAACCCGATTCAGTGACAGCTTTTGACCCGGTACTGGGAAAGAACAGTGATCAGTTACTGGCAATGTGCGAACAATATATGGCCTTCGCTGGCAATAACTATTTACCGTTCATGGTACAACTCTACAAAAAGCAACGATCCACCTTGTTCCGCACGATTGAAATACTCAACCTGGCATCGGCCACGGAAGACAAGGACTTGCTCAATGCGTTCCAGTTTATTTTGAAGCACAAAAAGCGTCGCACGGAGTTCCTGTCAATTCAAAGCGATCCGAACGATCCCTCTTCCAGAAATGTCATTAATATTCGCTGGATTCGCGAAAGCTGGTGGAAATTAATCACGGGAAAATCAACCAAATCAGCACAGGTGACGGAGGTTAATAAAACCTGTTTTGAGCTGTGTGTGTTTGAACGGATCGCTGAAGAACTGAGTACCGGTGACTTGTTCATTCCCTACAGTGAAACCTTCGATGATTACCGGGAGCAGATGATCACCTGGGAAGAATACGAAGCGCAGTTGCCTACCTATTGCGAGGAGGTAGGGCTCGTCGCCGGTGATACAGAATTTACAACAACGCTGAAGGAGTCCATGGAAACGAGCTGCCGGAAAGCTGACAGCCAATTCCCGGAGGACGAACTGGTTCGTATTGAAAACGGGAATCTGATTATCGGTAAACCAAAGCCTGATCAACCCTTACCAGAAGTCGAAGAAATTGGAGCGCTTTTGCGCGATCGGCTGGACAAAATTAACCTGCTTGATGTGATTATCAATGTCGAAAAGTGGCTGAACCTGAATAAACATTTTGGCCCGTTGTCGGGCTTCGAATCACGTATCAGCGACCCGGAGTTACGTTTTGTCCTGACCGTGTTTTGTTACGGTACCAACATTGGCCCCACCGAAACCGTGCGATCTGTGCAGGGCGTTTCTCGCAAGCAAGTCGCCTGGCTTAACTTAAAACGCACGACGGAAGCGCGTCTCGATAAAGCTATTGCGAAGATCAATAGCGAGTATAAGAAATACCGGCTCATTGAGTGTTGGGGATCAGGCAGCAGTGTGTCCGCTGATGGAAAACTTTGGGATCTCTACGAAGATAATTTGCTATCTGAATACCATATTCGGTATGGCAGCTATGGCGGCATTGCCTATTACCACGTCTCGGACACCTATATTGCATTGTTCAGCCGGTTTATTCCCTGCGGTGTCTACGAGGCGATTTATATCTTGGATGGCCTACTCAACGATGAATCTGATTTTAATCCGGACACCGTTCACGGCGATACACAGGCGCAATCCACACCCGTCTTTGGCCTAGCGTACTTGCTGGGCATAAAGCTCATGCCCCGTATCCGAAATATCAAAGATCTCAGCTTTTATAAGCCTGATCGCTCCATGGTACTCAAGCATATTCAGTCCTTGTTCAAGGAGCCGATCAAGTGGGATCTCATTGAAAAGCACTATGCGGATATGATGCGACCGGCCATGTCAGTTAAAGCAGGGAAAATAACCGCCTCGACAATCCTGCGCCGGTTCGGCACCAAGAACCGAAAAAACAAGCTGTACTTTGCGTTCCGTGAACTCGGGCGAGTGGTCAGAACCATGTTCTTGCTCGAATACATCACCGACGTTGATCTGCGCAAAACAATCCAGGCAGCGACCTGTAAGAGCGAAGAGTTCAATGAGTTTGCCCGGTGGTTGTTTTTTGCTAATGGCGGGAAAATTCCTGCAAACTTGAGACACGAACAAAGCAAAATCGTTAAATACAATCATTTGCTAGCTAACTTCGCGATCCTATACAACGTAAACGCGATGACCGAAGTGTTTAATCAATTGAAGTCGGAAGGGTACAATATCACCCGCGACATTATGGCCGCATTCTCACCATACCATACCGAGCATTTGGGTAGGCTGGGAAGTTTTGAGCTGGATCTAACCAAGCAGGTTAAGCCCATGACTTTTGAACTGCTGGTTGATTAACTCTTAATATTCATAAGGTTACGTTCGATGTGGCTAATTTCAACGCTTTTACCGGCCGGACCTCTATTTGGGGTTGCATGTTAAATAAGTAGGTTAGTATCAATTGTACAAATCAACTCAACGTAGGCGTATGACATGTCAGATATACATCGAGAAAGTACTGTTAACCTAGCTAAAGTGGTTAGAACCATTAACACCGCACGTAAGCAACTCGCCCCGCTGGTGGCTGATGTTGTTATTGATGCCGTGAATTCTAAAAGTGCCGATTCTGAGCTACTTGAAGTACTTGGTCTTATCTCTGGCCAAGGTATCAGCGCAGAAGAGTTAATTAATGCTTTGCGCGAAGGCATTAGAGCGCGAAATAAATAATGCAGTTATGATGGCCTCTGAGCCTTAGGTAATAGACAATACATGCATATCAGGATAAATCATTATGACCAGTAAAATTGAATTTAAACTTATCAATGTGGTACCGCATCGAGCACTGCGCGACAAAGGGCATGCCAAATTTGCCATCTATGAGGATGATGAGCAAGTAAACTGGTTGTGGATGACGAATGACGATATTAACGCCAACATCAAAGAATATCCTGACCAGCGTGAATACTTAATACAGGGCTTAATTTGATAACCTATGGATTAATCGACTATTGAACAGTTCGGCTGAATTAGCCATCCAATCCGTTACAAAAATTAAAGAGACATATTCATGGGCTTTAGAGGTCTTAAAACATCTTATGGTGATAGAGATGTGTTCTTTATCACTCCATTTGGTGACAAATTTAAACTGCATGTGGAGCCTGCGTACCGCAATAACGGGACACATAATTTAGATGGCTATTATCCGCGTTACTTCAAATCTATCGGGGCAGCTAAGGCATCTCTAACCAAATTTCTTGGCAAGCCTCCTAAGTGGGGTTCTAGGGATTTTCCCCTCTAAAAAGACATAATCCTCTGTA
>CEPO01015421.1_pt1 | contig 11608 bp, 12 predicted proteins | sample 530481 | NCBI WGS metagenome assembly CEPO01 (sample SAMEA2620198, study PRJEB7988) | marine metagenome | biome: marine biome (ENVO:00000447); feature: surface water layer (ENVO:00002042); material: "saline water (ENVO:00002010), including plankton (ENVO:xxxxxxxx)" | depth 5 m
CGCTTCAAGCTGGGAACCGGCGGTGAGTTGATCCGCCGGTCCGGGACGTTCGTCTGAGGCTTATGCGGCGCCAGTCGCAGCCATAATGGCATAAGTGACGCCGATCGTTGCCGCGGCGAGGGCGGTAGACAGCATCAGCACGACCAGCATACCAGGCTTGCGCTCAGCCTGCCGGGCGTCATTCGTTTGTAGTGTCGGATGTGACATGAATAATCTCCTTGGCTGATCCCGGCATTTGAAGCGCCGGGTTCCTACACACTTAATGCGTAACCAGGGACAATCGATCCATTCGACTGATAAACCTTATGTGATCCAGACTGTTACTCGGCGGCCGGCACCGAGGTCTGAATGGATTTAACGTACTCAATTACCGCCTCGGTGCCTTTCGGGCCGAAGTCGAAATCAGGCATATCGTTCGCGCCGACATGGATGCCTTCACGGAAATCAGCCGCGATGGCTTCAGGGTCGAGGTCAGCGAAAACGGTGCGCAAAGGCGGCGCATCTGTCCGCGGACTGTCATCGCTCAGTCCGATCGCGTGGCAGGCCGTGCAGTGCTCTTCGACAATGGCAAGGCCATCCGAGATCATGCCGGCATCCGGGCCGGGCATTTCTGCTGCTTGAGTTGCTGAGGAAGCGGGGTCTTCAGAATTGCCGCAACTGGCCAGAACCAGCGCCAGAAAAGGTAATGATAGAAGGGCGGGCTTCATACAAGCGTCTCCAAACTGAATCGGTGTGAGTATAACAGTGTTCGCATGGGTTGTAACAGACAGGTGCGATGTCGCAGGGCGTTAAGATGGCTTGACGGATGCGCCTCGGTTTTTCATTGGACAAGGCATGAATATTCTCATCATCGGTTCGGGCGGTCGCGAGCATGCGCTTGCCTGGAAAATCAGTCAGTCCCCTTTGGTCGATACCGTTTGGTCTGCGCCGGGAAGTCCTGGCATGAATGAAATCGGTCCCTGCTTTGATCTTAAGGCTAATGATATCGAAGGGCTGTGCCAGCTTGTGTCCCAGCTTGAGCCGGATCTGATTGTGGTCGGACCGGAACAGCCGCTCGCTGACGGACTGGCTGATCGTATCCGGGGAATGGGATTTGACGTTTTTGGACCGAGCGCCGCTGCCGCCAGGATCGAAGCGTCCAAAGGCTTCTCAAAGGATTTGATGGCCAAATACGGCGTGCCGACGGCCGCCTATCAGCGGGTCACGAACTTTGAGGCGGCGTCGAAATTTCTGGACACGCTGGAAGCGCCCTATGTGCTGAAGGCCGATGGTTTGGCCGCCGGGAAAGGCGTTGTGATCGCAAAAACACGGCAGGACGCCGATATCGCCGCCAAATCCATGTTGGCGGGACAATTTGGTGACGCCTCTGCCGAGCTGGTCATTGAGGAATTCATGACGGGCGAAGAAGCCAGCGTCTTCGTCCTCACGGACGGCACGAATGCTGTTCTTTTGCCCGCAGCACAGGACCATAAACGCGCCTATGAGGGCGATAAGGGGCCGAATACGGGCGGAATGGGTGCATATGCGCCGGCACCCGTCATGACAGACGAACTGACCCAGCAAATCCTCGAAACCATTATTGAGCCGACCCTTGCAGGCATGCGTGCCGAGGGCTGTCCGTTTCAGGGTGTATTGTATGTCGGTCTGATGATGACCGACGAAGGCCCGAAGGTTGTTGAGTATAATTGCCGGTTCGGTGACCCGGAATGTCAGGTGCTGATGATGGGCCTCGAAGGCGACATTGTTCCGATCATTCTGGCGAGTTCGACTGGCGGATATTCAGCAACAGATTTCGCGCGGCTCGCCCCTGGTGGCGGCTTCCAGCCTGCTGCCACCGTTGTGATGGCGACCAAGGGTTATCCGGACGACTATCCGAAAGGCTCTACGCTGAATGGTGTCACAACGGCCAACCGACTGGAAGGTGTGAAAGTCTTTCATGCCGGCACCGACATTGATGCGGATGGCGGCCTGATGGCCGTGGGCGGACGAGTGTTGAATGTGACGGCAAAAGGCCAAACCCTCGATCAGGCCTTTCAGCGCGCCTATTCAGGTGTGAATGCGATCAATTGGCCGGAAGGGTTCTATCGGCGGGATATTGGCTGGCGGGTTCGGACCGATTTTGAAATGCCGGCTGATGTGGAAACCGACGAGCCGGGTGAGGCGTGAAGCATTTGTCCGTCGCCGCTTACTGACGGACTTTGAGGTCCGAGGAAATTTGCTTCAGAACGCCGTCAATCAGCGTCAGCAATTCGCTGACTGAATTGCGAATAGTCTCGCAACGATGTTCGATTTCTGTGGGCGTCAATGATGGCGCCTGTCGGGACATGCGAGAGGCCACGCCATCGATAACCGTGAGCGGGGTGCGGAATTCATGGCTGGCGCGTGTGAGCAAGGCTGTTTTGAGGCGCAGCAATTCGACTTCTTTTTCGCGCGCGGCAGCGAGTTCGTGGCGAAGCTGAATGATAACTTTCAGCGCCTCTGCAGGAATTTCAATTTCCTCCTGCGGGATCTCAATGCTGGTGCCTGGCTCCATTACACTGGTCCTTCCCCATACAGATGCGACCGACAAACCGAAGGTCTCATCCCGACCATCCTGCAAGATACACGGACAAGCGTTAAATTTCCGTCCCGGAAAACGGAAATTTCCTGACAAATGGTGCGCTGCCGCAACTTTCAGTTCGATCGGGCATTGCCAAGACATGCCGCAACGTTAATGTCGGCGCGAAAATAACAGACACATCAGCGACATCGGGGAGATGTTTATATGTCAGTCCACGGCGCATCGGCGCAGGAAATGTTCAGTGGCACCAAAGAGGTCGCGGACACACATAAATTCAACGAAGACAATCTATTACAGTGGATGACTGAGCATGTTGGCGGCTTTGAGGGGCCGATGGACGTTCGTCAGTTCAAAGGTGGTCAATCTAATCCGACTTTCAAACTCATCACGCCAAAAAAGGCGTATGTGATGCGGCGCAAGCCGCCCGGCAAACTTTTGCCGTCAGCTCACGCAGTTGATCGCGAATTTCGTGTGATTGCAGCACTCCATCCGCTCGGCTTTCCCGTCGCGCGGCCCTATGCGCTGTGTGAAGATGAAGACGTGGTGGGCACCATGTTTTATGTCATGGACCATGTCGACGGACGCATTTTGTGGGATGGCACGCTGCCTGACTACGAACCTGAGATGCGACGCAAGATCTATGAGGCCAAGGTGAAAACCTTCGCGGATCTGCACAATGTCGACTGGAAGGCCGCCGGACTTGAGGGCTATGGCAAGGAGGGCGAGTATGTGGCCCGCCAGATCCATCGCTGGACCAAGCAATATGTGGCTTCAGAGACCACCAAAATTCCGGAAATGGATGCCCTGATCGAGTGGCTGCCAAAGAACATCCCGGCAGGCGAAACGACGACGATCGTGCATGGCGATTATCGCCTCGACAATATGATCCTGCATCCGACAGAACCGAAGGTGATTGCGGTGCTCGACTGGGAGCTGTCGACCCTCGGTGACCCGCTCGCGGACTTCACCTACCACTTGATGAATTGGGTCATGCCAAGCTCAGATCAGCGCGGGGCCTTGTCTGATATCGAGGATCTGAACGCCTATGGCATTCCGACGATGGACGAATATATCGACATGTATTGCTCGCATCGCGGCCTGAGCGGCATGCCGGATGTCCATTACTATTTCGCCTATAACGGCTTCCGTCTGGCGGGCATTGTTCAGGGTATTGTCGGCCGTGTGCGAGATGGAACCGCCTCCAATGCCAATGCTGCGACCATGGAAGAACGAGTGCCCTTGCTGGCAAAGTTCGCTTATGGCGAGGCCCAGAAGGCTGGCTTGACCAGCTGATCCGCCAGGGTCGACTGAAACTTGTCTGACGACTGCCATTCGACGCCAGAATGAGTAGGGAGTTTCCACGCCGTACGGAACTCTGTTGCCGCTTAAACGTCTTATTTCCGCCCACAAGCCAGCGCATAGGCCGCTGCCTCATCGGCTGGTGATTGCAGGAAAAGACATTGACCGCGACTGACAGAGACGAAACGCCGTCCAAACTCGCGCCCGAGCGCATGACGTATTTCGGCACGGAAGATTACCGGCGGGCAGGGCGGATGATTGTGCGCTCGTTCAAATGGCTTTGTGTGTCGTGTTTGGGGATATTTCTGGCCGGGCATGTTTATGCGTTCGCACTTGGGCTGGTCCAGCCGCCGGTGACACTCAATCAGCTTGGCACTGTGCTGACCGGCTTATCTCTTAAGCGCGATGTCGTCCCCCTGAGAAGGATTTCTCCCAATCTGGTGCATGCCGTGATCGCCGCAGAAGACTCGCGCTTCTGCCAGCATGACGGTCTGGACCTGGCGGCGATCAAACAGGCGATTGCCGAGAGAAAAGCGGGTGGACGGCTGCGCGGCGCGTCCACGATTTCGCAGCAAACTGCCAAAAATGCATTCCTCTGGAATGGCGGCGGGTTCGTTCGCAAGGCTGGTGAAGCCTGGATGACCCTCATCATTGAGGCAAGCTGGGATAAGGCGCGCATTATGGAGATCTATCTCAACAATGCTGAATGGGGAGATGGCATTTACGGCGCGGAAGCTGCGGCGCAACGCCGGTTTGGTAAGCCAGCCGCTGACCTCTCAACCCGCGAAGCAGCGCTCTTGGCCGCCGTGCTGCCGAGCCCGAATAAATGGCGCGTTGATCCGCCGAGTAGTTATGTCTCAGGTCGTGCGGGAACGATTCAGCAGCGCATGGCTATCGTAAAGCGGGACGGTCTGGCCGCCTGCGTGTTGCCCGAGTGAAACTTAAGGGGTTGCTTCAGGCGATGACTTTCTTCGCAAAGCGCGGCAGGTCATCCCGGTCAAAATCAATCTTGAGATACACAGTCTGAAACAGCGAATACACGCCATAGCCGCCAATCGTCAGCGCGCTGAGCGTATACAGCCACAGGCCGAAGGGTTGTTGCCGCAGCCAGCCAAGTAGGGAGGCGAGGCCGCGCGCTTCATCCGCCCGGCCTGCAATCCCGGCAGCAATGACAAAGACTCCGACGAGCATAATGAGGAGCCCCCGCCCGGCGATCGCAACTGAAATGCCATGGCAGGTCCAGTTTGTATCGGTCGGGCAGTCAAGCTCATCTTTCCAATGCCCGGTCGCGCCACGCCAGGTTTGCACCGCGCCAATGCCCAATATGACGGCGCCCAAAGCAAACAGCAGGAATCGGCCAAAGACCTGATCAAGCAGGATTTGCGCAATTTCTTCAGTCGTGCCGCCACCTTGCCCTGTGTTCTGACCCAGCAGGACCAACCCGGCAACGACACCGACAATGAGATAACTCATACCTGACATGATCATACCCAGACGGGCCATCCAACCGGAGACATCACTGCCCTCATCAGACGTGTCGAAGATACACTGAATTGCGCGCCAGATCGCATATTGGATCAGCCCGAGCGAGATCATGATCAGTACAATCTGACCGCCGGGCTCAGATTCCAGACGTTGAAAGGTGTCGCCAGGAGAATAGCCCTCATCATGCGTTCCGGGCGCCATCGCCGCCGCAATCAAGAGCGCAGAGACAAGTCCGTAGACGATCGCCCGCGCCAAAAGCCCGGCTCGCGCGATAAAATCATAAATCCCGGAAACCCTGTCCATCATCAGAGTGAAACGCCGGGCTGGCGCTTTGGTTGCTTTGGGATATTCACATGGACGTCGCGTCTGAGCTTCGCTAGGGATCATTCCGTCAGGACACACAGAAAAGAAGGATGACGGGGATGTTCGATACGCCAATCACGCAGGATGGGACTGTGATTTCAGGTCCGCTCCGGGCGCCAAAACAAATGCTGGAAGATCAGAGCTATGACGGGTCTGGTGCCGGATCGATTCATGATGACAGCATGGCCGAGACGCTGGGCTTCAAGGCTGGTCCGATTGAAGGGCCAACTCATTTCTCGCAGTTTGATCCTCTGCTCTTCAAGATCTGGGGGAAGGCCTGGTTCGAAAAGGGCTGTTTTTCATCGCATTTCAAGAACATGGTTGTTGAGGGCGAGGAGGTGAAAGCCTTTGTCGAGCTTCCGACGGACGAGAGCCAGACGCGCGTGCGGTGTTGGGCTGAAAAGGCTGACGGCACGCAAGTTCTGGAGGCGAGTGCAACACTGGGTGAGGGCAAAACGCTGCTCGCTGAGCGGCTCGAAACTCTGCGTCCGCTGGAGCATTTCATCATTTTGGAAAACATGCATGTCGGCATGACGGGTGCGGTCGACGAAATCGCGACCATGGCGCCCGACCAGCATATGGGCTCGCTTTATCCGTTTTCGCTCAACCAGAAACTCGAGGCGATCACCGAGAACACACCCGCCTATTCTGATGATGCAGCGTCTCCATGGGGTAAGGCAATCATCCCGACCGAGATGATGAGTGTCCTGTCGGAATACACCGTTCACGATGCAAAGTTTCCGATTAAACGCCCGGCCATCGGCCTGTTTGCTGATTTGGAGGTGCGTTATGTGAATGGTCCGTTGTTCGTCGGTGAGACCTATCTCATCCGCCGCGAAATCGTTGCCATGTCAGGCAGCCGCCGCACCGAGAGCTATTGGACGCGCTCCAAAATCTTCGACAAGACCGGCACGACCCAGATTGCCGAAACCCTTCTGAACCATGCGGTCATGAAGAATTCCTATCCGAATTACGAGACCGAGCTGGCGGCGAAAACCGACGCCTGAGCAATTGTGTCTCCTCCCTGAGCCGCCTATCACAAGGGCAGAACACTCAGGGAGGAACACATGACTTTCACGCTTTATGATGCCAGTGTCGCTGGCTTCCTACGGACAACTGAAGCCATTGCGGGCATTCTGAAGAAGGGCCGCGAGCATTACCACGCGCAGGGCCTGGACCTCGAAAGCGTGACGGAAGAGCGGCTGTGTGGGGATATGCTGCCGCTTCACTTTCAGATCAATTCTGTGCGCCATCATTCGATTGGTGCGATCGAAGGCATTCGTGCGAGGAGTTTCAGCCCGCCAAAACCGCTTGAAAAGACGGATTACACCAGCCTTGAGGAATTGGTCGCACAAACCATTCATGATCTGAAAGAGATTGAACCGGATGAGGTGAACGAACTCTATGGCAAGGATATGAAATTCACCATGCCCGGTCTTGAACTGCCCTTCACGGCCGAGAATTTCCTCATGTCATTCTCCATTCCCAACTATTTTTTTCACGCCACGACCGCCTATGACATTCTTCGAATGAAAGGCGTGCCGCTTGGCAAACGCGATTTCGTCGCGCGCCCGGTGATCAAGCGCGGTTGAACTGTCGGATTCCGGCGTGCAATTGAACTATCTTGAAGGCCCATGGGCTGGCCACCCGAACGCCTGGGAGCTATTCCTGAAAAAAAACGGGGATGACAGGCCATGGCGAAGCTTCACGCGAACGGGATCGATCTGGAATACAAGATTCACGGGCCAGAGGATGGAAAGCCCTTCCTCCTGATTTGCGGGTTTACCCGGTCGCTGGCAAGCTGGCCGCCCAGCCTGATCGCAGGCCTGACTGAAAGCGGCTATAAAGTCATTATTTTCGACAATCGCGATATTGGCCTGTCTCATCAGTTTGATGATTTCGGCCTGCCGGATATGAAAAAGCTGATGGGTGGTCTGGCGGACGGCAGCGCCCATGAGCATGCGCCCTATGTACTGACAGATATGGCCAGGGATGCGGCTGAACTGCTTAAAGCGCTGAGTGCCACGCCCGCCGTTGTGATGGGCACGAGCATGGGCGGAATGATCTGTCAGCTTCTGGCGCTGAACCATCCTGAATGTGTGACAGCGATTATCCCGACCATGACGACGTCCGGTGACCCATCGATCAGAATGTCAACGCCTGAGGCGCAGGCAGTACTTTCCAATCGTCCTGAAAGCCCTACCCGTGAAGCCGTTGTGGAACGTGCAATTGCCTCGAACATGGTGATTGGCTCCGGGGCTGAACTCAGAGCGTCGGATGATCAATTAGCTGAAGGCGCAGGGCGAGATTTTGACCGGGCCTACCGTCCTGCAGGTATCGCGCGACAGCTGGCTGCCATGACAGCTCAGCCGCGCTGGCATCATCGCCTCGAAACGCTCGACTTGCCGACACTCGTTCTGCATGGGGAAGTGGATACCCTTATCATGCGGGAGAATGGCAAAGATGTCGCAAAACGCATCCCCGGCGCCGTTTTCGTCGAGATTGCCGGATGGGGACATGACATGCCGCCAAAATCGGTTCCCATCCTGCTCAGTCACATCATCCCGTTTGCCGACGCCGTCACGGACTAAGTCGGGCGTTGAAGGCTTTGGCAATTTCGCCAAAAGCAGGCTATGACATTTGAAAAGATGAGTCCGGTCGGGCAGCGGGAGGGCGGTCATGTCAGACGAAACAGCGCAAACGGAGCAAACATCCAGCAGGGGACGCGTTTTCTGGATCGGTACAACGATCCTGATCCTCGCAATGCTCGCGCTTGGTTGGTATTTCGGGCAGAAGAAGGATCAGGCGGCCTATGCTGTGTCTGCTTTCAGCTGCGAACCGATCCCCGATGGCATGTCCTGGGATGGCTCCGCCCTTGTGCCGCTTTCAGCTTCTGCCGAGGCCGGGGGCGACGCATCCTCGTTGAATGCAACAGCCCTGAGAAACCTGGAAAGCCGGTTCAGTGTGTTGGGGTTCCCATGGATGGGGTTGAATGCGGACGGACTGGACGTGGACGTGACTGGCACCGCGCCTGGCAGCGCCGTTCGGATTGAGGCCTTTGACGTCGCATCCCGTCTGATACGGAACGATGCGGATCTTGGCGATAAGGTCGGCGAGATCCAGAATGAAATCGACATTGAGACCGGGACACCGGCCTGGGTTGGCGTTCTGGAAGCGAGTGTGCAGCAAATGGGATTTGACTGGCTCAATCTGTCTGTGCGTGGGCCGGTTGCAACGCTTTCAGGGACGGCCCCCAGCGAAGCCGACAAGGCTGAAGCCTATCGTTTGACGCAGGCCTCTATCGGGCGCAATTCAGCCGCGAACCAGCAGATTGTTCAGCTGGTCAATGGGATTGTGGTCGAAGGGGGCGAAGCGTCCGCTGCTGATGCGCTGGTAGAGTTGTCAGAGGCTGGCGACGAAGAGGATCTGACAGTCGATGCGTGTCAGATTGCCTTCAATGACACCATGCAGGGGCGCAATATTGAATTTGAAACGGCGAGTGCTGCGCTCTCGACGCGCTCAACCAATTTGCTGGACGCGCTGACGGGCATCGCCATCCTGTGTACAAATTCAAGCGGATATACCGTCGAAATTGGCGGGCATACTGACACGCGCGGCGATCCGGATCAGAACCAACAATTATCGGAAGCCCGAGCCAATTCGGTGCAGTCTTATCTTATTGATCTCGGCGTTGCACCGTCGCAGCTGCGCGCGGTTGGATATGGCGAAAGTCAGCCGCTGATGGACGGCGAAACGGATGAAGCGCACGCCCGCAATCGGCGGACGGAGTTCAAGGTCGCTGCGGACTAACGCGCTTTTGCTCTAGAGATCAAAGCTCAGAATATAGCCTTCGCTCGGATGTGTTTTTCCCAGCAGGAGGCGGTCATAGCATTCCTGAATTGCGACCTCTCCAACACCCCGGAACGCTTTGATCCAGCGTGAGGCGGGCTCGTAAAATTCGAGCAGCTTTTCCGATACACGACGCTGAACTTCATCATAGCCAAGTTCGTCGACCAGCTTGATGCCGTGCTGGGTGGCAGCAAAAAATTTGGGTTCAGGTCCACTGAGCTCGCTCTGATCCGGCTTTGGAGAGGCAACTTGCCAATGGGTGGCTCCCACACGATAGCTGGCTTTCAACGCCTCGCCGAGGCTCTGATGAATGGACTGAACCATGTCCGGAGAACCAGAAAAATCGAGAAAGACCGATGAGTTCATTGGCAGCTGGTCATCGACCTGATCATACAAAATGACGGTGTCATAGGTCTGCGTGTTCTTGACGAAAGCGCGTCGTGTCTGAGACGTGATGCCGACTGTTTTGATATCCCTCTGCTTCAGAAGCCAGGCGAGTGCGAGTGCGGTTTTGCTGGATGCGCTTGAAATGACGATCTGTTCAACGCCATAGAAAGAGAGGCTGGCGAGCAAGTCATCAAGCATAAAGGCTGTCAGAAAGAGGGGCCGGAACAGAAGCTGCTGATTCTCATAATCTGCTCGATACAACCGGTCCATGGAGACCTTGTGGTAGCTGTTGTAGAAATTCGGCAGGCGTTCGCGGTGCTGTGCGCCATCGACAAATCCGTACTCATCCACTTCGTCTGGCGTGAGAAGGAAGGAGGATGTCATGGGGAACAAGCCGTATATCCGTTCGCCGGGTTCGATGTCGTCGTTCAGGCTTTCTTCGACCGTGGCATAGCCCCAGACTGGAATATTGCCCCATCCCTTTTCGGTGGAAGGAAAAAATTTCCAGTAATTGAGCGCATCGCCGAACAGGCCGTATGTGACATTGTTTGAGGTCAGCGAAAAGGAATCGAGGGTCACCAGAATCTGGCCTTCCTGCAGATCACGGTCTGGCAGCGTGACAATACGCGTATGGCTGAGATCGCTGCGATCAACCTCCAAACCGCGCGCAAGGCGAGGTGTCATAGTCTGATAGCGCTCCGGTTCTGAAACGGGTGAGTAAGCAAGGGGAGAGTTCACCACACAAACCTTTCCTGTTCTGAGTCGGGTTCAGCTCCGATCGACAGATATCCGGAGACTGACCAGACATGCCTCCCTCCTGCCGTGCCAACGGGCAGCACAGAGGGCGGTTCCGCCTGAAAACTGACTATACTCAACATTCTGGAACGAGACGGTGCCAATTACACTATCGCCAATTCCTCCCAAGAGTGTGTTATTTTTTTGTTCACACTTCTGAACAGCAGATTAACTTATTTTTTGCGTCGACGAAAGTTCTGACGACTTGGAGGGCCTGAACGGCGTGGTTTATCGGGCGCTCTGCGTTCGGGTTTCATGCGCTGAGTTTTGAGATCTTCACCCAACAATTCGAGGATCCGGCCGGGCGGAACTTCTTCGAGCGTGCCAGAGGCGAGCTCGCCCAGTTCGAACGGGCCATACTGTATCCGGATCAGCCGGTTCACTGTGAGATCAACGCTGCCCAGGGCCTTACGGACTTCCCGGTTTTTTCCTTCTTTCAGAACCACATGCAGCCAGTTGTTCGTGCCGGTTGTTCGCTCCAGCGTGGCCATGATCGGGGCGTAGGCCTCACCGTCAACGATGACACCTTCAGCCAGCGATGCGAGCGCGGCGTCGGTCACTTCGCCATGGGCGCGGGCGCGATAATGGCGTTCAAGACCGGTGGCGGGCAATTCGAGTTTCCGGGCCAGCTCGCCATCATTTGTAAGCAGGAGGAGGCCTTCTGTTGTGAGGTCAAGTCGGCCCACGGTAACCACGCGCGGCATGGATTTTGGTAAATGATCGAAGATTGTGGCGCGGCCCTCAGGGTCACGCGTTGCTGTGATCAGCCCGGCCGGCTTGTGATACAGCCAGAGGCGCGTCGATTCCGGTGGCAGGATCAACTTGCCACTGACCTTGATCTGATCACGTGACGTGACTTTCACGGCGGGG
>CEPO01006602.1_pt1 | contig 11572 bp, 9 predicted proteins | sample 530481 | NCBI WGS metagenome assembly CEPO01 (sample SAMEA2620198, study PRJEB7988) | marine metagenome | biome: marine biome (ENVO:00000447); feature: surface water layer (ENVO:00002042); material: "saline water (ENVO:00002010), including plankton (ENVO:xxxxxxxx)" | depth 5 m
AAGTCTGCTAAGAAGCGTGCAATCCAAGCCGAAAAGCGTCGCCAGCATAACGCTAGCCGTCGTTCGATGACTCGTACAAGCATCAAGAAAGTAATCGCTGCAATTGCTAGCGGTGACAAAGAAGCTGCACAAGCTGCACTTTCTGCTGCTACTCCAGTACTTGACAGAATGGCTACTAAAGGCTTGATTCACAAGAACAAAGCTGCTCGTCATAAGAGCCGTCTAGCTGCACAAATCAAAGCACTAGGCTAATCTTAAAGATTAGTAGTTAAAAAAGCGCCCTACGGCGCTTTTTTTGTACCTGTAATCAAATAAAGGTTTATTTATTGTTTTAGAATAAACTTTAGACTTACAAGTATAAAGCCCGCCATTAGGCGAGCTCTACCACAAGGTAAAAGGTCTTTCCGCTGTGTTCGCACTTTAAGCTATACGCTATCAGCTCATCTTCCTTATTGAGCTTGCCGGAGCGATACGCATGATCCAGTGAAGAATTGCCCAAGGCCAGCTTGGCACAAAAGCGTTCGCCTTCTCTTTATTAATTGCATTGACCATAGCGCGACAGCCCACATCGGTATCAACAATAAACGGCACCTTTTCAACTTTTTCATTTATTTCGCTGCGAATAAAGCCAGGATGAATGCAGGTGACGTTAATCGGCGTATTCATTACATCCATTCGAATACCTTCAGTCATAGACGTTAGTCCTGCCTTTGTAGCTGCGTAAACGGTCATAGCACGTCTAAACCCGCGCACAGCGCTTATAGATGAAATCGTTACTAGATGACCACTATTTTGTGCTCTAAAGATGGCCATAGCCGCCTCGCATTGCGCGAGCGCCGACACAAAGTTAGTTACCGCGGTTTGCTTATTGGCGTTAAAATACCCTGTACCAATTGAGGCTCCCTTCCCCATCCCTGCATTCACGATGACTCTATCGAGTGTTCCCATGTCTGCTTTGAATGCGTCAAACACTTCAAAAACCGCATCGTGATCATTTACATCAAGCGAGCGAATATACACGTCAATGTTTGGGTTAACTGAAAGTAATTCTTCTTTCAGTTTTTCTAAGTTCTCAAAGCGTCTTGCGCATAGCGCTAAGTTACATCCTTGTTTGGCAAACTCAATCGCCATTCCCTTGCCTAAGCCGGAACTCGCGCCCGTGATCAGAATATTGCGTCTTGTTGTCATTATCGTTTTCCTGATGCTTTGATGGCCTTATTACAGCGCCACATTAAGTAATGAATGAAGATCCAAAAATTTTTAAAGGCTGGATTATTGGTTTGCTTGTGGTGATAGCGATAGTAAATTTGCTGGGCAATGCCGGCTAGGCGGAAAAGCCCGTAAACCTCATAAAAGGTAAAATCATCTACATCTATCTCCATTTCTTTACAATAATACGCCACCACTTGCTTACGACTTAGCATGCCGGGTAAATGCGTGGGCTGCCTACGAGTAGACTGGGCTAAAAAGTCGTCGTCGGCTTGTACCCAATAGGCCAAGGTATTGCCTAAGTCCATAAGTGGGTCGCCCAAGGTTGCTAGCTCCCAATCCAACACGCCCATAATTTGTGTGTAGTCTTCTGGCTTTAACACCACATTATCAAACCGGAAGTCGTTGTGAGTAATACATATGCGTTCTTGGTCAGGCATGTTGTTCTCTAGCCAACGCATAATCTTTTTACCCGAGGGTACATTCCAGGTTTTTGCTTTACTATAGCGCTCGCTCCATCCGCTTATTTGACGCTCTATGTACCCAGCGCCTTTTCCTAAGTGTTCAAGCCCCGCTTTTTGGTAATCGACTTTATGCAGCTCAATTAAACTATCAAGTACATTAGTGCAAAGCTGCTTTGTTTGCAGCTCTGTTGCCTTTAAACCTCTGGGTAAGTTCTTTCTGGGAATCACGCCAGTAAACTTTTCCATTACGTAGAACTCAGTGCCTAATATGCTTTCATCTTCACAAAGCCCAAGCATTTCTGGCACATATCGGTAGACATGCTTTAGCGCGTGCTGTAATCGATACTCTCGCCCCATATCGTGGGCCCCTTTGGCTTTTGTACCTGCTGGTGCCCTGCGCAAGATTAATGACGTTTGCTCGCTCTGGTTTTGATCGCTGCTTTGATAGTCCAAGCAGTACGTCCAATTAGACGCGCCACCGGAGTACTGGGTAATGTTAGGCAAACTATTGCTACTTCGTATAGCGGCTGACAATGGGCTCGAGGCACGAATATTTTCCTCAAGCCAATTGTGTACAGCGCCGACGTCTAGCTCTTCGCCCACACGCACGCTATTCGCTTTATCTATTAGCTGTTGTTGCATATTTTTCTTCTTTTAATTCTTGTAGTAATCGCTTATTCAAACCTGGTATTGGTAAACATATCTTCGAAACTAATTTTGTCTTCGCTGTCCATCACGCAATTCATGGTTGCGAGCAATATGCGTTTACGAAAATGCCTGTCTGAACTCTTTAAATTAATTCTTTAGTTGTGCTTTTCCATTGCTCGTTTCATCGTTTTTGTTTGATTGAGCATATTGCTTATATAGCGCTGCGTGGGTAACAGCTTTTTCAATAAGAACGCGCGTTTGCCTAACTTGTGAGTGAGAATAAGGAACTTCCCTTGACTGACTTGTTGATATATTGACTCTGCCACCTCTTCTTTAGTCATATCTGCCTTAGCGAAAAACTTGTTGATCATCTTATGCGAGGCTGGATTGCTACTTCGCATCGACTCATCGAGATGCGTTTTAAAGAAGCTGGGACAAACCACACTAACATTAATATTGTCGGGGGCTAGCTCCAACTTCATGGTTTCTGAAAACGATACCACAGCGGCTTTCACCGCGTTGTAACTTCCCATGTAAGGAATAGGCGTTAACCCCGCTTGCGATGCGATATTAGTAAAGTAGCCACCGCCTTGTTTGCGCATTATCGGTAAGAGTGCACGACTTACTCTTACCATACCGAGTACGTTAATATCGAAAACCCATTGCCACTGGTCTATGGTTTCATCTAAGAGGCTACCGCCAGTAGCAACGCCGGCATTATTAAACACAGTGTCAATACCGCCCCAGCGCGCTTCAATAGTTTGAGCCAGCGTCTCAACATCACTATCAGAGGTGATATCACAATGCACATAGAAGGCTTTGGCACCTTGTGTAGTAAGCGTATTTACTGTTTCATCGCCCCTTTCTTGATTGATGTCAGCTATGCAAATTTCTATACCCCCTTCTTTGCCTTTCCACTTTTCCGCCCACTTAAAGGCAATGGCTTGGCCTAAGCCGGTGGCGCCACCGGTAATCAATACGCGCATGGTATGTTTCCTACTTGTTCTGGTTTCATTATTCTTATTCAGTTGTTCTGTTTGCACTGTACTTGGCGCATGTAAACAGAGCGCCTTATCAGTCCAGTCATACCGACTCTGTCTTGTGTAAAGATCCTAATTCTTGACCGTTTCGCATTGTTCGCTTTGCCCACACGGCTAATAAGGCGGGGCCAATATACATAGCGATACCATAAACGCCTGGCGCAATTGCATAGTCAGGCGCATCTAAAAAGGTTATGCATATCAGCATAGCAAGGGCAGCATTTTGAACTCCTATCTCAATTGCCAGGGTAAGTGAGTCTTTGAACACCAGTTTTGATGACTTGGCTAATAAAAGCCCTAGCAGCACCGAAGAAAGATTAAGCGTTACGCAAACCAAAAACGCGCTTTCAAGCGACGACGCTAAGCTATGTCTTTCAGAAAGCAATACGCCAACGATCATGAGCAACATAAAGTACATGGAAAACTGTCGAAAGAAGTTCTCAGTCTTCATTGCAAACGGCGTATTAAAGCGACGAATTGTCATTCCAATAATAACCGGTAAGATTGAAACGCCAACCAGGCCAGTCACGGTTTGAAATATAGAAAACTCGGGGGCATTTTCTTTTACAAAGTAATCAATAGTAAATTGAATAATAAACGGCGTGGTGAATACGCAAGCAATGGTTGAAATTGCGGTTAGGCTAACTGAAAGGGCTAGGTTGGCTTTTGCAATATGGCTGATTAAATTACTGGTGGTACCGCCAGGACACGCAGCTAAAACCATTACGCCAACAGCAATATAGTCGGGCACTCCAAACGCAATACATAAACCTAAAGCTAGCAAAGGCAACAAGATAATTTGACCTATAAAGCCGGTTACGACCGCCTTAGGCGCTTTAATCAATCGGGCAAAGTCAGCAAGGGTTAGGGTTAGCCCCATGCCAAACATCACAAATGCCAAAGCTAGAGGTAATAACACCTCGGTAAGTACAGATGCCTGCATGCACACGCCCTTTACAAAAGAAACCTGACATTTTAGCCAGTGTACGCTGTTTAATAATAAATAAAAATGATGCCTTATTATGGAAACCCATAAATATTATGCATGGAAAACTAGATCTGAACATGTTCGCCGTGCTACGTGCAGTCTTTGATCACGGCAGCATTACCAAAGCCGCCAACGCCTTACATATTACTCAGCCCGCAGTAAGCCTTGCATTTGAAGTACCTCCCCTCCCCGTGCATATGTATTGGCACAAACACGCCGATGACGATTTGGTTAATTTATGGATGCGAGAAAAGCTTCCAGAAGTGGCGACCAAGATGGGGTTGTAGCCCTGCTCTGTAACACAATGGTCAAGCAAGCGTCACGGTAGTGTCAATTCGCGGACCTATAGTGTCGGTCCAAGGCATCGCTTTGGGAAACCGCTATGAAAAAAACACACTATCGCACGCTTTGGCTTTCAGACATCCATTTGGGAAATCGCGACTGTAAAGCTGAGTACTTACTTTCCTTTTTAAATAGCATCACGGTAGATACATTGTATTTGGTGGGCGACATTGTCGATATGTGGCAAATGACGAAACAATTTCGCTGGCCAAAGGCGCACAATCAAGTCATGCACAAATTCATGCAAATGAGCCAGCAAGGTACACGCGTAGTGTATTTACCTGGCAATCATGATGAACCAATTCAGTCTTACTCAGGCATGGCCTTTGGTGATATTGAAATAGAACGAGAGCTGGTGCACACCACAGCGCAAGGAAAACGCTACTTGGTTTTACACGGCGATCAGTTCGATGGCGATGTGACCATGGGCAGATTCCATGCTTGGATTGGCGATAAAGGTTATGACCTTCTGCTGTTTTTAAATCGTGAATTTAACCGTTTTAGAGCTTGGCGAAAACGAGAGTATTGGTCTTTGGCTGGCTATATTAAAAAACACATTAAAGGCGCAAATGAAGCGATTGCGCGATATCGCGAAGCCTGCTGTAAACGCGCCGATGAAATGGGGCTTGATGGCGTTGTGTGCGGCCATATCCATCACCCTGAAAGCACAATGGAAAATGGTATTCATTACATCAACGATGGCGACTGGGTTGAGAACTGCAGTGCATTAGCGGAAGACGAAAACGGCGAGCTTTCACTAATTCATTACCTTGAGGTTGTCGAGTCAGCCAGCGTCACGTCGATCACAGTAAAAGACTCTTCGTCTAAAGCGGCATAGCAGAGCAGTGTTTACCGCATTGTTAGCTTGAATACTGGCGCAAAAGAAAATAGGGGCTGGTGACGCAATTACAATTTATTAACACTGTCAAATAACTGCCATTAAACTGTGTAAAAAGCGTCACATTGTATTGCTATTGTTCGCCAAAACCGAAAGAGAAAAAGGTTCTATGTTTACTGTAAATGAAGTACTGAACAAGCATTACCCTCAGGTAGCGAACAACCCCATTCTTTTTAAATCGCTATCTTTCGTATTGAGACACTTGCTTCATGAGCGTGAAATTACGGAGTTCGGTGAGACCTACCCTCATTATGAAGATATTGATTTTGTGGAGCAGGTTCTCGAGTACTTTAATATCAGCTATTCGACTCGCGACGTGGAAAAAGAACGGATTCCGAGTGAAGGGCGCGTGGTTATTATTGCTAATCACCCGATAGGCTCTCTCGATGCGTTGGCGTTGATAAAGCTTGTAAGTGAAGTACGTCACGATTTAAAAGTTGTGGCAAATGAAATGCTGATGGCCATTGAACCGCTGCACGACATGCTATTGCCAGTGAACAATATGCAAGGGGGCACACCCAAACAGCACTTATCGGCTATTCAGGATCATTTAAACGGCGATGGTGCCATACTTATTTTTCCAGCGGGTGAAGTCTCGCGGCTGCGACCCCAGGGCGTGCGCGATACACGCTGGCACACAGGTTTTTTACGTATAGCAAGGCAAGCCAAAGCGCCGGTTTTACCGGTTTATATTGATGCCAAAAACAGCCCCCTTTTTTATGGGGTGTCTATGGTATATAAACCCCTTGCTACCGCACTCTTGGTCAAAGAGATGTTTAAGCAACGCAAAAAGCACCTGCCTATGCGTATTGGAGAGCTCATTCCTTTCGAGTCTTATCAACAAACAAACATCCCGCTAAAAGAGCAAGTGAAGCTTTTTAAACGTCACTTGTACCGTATTGGCAGCAACAAAAAAGGCGTTTTCGAAACACAAGCATCAATCGCTATGCCTGAAGATAGAAAAGAACTTTCACGTGCAATACGTGAATGTGAGCATCTAGGTACCACGGGAGACGGTAAATCTATTTACTTGTATCAACATAAAAGCTGCTCACCAATTATGCGAGAAATTGGTCGCTTACGAGAAGTCGCGTTCAGAGCCGTCGGCGAAGGCACAAATAAGCGCAGAGACATCGATCATTATGACTCTCACTACTATCATTTAGTACTTTGGGATGAGAGTGATTTAGAAATTGTTGGTGCCTATCGCTTCGGGGATGCAGAACTACTGACCGCCCCAGACCACCCTACCGGCTTGTACTCGGCCACCCTATTTAATTACAGCAAAAATAACGATAAACTTTTTAAAGAAGGGTTAGAGCTAGGACGGAGTTTCGTTCAGCCTCAATACTGGGGAAAACGCAGCTTAGATTACCTCTGGTTTGGCATAGGCGCCTTTTTAAGTCGCTATCCTAAATACCGCTATTTGTTTGGAGCAGTATCTCTTAGCAATGCGTATCCCGAGCCGGCTAAAGACCTTTTAGTGCAATTTTATTCAACCTATTTCCCGGCTAAATTTGGTGAGGCCACGTGTAAACGCCCCTATCAAATAACGCAAGATACGCTGCACCAATTTACCGGCCATGACTATAAAGCTGAGTTTACACAGTTAAAACACCTATTGGCGAATATGGGTGTTAATGTTCCTACCCTTTATAAACAGTACTCAGAAGTAGCTAAGGACGGCGGCGTTGCGTTTTTAGGCTTTAACGTTGACCCGGACTTCAACGATTGCATTGATGGCCTGGTGGTGGTTGATATGCAGACCTTAACTGATAAAAAGCGCAAGCGCTATTTGACTGATATCCAATTAAAAGCGTCAGCCTAATGCAATAGACATGCGCGTGACAGTAAAGTGAATAAAAAGATAGGAGCGGTTAATTCCGCTCCTTTTTACGCTTTATTGATGCCGCAGTTCAAAACTAATACGCCAAGCCGCGCTTAGTTTTATTAGCTTTTATTTGCTTAAGTTAAGCAGGATATCAGTGTAGATATCTTCAAGAGTGAGTAAGTCTGACAGGTGAATATGTTCGTTTACCTGGTGAATTGTGGCATTCGGCACCCCCACCTCTACAACTTGCGTTTTTTCGCTGGCGTAGAATCGCCCGTCAGAAGTGCCACCCGAAGTACTGATTACGGGATAACGCCCTGTTGCCGCTTTAATAGCTTTTTCTACGCTAGTAATAAGACAACGTTTGGCGTTGTTATGTGGCTTACTTAAATAGGCTTCGCAAGGCCTCGAAAAACTAACTAATGCAGACATATCTACCGAACTGATGATTTGGCGAAGTAATTCAGCCAAACTACCTTGGTTGTATTGCCATGAGTAGCGTACGTTAAACTCTATTCTTACCGCACTAGGCACGATATTATCGGTAAAGCTTCCCGTGTCCATATGCGTTATTTGAAGCGTGGTACCTGGAAAGTCATCACTTCCCTCTTCGAAGGGATAGTGGGTGAGCGCATTAACGATATTGCTGGCTTTGTGGATAGCATTAACAGCCGTTTTGGGGTATGCAACGTGACCTTGTTTACCCGCAACAGTAATTGTGCCTGAGAGCGACCCTCTGCGCCCTACTTTAATAGTATCACCGGTTTGAGTAGTGGCCGAAGGCTCACCGACCAAGCACATATCAAGTTGAACATTACGTTTGGTCAAATACTCGTTTATCCATTTAGAGCCCCATTCAGCCTCTCCCTCTTCGTCACTGGTGATAAGCCACCAGTACGTCACCTCACGTTCATCTAGCGAAGCAATTGCCCGTTCGGTTGCTGCTAGCATGGCTGAAATTCCAGTCTTCATATCCGCAGCCCCTCGGCCATATAATTTATTTTGGCTTACAACAGGGCTGAAGGGAGGCGACTTCCATTTCTCAAGAGGGCCTGGCGGTACCACATCAGTATGACCACTAAACGCGAAATGTAACGGGCCATCCCCCCATTTGGCAATAAGGTTTTTAACACCATTAATCGTGTGACGCTCACAGACAAACCCGAGCTTTTCAAGCTTATACATGAGGTAACTTTGACACCCTGCATCAACGGGCGTTATGGACTCTCTCGCCATCAAAACTTCGGCAAAATGAAGGCTACGGGCCGGTGCAGCGGTTATTGAAGGCTGAATAGACATTCGTAAATCACCTAAATGAAACTTGGGTTTATTAGACGAATTTAAGGTGACACGTTTATAACAGTTTTGAGAAGATGCAATGACAGGTACGATTGAATTTCTATACAACCACAATCACTTAGGCGTAACTAGCGCTGAACATTGAAGTATAAAGCCCTACAAGCTTTAGTATTTGTTTAACGTGCAACAGCTTGTTATAAATAGAAGCGTTGAAATAGACCTTCACTGTAAAAAAAGGCGCGGCCGTGTTAAAAATAATTGTCTTAATACCTCTAATTCTGTCTCTACTTTGGTTTGGCTACCTGCAAACCAAAAACTATACCCTTGAACAGGGCAAGCAAGGGTTTCTCTATATCTTTGTACTATCGGGGGTTATTGCAGCGTTTTATACTCTAATGCTATTTTTAACCCATTAGCAACAAGCCATAACGTAATCGAAAAAGCGAAACCTCCTCCTTTATCAAGATGACCGCGCTGGGCCTTGAAAGCATCAACCACGTAGGCGCTTCACCAAGCCCATAAAAAAGGCCAGTATCTTAAACGATACTGGCCTTTAACGTTTCTTGGTGTTATCCCACACTCGTTAGTTAAGTGTGGGATAAGACTTTACAGTGCTTCAGAGATTGTTACTTCAGCGTTCGCGCGTAGTGCGTCGATGTACTGTTGATAAACTCGCTGTCCTTGCACCTGTGCTAAGCGTTGCTTCAGGCTTTCACCTAACTCGCTTTCAAGCGCTGGCGCAGGATTTACACCTTCTAGCATAACAACAGCAACGTCGCCATTTACGGTAGTCGCTACGTCAACCTGATCATCCCCTTCAAGGGCTAATGAGAACAGTGTGTCTACTAATGCACGCGCTAGCGTACCGCCCGCTCGTTGCACGTTAGCAGCCGTTTCCCACTCAACCGATTTCGCTGCTAGTTCATCTTCAACGCTTTCGCCTGCACGAACTTTCTGCGCGACATCAAACGCCCAAGATTCAGCAGCTTCTTTCGATTTCTCAGCTTTCACTGATGCTTCAATACCTTCACGCACTTCATCTAGAGACTGGGTACGCTGAGGCTGGTGCTCGACAACACGTGCTACTACTACGGTCTCATCATCTAACTCAATAATGTCGCTATTAAGTCCTTCTTCAACAAGCTCTGAAGAGAAAGCAACGTCTAATAACCCGGGAGAACTTAATTCAGCAGGCGCAGTATTTCGACTGAAAAGCACTGACTCTTGAATAGGTAAATCAACTGCATTAGCCGCGTCTTCAAGCGTATCGGGAACCTCAAACGCTATTTCCGCCAACGTATTTTGAAGTTCAAAGTACTTTTCCATAGCGGCATCATAAAGAAGTGTATCGCGAATTTCGCCCGCCACTTCATCGAAGGATTTCACCTGCGCTTCTTTTACTTCAGTAAGCTTAATAATGTGGTAACCGAACTCGGTTTCAACGACGTCAGACACATCACCTACATTTTCTAAACTAAATGCGGCTTCATCGAACGCGGGGTCCATCATTTCAGGCGTTATAAAATCTAGGTCACCGCCATTTTCAGCAGAAAATGTATCGTCTGAGTTCGCTTCTGCTAACGCCGCAAAGTCAGCACCGCTATCAATCTCGGCTTTTAGCGATTCGGCTTTTGCTTTTGCTGCATCTGCGTCATCCTCTGCCTCTATAAGAATATGCGAAACACGGCGCTGCTCTTCGGTACCATAACTCCCAAGGTTGTTATCGTAATACGTACGCACTGCATCTTCATCTACAGAAACGCGGCCTTTAAGGTCTTCTACGCTAAGTTTAACGTAAGCAAGTTTAACCTGCTCCTCTGTATCAAACGACGTGATGTTATTGTTATAAAACGCTTCAATGTCCGCGTCTGTCACTTCAATAGAATCTGCAAACTCATCTGAGCTTACAAGCACATACTTGGCGTTGCGTGTTTGGCGCTGAAGCGCATTGGCTTGTTCAACTTCACCGTCAAGCGCAAATGATGAATTAGTTAGCGCAGCCGCCAGCTGATTCTGTGTCATTTGAGTGCGAAGGTAATCACGGAAATCTGCTACTTGGAACCCATTTTGACGAAGAATAGCTTGAAAGCGTTCATTGTCGAATTGGCCACCAAACTGAAACTCTGGCATTTGAACGATGGTTTCGCGAATTTGCTCATCGCTTACGCGCAATCCCATGTCAGTGGCTTGTTGCTGAATAAGCTTTTCAGCGATAAGTCTGTCCAACACATTTTTTCTAAAATCCGCGAGGTACTGTTCACTAGAAAAAAGCTGCGCAATGCTTTCGCCGTATTGTGATTCCATTTGTGCACGTTGATTTTGATATGCACGCTCTAGTTCTTGTGCCGAAATCTCTTCGCCGTTTACGGTGGCTACTGCGGTAGTACCATTTGATGTAAGGTAACTACCCACACCTGCGAATACGAAACTCAAAACGATAAGCGCAATAATCGCCATCGCCCATGGGCCTTGAGAACCTTCTCTGATTCTTTCTAGCATGATTGTTCTTCAACTCCGTTGCTTACTACAGTTACCAGTAACCCTTCGTTTTGTCGGGTACCCAGTAAAATAAGCGCTGATTATAACCCAATGCCGCTGAATATAAACGCCAAAACGCACTATTTATGGTGTCTTTCGTCAAGTTAGGGCGTTGCAATAGCATGTATAAAAATCGACATGCCTAACGAGGGTATTTTTACTTTTTAAATATTGGGGGCAGAGTCGTTACTCTGACCCCAATATTCAATTCTTTGTTTCACAAATAAAAAAGGCGATGGACTAGCCATCGCCTTTTTCTATAATTTTCTTGCTTAGTTACAAGCGTCTTTCAGTGCTTTACCAGCTTTGAAAGAT
>CEPO01008418.1_pt1 | contig 11483 bp, 10 predicted proteins | sample 530481 | NCBI WGS metagenome assembly CEPO01 (sample SAMEA2620198, study PRJEB7988) | marine metagenome | biome: marine biome (ENVO:00000447); feature: surface water layer (ENVO:00002042); material: "saline water (ENVO:00002010), including plankton (ENVO:xxxxxxxx)" | depth 5 m
TAAAAATTTGGTGACTGGTTTCTATGTCTCAATCGGAACGATACGTTATTTTCGTTATCGCAACGCGTTGCGTTGTCTTTATTCTTTCGAACCGTAATGAAACATCGCTAGCCCGTGGCTAGCCGTTGTAATCACAAATGCCACAAAGATTTCTAATGGCGTGGCGTTTAGGCCTTTAAAAGCAATTACAAATAAAATGATTGTCAGTGCCAGCTTCAATTTTGAGCCTTGGCTAAAACTTCGCGCAACAAGTTGATTTTTGCTCGCTCCTGCATACCGAAATGCAAAAGCAGCGAAAACCATATTGGGCAGTATGCTAATCAGTGCACCCGCGCCTGCTGATATGGCTGAATGGTAGCCTGATACAGCACCTGCAAAAATCGTAACGATAAGGCCCGTTATAACCTGAAAAAGTAGCCCTTTCTTGGCGAGATTTACCCCGCGTTTTGCTAACTTGTTCGTCACGTCTTCTCGCAGCTTGTTCACGTCTTACAAAAAGCGTCAGAAGTATACTGTTTTACCGACAATTTTCAACAGTACAACGCTTTTTGAAAGTTATTCTGAAAATTTTCTATTGCTATAACCGGAAAGGAGAGTGTCCGGAACTCTTTCCGGACAGCGTGTCAATTGCGGGCAGGCAAAGGTTCTAACATTATTCTTATAGTTTTAAACTACTGAATTTTCGAAATAATTCCGTCAAGTTGTTCTAAATCACTAAAGCTAATGGTGAGCTTACCTTTACCCTTTGCGTTATGGTCGATGCTCACAGGCGTGCCTAAATTTTCTGAAAGTCTTGTCATAAGGTTTTGAACATCAGGATCAACTTTCTTCTCTGGCTTAGGTTTTGCGGGCTCTAAAAGCTTTTTCACCAGCTTTTCGGTGTCGCGAACAGTAAGACCTTTGCCAGATACTACTTGCGCCGTCTCAGATTGGGTTTCCCCTTCTAATGCCAAAAGCGCACGGGCATGACCCATTTCAATATCGCCATGCTCAACTAACAATTTTACGTCATCGTTCAAATTGTTTAGGCGAAGTAAGTTTGTCACTGTGGTGCGTGATTTACCTACGGCTTCAGCCACTTCCTGATGCGTGAGAGCAAATTCACTCATCAATCGGTCAAGGGCTTGCGCCTCTTCCATTGCGTTTAAATCTTCGCGCTGGATGTTTTCGATAAGCGCAATAGCAACCGCAGCTTCGTCGGGCACGTTTTTAACAATGCACGGTACTTCATCAAGCTGAGCAAGTTGAGATGCTCGCCAACGACGCTCACCGGCTATAATTTCATAGCGGTGCTCATCAACTTTTCTTACCACAATAGGCTGAATAATGCCTTGTGCACGAATTGAAGACGCTAACTCCTCTAGTGCATCAGGTGACATGTCTTTACGAGGTTGATATTTACCCGGCACTAAGTATTCAATAGGCAGTTTACTCAACTCGCCGTTTGTTGAATTAACCTCGGCGGCATCTTGTTCTTTTTGAGCAGATGACTGGCTGGTTGCGAGTAGCGCATCTAAACCGCGGCCAAGGCCTCTTTTACGTGCTGACATAGTGTCCTCTATGGCATGTGCTGATAGTGTTCAGCTTATTATCATTTAACTTGCTTTTGCCTGTGCAGGCGTTGTCTTATCCCTGCGGCGCAATATTTCACCCGCCAAGGCCAAGTATGCTTTTGCGCCTGTAGACGACTTATCATAATACATAGCCGGCGTACCGAAGCTAGGCGCTTCAGCTAAGCGAACGTTACGCGGAATGACCGTGCGATAAACTTGTTCACCGAAGTGGCGCTTTAACTGCTCTGAAACGTCATTCGCTAAGCGATTGCGCGGGTCGTACATAGTACGCAATACGCCTTCAATCTTCAATTCAGGATTCACTACCGACGCTAATTTTTGAATGGTATCCATCAAGGCGGTAAGACCTTCCAACGCATAGTATTCACATTGCATAGGAACCATCACAGAGTCTGCAGCAGCAAGCGCATTGACGGTTAACTGGTTAAGCGAAGGAGGACAGTCGATAAACACAAAATCGTAGTAGTCCATTACAGGCTTTAACGCATTGCGCAAACGAACTTCACGGGCAAACATTTCCATTAACTTAATTTCTGCTGCGGTCACATCACCGTTTGCAGCTATCAAGTCGTACTTCCCGCTTGTTCCCTTTACAATGACGTCATCAATCGGCTTTTCTTCAATCAACAATTCAAAGGCCGTAGATTCAACGTCGTATTTATCAACGCCGCTGCCCATGGTCGCATTGCCTTGTGGATCGAGATCAATAAGCAACACTTTGCGCTTCGTTGCTGCCATTGACGCTGCCACGTTAACTGCGGTGGTTGTTTTTCCTACACCACCTTTCTGATTCGCGATCGCGATTACCTTAGCCACGTTAGATCCTGTTCTGTCTATTCTATTTTTTGGCTATTTCTTTTTTAGCCAAACCAGATGTCGTTCGCCTACTAAATTTGGCACAGTGAGGTTTTCCGTTTTTCTCACATGAAAGTGATCACTCACTTCTTCTATCTCATCTTGCGGAAACTGACCTTTGAGCGCCAAAAATTGTCCTTCTGAATCTACCAGATGTTGACACCAGTGCAACATATCTTTTAGCGAAGCGAAAGCTCTACTTAACACGATATCGTAAGGCACTTCACCGTTGTGCGCTTCCACCCGGCTTTGCACGGGTGTAACGTTTTTCAATCCAAGGGTGTGAACACTCTGCGTCATAAAGCGTACACGCTTGCCAAGGGAGTCGAGCAAAGTAAATCGCTTTTCAGGAAAAGCAATAGCCAATGGCATACCTGGTAGGCCAGGCCCTGTTCCCACATCAATAATGTTGTCACCTTCAAGATGAGGCACTATGGCCAACGAGTCTAGAATATGTTTCACCATCATCTGTTTAGGATCGCGTACTGAAGTGAGGTTATATGCCTTATTCCATTTATCCATCAGTAAAACATAATCGACTAATTGCTGTTGTTGCCTTTCGCTTAACTCTAGTGAAAGGGCGTCAAGTCCTTGGACCAAAATGGTGTGCAATTCTTGCTGTATAGTCATCAAAAATTCTGTCTAGTGGATTTGATTATAGGGTGTTGCTTTACGCAGGCCCAAAACAGATTGGGAAGAGTGAAAGCGCCTAGTATTTCTATATATCGTTTTCTATAGTGCAATGATACGCGAATAAATCGGAAATACTAAGCGCTCGTAGTCGTCTATTGATGCAAGCGCGTGTTTTACGCGCTAATTTTGTCTTGTTTACGCAACATGCCGTGCTTTTTAAGGTAAACCAGCAATAACGAGATGGCCGCAGGCGTAATGCCAGAAATACGAGATGCTTTGCCGATAGTTTCTGGACGCGCTTCCGTAAGTTTAGCTACCACCTCATTTGACAAGCCAGAAATTTTGCTAAAGTCCATATCAATCGGTAGCAACGTATTCTCATGCCGTTGGGTTTTCGCGATTTCGTCCATTTGGCGGGCAATATAACCGGCGTACTTAATTTGAATTTCTACCTGCTCGGCGGCAATGGGATCGTCAATGCCCGGACCCACGCTTTCAATTTTCATTAATTGGCTATAGGTCATTTCAGGGCGTCGAATCAATTCTTCCAGCGAATGTTCACGGCTTACCGGATTTTTCAGCATGGTATTGAGTTGAGGCGTTGCTGCGTGATCAGGATGGATCCACTGACCACGTAAACGCTGAAGCTCTGTTTCTACCGCTTCCATTTTATCGTTGTACTTCGCCCAACGCGCATCATCAACAAGACCGATTTCTCGACCCATCGCAGTTAAACGGCTGTCGGCGTTATCTTCGCGAAGTAGCAGTCGGTATTCTGCGCGGCTCGTAAACATACGATAGGGTTCTTTGGTTCCCATTGTCGCTAAGTCGTCAATCAGTACGCCCATATAAGCCTGATCGCGACGTAAGATAAACGGGTCTTTTTGTTGCACTTGAAGTGCAGCGTTCGCGCCAGCCACTAGTCCTTGTGCACCGGCTTCTTCATAGCCAGTGGTACCGTTAATTTGCCCAGCAAAGAAGAGACCTTGAATAAATTTGGTTTCCAGGGTCTGTTTCAAATCACGCGGATCAAAGAAATCATATTCAATGGCATAACCCGGACGAACGATATGTGCGTTTTCAAACCCTTTGATCGAGCGGACAAGGTTCATCTGTACGTCAAATGGTAGACTGGTTGAAATTCCGTTCGGATAAACTTCAATGCTGTTTAAGCCTTCTGGCTCAACAAAAATTTGATGCGATGTCTTGTCTGCAAAACGGGTGATCTTATCTTCGATACTTGGGCAATAGCGCGGGCCAATCCCCTCGATCACGCCGGTAAACATTGGAGAGCGATCTAGGCCGCCGCGAATAATATCGTGGGTCTTTTCGTTAGTGTGGGTAATGTAACACGGGATCTGTGTAGGGTGCATGGCTCTATCACCCATAAACGAGAATACCGGTGTTGGACTGTCACCAGGCTGAGGCTGCATTACAGAAAAATCTAAAGAGCGTGCATCCAGTCTTGCTGGTGTCCCGGTTTTTAATCGGTCAACACGAAACGGAAGGGCACGTAGTCTATCAGCAAGCGCAATAGACGGTGGATCGCCCGCACGACCACCGCGATAATTTTCAAGGCCGATGTGTATGGTCCCGCCAAGGAACGTACCCACGGTTAATACCACAGACTTGGCTTTAAACTTCAAGCCCATTTGGGTAACCACACCGCATACGCGATCGTTTTCTACAATGAGATCGTCGACACTTTGCTGAAATAACGTTAGGTTTTCTTGATTTTCTACAATGTCACGAATGGCATTTTTGTACAAAGTCCTATCTGCTTGTGCACGTGTAGCGCGAACAGCAGGTCCTTTTGAAGAGTTTAGTGTTCTAAACTGAATACCGCCTTTATCGATAGCTAGCGCCATTGCGCCACCTAATGCATCGATCTCTTTAACCAAATGACCTTTGCCGATCCCACCGATAGCTGGGTTACATGACATTTGGCCAATCGTTTCAATATTGTGAGTTAGCAAAAGTGTATTTGCACCCATGCGTGCAGCTGCAAGCGCTGCCTCTGTACCCGCATGTCCACCACCTACAACGATGACATCAAATGCTTCAGTATAAAACATGGATAAACCTCACTATTAACGTACGACAAGCCTATTAAAATCTAACTTTTTTCTAAGCACAGTCTGCCGAAAAAAGGGCGCGTATTTTATCTGACTTATTGAATAAAGAAAATGATTAAATTTTCCTCAAAACCTGTTTTTAAAGAAGTGTGATCGAATAATAAGATCTTAAGATCTCTTTTAGATCTGTTTATTTTTACTTTTATTAGGATCGACAAGATCTGTGGGTAACCGATCAAAGGAGATAAAGATCATCAAGTTACGCGATCAACAACATTGGGAAACACAGATCCATAACCCCCATTCAAACTTGTGTATAAATACCCTTTTTATCCACACCCCATTTCTTTTTAAAAGTTATTCTTTTTTGGATCAAAGCTTATACACAGTGGTTTGTAGGATCCTATCCACAGGCGTGATCAAGATGTGATCCAACTGGGGATAAAATGTTTGCTAATTATGTTTATAGATCAAAAGATCGTGTAGTGACGTGGCTTATAGGTCGATCTCATTGTGGAGGAGATCTTTTACTAATCCTGTGATTAGATCGCATGATCGTCATTTTCACTTCGCAAACAATATTTCGATCGGCGATGTCATTCGTCGCATTTGACTGACAAAAACGTATTACCTATCGGCTCAAACAATAAAAAAGGGCAGTGAAGAAACGCTTTCACTGCCCTTAAATCAATTGTTTTTTACTCAATACACGCTTTACATTATCGAACCTGATTAGGTTGATAACGCGGTTGTGCAACTGAGCCCTGCATGTCTTCTTGCTCAATAGTCAGTCCTTCACGACGACTCGGGCCTTGGAAGCGAACTTTGTAGGTATCGTACTCTTTTATCGATTCAAAACAGTAGCGCCCCAGTGCGTTTTCTAGCTCAGCTAAATTGTGGTTGGTAATCAAGATACAGTTCTTTTTGTTTACCAAACGTTGCCTAAGTAGATTGCCAAACCAGCTTTGCGCGTTTTTCTTTAGCGCTGATTCGTTAACACACACCTCGTCTAATATCAGAAGATCCACGTCTAATAGTTCTTGATTGATCTCTCTAAACCGCTGACTCGCGTTGTCAGTGGCAGAAAAGTCAAAAGAGAAATTACGCATTTCCAGTAGTGTTGATAACTGACGATAGAGCACTGAGATTTCGTATTGCTCAATAAGTTGGTGTGCTATTGCACCGGCAATATGTGACTTGCCACGCCCATAGTCGCCGTAAAATATCATCATGTGCGAGCCGCTTTGTCGCCAAGCAGCGTCGTCATGAGCTGCAATGAAAGATTGTGCGATAGAAACCGCTTCTATCACATCATCGCTATCTTCAACTAAGTTGGCAAACGTCCATTTAGGATTTAGATCTGAACGGCCGTGTATGGCCTCTACACGCGCTTTCTTGCTGCGCTGCTGTAGTTGCGACACTTCTTCATTGGCTTTGACTTCATACTGCTTACGCAGCGTTTTGTAGTCGATATACTCACCATTGGGATCGACATCTTTTTTGAGCGCTTTCGCTAAATTGGCAATTTTGTCGGTTATACGGTCCATAACGATTTAACTCTTCTTAGTTGTGGCATACTTTTCCACCAGCTTTCTTGCATTATCATCTGCTTCAATGCCGGCTGCAACTTTCACTTGTTGTGTTCCCACCACTTTTGTAGGAGCGTAGCCAGACGCTAAGCGCTTGCGTTTGATATTGTTAGCAAATTTTTGTGTCCACTGAAATTCACTGAATACTGAGCTTGGCCGACCTAGCCAATAGGCGATAAATTCACCCACTTCGTTGTCATCATAGGTTTTATCTATAATGCCTAATAGTGAGGCCATTTCTTCAAATAGGGCTTTATTTGGGGCCCAGGTAGCTGTCATCGCACTGTGCCTAGCGTGCAGTTGATCAAAGTCTGACTGGGCTTCGCTTAGAAGCGGTAGAAGGAGTGTTTTACCATTAATGGTGTGCTCTAGATCTAACGCTAAGGGCAGGGCAACCAACCCCACTTGTTCTAATTGCTTTACCAGGCTATTGATCTGACGGCCTCGCTGATACGGCTCGTCTTTGCTATCCCCATTAAGTAAATTTAGCAGATGTTTATAATCAATAGGGGCTGACGATGTGGTAGCGGTGTTAGCACCTACGCGAAGCCCAAGCAAATACAACACGCGGCAGTCATTAGAAATCGGGCATTGCAAAGCGGCAAGTTCTGCTTGGGTGAGGTTGCTATTCATTGCGTCAGCTCCTTAGTATAAAGGCGATTAGGCGCTTGCTAACTTGTCGTCAAACCACTCTATGGCTGCATCTTCTGGAATGGGGTGCTCAAGTACATCAATGTAGAGTGCATCGGTGATTAGCGTACCGCCTGCATCAACGATGTGCTTTTCCATTTCCTTTGCGCCAAAGCAGAAAGTGTCGTAGCTGGTATCACCTAGTCCAATAACATAGGCCTGTACCGTGCTTAAGTCTGCGCTTTCAAGCTGCTTGGCAAACGGCTGGATATTGTCAGGTAGCTCGCCTGCGCCGTGGGTAGACGTACATACAACCCATATTGATGCGGTATTGATGTTATCTAAATTCGGTTCAGCGTGAATAGTATGCGTATGCCCACTTGCATCAAGCTTCTCAGCAATAGCATCTGCCACATATTCAGAGGCACCTAACATGGTGCCGACAATTATTTCGAAGTGCTTACTCATTTATGGGGTGCTTCTCTGTTATTTATTGTACATCTAGCGGCCGCGCCGCCTACATTACTTGCCAATACAGAATGATGAAAATATTTTGCCAAGCAGATCGTCTGAGGTGAATTCACCGGTTATCTCACAGAGTGCCTGATGGGCCAACCTCAATTCTTCCGCTAGCAGCTCGCCTGCCATTGCATCATGCAATTGTTGCTCGCCGGTGCTCACATAGCTGTAGGCTTGATCAAGTGCATCAATATGACGTCGACGGGCAATAAACTGGCCTTCGGTCGTTGTGTCGAAGCCCATGGTTTTGGCCAAATGTACTTTTAGCGTGTCTACACCGCTGCCTTCTTTTGCAGAGAGGTTAATTACCGAAATATCCCCCTGCTGGGTACTAACGCTGCTTTGTCCAATACTCAATGTACTCAGATCAGCTTTATTGCGTACTACCGTAACAGGTATGCCTTGTGGCAGGCGAGCCATAAATTCAGGCCATATTTCATAAGGGTCAATAACGCTTGTTGCAGTGGAATCTACAACAAATAAAACATGATCTGCCTCATTGATAGCTTGCCACGCTCGTTCGATACCTATTTGTTCTACTTTATCAGGGCTTTCACGAAGACCTGCGGTATCAATTATGTGAACCGGCATACCGTCAATATGTATGTGCTCTTTAAGCACATCTCGTGTGGTACCTGCTATGTCGGTTACGATTGCACTGTCGCGGCCAGCGAGGGCATTTAGCAAGCTCGATTTACCCGCATTTGGACGACCGGCAATAACCACCTGCATCCCTTCGCGCAGCAAGGTACCTTGTTTCGCCTGCTCACGTACTTTAGTCAGACTTTGCATGATAGTGCTTAAGTCACCTGATACTTTTCCATCTGATAAGAAGTCGATTTCTTCTTCTGGAAAGTCGATGGCTGCCTCAACGTACATACGAAGGTGTACGATTTGGTCTGACAACGTTTGAATTTGTGTGGAAAACTCACCCTGTAGCGAACGTAAAGCGCTACGTGCGGCTTGCTTAGAGCTAGCATCAATTAAATCTGCTATGGCCTCTGCTTGTGCAAGGTCGAGCTTGTCATTTAAAAAGGCTTGTTCGCTAAACTCGCCAGGGCTGGCCAACCTGGCGTGCCCGGTAGCAAGTACGGCGTCTATAAGCATGTCCATAACAACCTGACCGCCGTGGCCTTGTAGTTCAAGCACATCCTCACCGGTAAACGAATTCGGGCCTTTAAAAAATAGCGCGATACCTTGGTCTATTACGCTTTTGTTGGCGTCAACAAAGGGTGTATAGGTTGCAAGGCGGGGTGTAAGCTCACTTGGTACTAACGCTTCAGCAATGTCTTTTGCTTTGGGTCCAGATACACGCACAATACCTACGCCGCCACGGCCAGGGGCGGTAGCTTGTGCGGTAATGGTGTCGGTAGAAAGGGTGAGTGATTCCATAATTAGTCGCGGAAGTTCTTAAATTGGAAAGGTTGGCCCAAATTTGCCTCTTTAACTAAGGCAATAGCCTGTTGAAGGTCATCACGCTTTTTACCGGTTACACGAAGCTCTTCGCCTTGTATGGCTGTTTGTACTTTTACTTTGGCGTCTTTAATTAGCTTTACGATTTTCTTCGCAGTGGGCTGTTCAATACCTTCTTTAAACGCAATCGTTTGACGGTAAGTTTTACCGTGTGCGTCGTAAGGCTTCACGTCCATTGACGATGTGTCAACGTTGCGTTTAGACATGGCTGTTCTAAACATACTTTCCATTTGCTGAAGTTGGAACTCGGCTTCGGCTTTCATCACAACGGTTTTATCTTTGTATTCAAAGCTGGCGTCGATGCCGCGAAAATCGAAACGTGTAGACAGTTCACGGCTGGCATTGTCCGTTGCGTTACGCACTTCTTCCATGTTGATTTCTGAAACAATATCAAATGATGGCACAGTTTAATCCTCTAAGACAAAACAGCCCGCGTAGGCGGGCTGTGTAATTAATTGCTCAACAGTTTATTTACTGCTGATGCCCCGCTTCTCCATAGAAGCATAAATCATTTTGGCTTGAACCAAGGTAATCACGTTACTCACTAGCCAGTATAGTACTAGACCTGCAGGGAACCACAGGAAGAATACGCTCATTGCCACTGGCATCCACTGCATGATTTTTTGCTGCATTGGATCTGTAATGGTGGTCGGCTGAAGTTTTTGCAATAGGTACATACTTGCGCCGGTAAGAATAGGTAGCACAAAGTACGGATCTTTCGTTGATAAGTCAGTGATCCAAAGTACGAAGTCTGCATGGCGTAGTTCAACACTTTCCATGAGTACCCAGTAAAGTGCTAGGAAGATAGGCATTTGCAGAAGAAGTGGTAAACATCCACCCATTGGGTTCACTTTTTCTTTGCGATATAGCTCCATCATGGCTTGAGACATTTTCTGTCTGTCATCGCCAAAGCGGTCTTTCAACTGTTGCATCTTAGGTGCAAGGTTGCGCATACGAGCCATTGATTCGTACTGCTTCTTAGTTAACCAGTACATAGCACCTTTCACTACAATAGTGATAAGGATAATCGCGACACCCCAGTTGTTGACTAAGCTGTGAAGGAAAGTAAGCAGGGCAAACAGAGGCTGAGAAATCCAGAAAAGGATACCGTAATCAACGGTTAGATCTAAACCACGTGCAATTTTTGCTAATTTATCTTGGTCTTTTGGACCCATGTAAAGGGTAGAAGCTATGGTTTTGGTATCGCCAGAAGCAACCGTTTCAGACGGCGATAACACACCAATAACGGCATATTGATTTTTCAGGTTACGTGAATAAACCGTATTCGTTTGTTCTTGCGAAGGCACCCATGCTGATACGAAATAATGCTCGAGCATGCCAACCCAACCTGCTTTTGTAGTTTCACGCAAGTTGTCATCTTCTATTTCGTCAAAAGAGTATTTCTGATAACGGTCGTCTTCTGTCGAATATGCCGCACCGCGGTAGGTTGGCATAAACATATTACCGTCGTCTTCGAACTCCATAACCTGCTTTAACTGAGCATACGGCTGAACCGTAGCGGCACTGCCCGTACCATTGTTAATGTCGTAGCTTACGTTTACGTCGTAGTGGTTTTTTGTAAACGTAAATGTTTTAGTAATAGACAGGCCTTGATTGTTTTTCCAAGTTAATGGAATAACAAGGGTATCGCCGGTCATTTCATAGAATTCGCTTTGCGCTGTATAAACAGGGCGGCCATTTGCACTTGCATCTGGGCCTTGGGCACCGATAAGACCGCTTTGGGCTACGTAAAGACCATTGCCTGAACGAAGCAAGCTATATGGAATGTCTGAGCCTTGCTCTACTGGAAATTTTAGCAGGTCTGCTGATATAACATCTCCGCCGAGCAAATCGATGCGCAGGTCTAACGTATCTGTTTTTACTTCGATAATGCGGTTGGTAGACTGCGCAGCCACAGCAGGCTGTGCGGCAGGCACACTATCGCTGCTTGGTACGTCTTCATTACCCGTATCGTTAAAAGACGGTACACCTTGCGTTGTCTGTTGAGCTTGTTGCTCAACGGGTTCTACAGGCTGTGGCCCATAATCTTTTTGCCATTGTTGCCAAAGCAAAAAGCTAACTAGCGCGAGGCCAATTATCAGAAAACTACGTTGCGATTCCATAGAGGTCTCTTT
>CEPO01015444.1_pt1 | contig 11415 bp, 11 predicted proteins | sample 530481 | NCBI WGS metagenome assembly CEPO01 (sample SAMEA2620198, study PRJEB7988) | marine metagenome | biome: marine biome (ENVO:00000447); feature: surface water layer (ENVO:00002042); material: "saline water (ENVO:00002010), including plankton (ENVO:xxxxxxxx)" | depth 5 m
ATCCCGCACCCGAACCAGTGCCGACACCGGAAGCCGAAACGCCGACACCCACCCCGACTCCGGAAGAAACGGCCGCCGAGGACGAGGCCACACCGCCCGCCATTGAGTATGACCAAGCCGGCCGGACCGAAGCTGACAAAGCCCGCGATGGCGATCGCAAGCCACAAGAGACGCTTGACTTCATTGGCGTTGAACCCGGCGCAATCGTGCTCGAAATGGAAGCCGGCGGCGGTTATTTCACACCGATCATGGCCGAAGCGGTTGGCCCTGAAGGCATGGTCTATATGCAGAACCCGGCGGCCTTTGCCAGCTTCTGGGGCGGTGGCGAGCCACCGCGTCTTTCGGCCCTGCCTGATCAGGTGACCTATCTTGAAGCCGATTTTGACGACTTCTCGAATGTGGCCGATGGCTCGGTCGACGTGGTCACATGGTTTCAGGGGCCCCATGAAATCTGGTACGCGCCGGAAGGCATGACCGAACAACTGGCTGACCCGGACGCGACCTTTGCTGAAATCGCCCGCGTTCTGAAACCCGGCGGCCTGTTCATTGCGCTGGATCATGCAGCCCCGACTGGCGCGCCGGAAAGCACGGGTGGCACGACCCACCGGATCGACCCGAATGTTATCGACAAGCTGGCCGCTTCCAAAGGCCTGACAAAGGTCGACGAGTCAGACCTGTTCGCCAACCCGGATGACGATATGACCTCGAACGTGTTTGATCCGGCCATTCGCGGCAAGACCAATCAGTTCCTGTTCAAATACGAGAAATCGTAAACCGATCCTTTGAGGACAGTCCGGCCCCGGAACCGACTGGAGCCGGACTGTTCTGCCTGTTTTACTCGCCGGTTGCGGGTGTTGCCGAAATCTCATTGGTAAGATTGTCGACAATCACGGGCGACTGAAAAAACTGAATGTTCGGCTCAGCACCCAGCCGCTCAGCCAGCGACGCTTTCCATTCATCCGTGTAGAGCGCATCAGCAGCTGACCGGCTCTCCCAGAGATAAACCCCGCCGCCCTTCGCCGCTTCGCCGTCGAACAGATAATACTTGCGGATCAGGCCGTCAGTTTCCTGAAACTGAGGCGCGGACGTCATGTATAGGTCCCGCGCCTGCTCAGTCGTCATACCAGCCTGCAGCGGAAAACTGACAATCGCAGTGACGGGCACGCCTTCCGCGAAGACAGGGGCCGTCGCCAAAAGACTGGCAGCAGCCAGGACACTTGCTTTTAAACGCTTCATCTGTTGCTTCCTCTCCATCAGACCTTGCTGATAAAAGAGTAACAGACGCGACACGTCCATGCAGGTCTCGAAGAAGTGACCCGAGACCCGCAAAGCCTGTGAGCCTACTTCTTCAACAAATCACGGATTTCTTCCAACAGGACCTGTTCGCGCGGTGGCGGAGGTGTTTCCGCAGGTGCCTCGGGTTCAGGCTCTCCTTCCATACGACGCTTCAAGGTGTTGATGCCCTTCACAAGGAAGAACAGAGCCAGCGCGACGATCAGGAATGAAATGACATTGTTGATGAACAGGCCAATATTCATCGTGACGGCCTCAGTCACGACCGTTTCGCCATCCATTTCGGCCGCCTTCAGCGTCCATTTCAGGTTTTCGAAATCCACGCCACCAATCAACAATCCAATCGGCGGCATGATAATGTCACTTACCAGTGATTTGACGATGGTCGAAAACGCACCGCCCAGAATGAAGCCGACCGCCATATCGACCACATTGCCCTTGGCCGCAAATTCTTTGAACTCATTCATCATGCCCATACGCATGGCCTCCAATACCGGGGAAAAGCCCCCATAATCAGTGATCTAGCGCCTGTTTCGAGTCCGTCGTCAAGATTGCGAAACTGACCCGTGAAAGTGAGTGGTCCACAAAACGGAAAAACCCGGACCAATGGCCCGGGTTTCTGATCTCAACCTCACCGCCGCGTGGGCGGAGAAATGTCTATTCTTCGGAAGCGCCGTCAGCGTTCTCGGCCTCAGCCGCCGCTGCAGCCGCTGCTGCTTCTGCTTCTTTGGCTTTCGCCTGAGCTGCGCGCTCTTCAGCTGCGCGCGCTTTCCGCTCTGCTTTGGCTTCCTGGTTCTTCCGCTTACGCTCAGTTTTGCCGAGGATGTTCTCGCGAACTTCAATACCGTGACCGGTGGTCCGCTCAGCGATACGCGCAGACTTACCGCGACGATCACGCAGATAGTAAAGCTTGGCGCGGCGAACGCGGCCCTTACGCTTCACTTCAATGCTTTCAAGGTTTGGAGAGTAAAGCGGGAATACGCGCTCAACGCCTTCACCGAAAGAGATCTTACGGACGGTGAAGCTCTCATTGAGGCCACCGCCGGACCGCGCAATGCAGACGCCTTCAAAGCGCTGAACCCGCTCGCGGTCACCCTCTTTAATGCGCACATTCACAGTCAGCGTGTCGCCAGCTGAGAAATGCGGATATTCTTTGCCTTCGCTGACGCGGGCAATTTCTTCTTGTTCAAGCGTCTCGATGATGTTGGTCATCTTCACTACTCCGGCTCGTGCCTATTTATCGTCGTCATATGCTTCCCAGAGATCTGGTCGGCGGTTTTTTGTCAGCGCCTCTGACTGTTTGCGTCGCCATTTCTCAACAGCGCCATGATCGCCAGACAGCAATACGTCCGGAATTGCCCGCTCCTCCCACACACGCGGCCGTGTGTATTGAGGATATTCGAGCAAGCCGGACTCGAAACTCTCATCTTCGAGCGAGCCGTGATTACCCGCGACACCCGGAAGAAGCCTCACCACTGCCTCAAGAAGGACCATGGCTGCCACTTCACCGCCAGCAAGGATGTAATCTCCAATACTGACTTCTTCGATGCCGCGTGCCTCAATGACACGCTCATCCAAACCTTCAAAGCGTCCGCAAATCAGGATAACCCCTGGTTCAGCCGATAATTGCCGGACCCGGGCCTGAGTGAGCGGTTTTCCTCTCGGGCTCAGATAAATCAGCGGCCTGCCCTGGGGCTCAACCGCATCTACTGCTGAGGCGACAACATCCGGTCGCAACACCATTCCGGCGCCGCCCCCGGCAGGGGTGTCGTCAACAGAGCGGTGCTTATGGTCGGAAAATTCCCGAATGTCCAGTGTTTCTAGCGACCAAATGTCATTTTCCCGCGCACGACCGATAATAGAGGTATCGAGTATGCCCGGAAATGCCTCCGGGAAGAGGGTGAGAATGGTTGTTTTATAAGTCATGCTCGATGGCAATTCTTCACTGCGTTCAGGCCATCTGCGCCTTCGCTTTGCTCGTGGGGTGCTCTACACAAGCGACCGCGCAGGCGCAAGTGATCCGAGCGGAACGCGAGTAAACATCACTGAGCATACAGAAAAAACAACACGAGCGCAGCGAAGGCGCAGGCGGGGTGAGCGGTACGCGAACCACAAGCCGAGCATAAATAAAGGGTTTTAAAATCATGCTCGATGGCAATTCTTCCCCCGGATCAAGCCCGGGGTCAGGCCATCTGCGCCTTCGCGTTGCTCGTGGGGTGCTCTACACAAACAGCCTTGAGCAAGTTCTATGCGAACGCCAGTTCGCGAGAACAAACAAATGAGCACTGCGCAGGCGCAAGTGATCAGAGAACGCTGTAGAAGTCTACTTTGTCAATTTGTCGATCAGTCTCTCGACGAATTTGAAAACTTCTTTTGAGTCGCCGGCAGCTACGTCGGCTCCGGTCGCTCTTCCAAAGAAAACGGGTGCCATATCTTGGTAAAGCTTCGTCCTCGCTTCATCATTTAGGCTACTAGCGAAATGGGGAAACGATTTTATTCGGAGCTCGATTTCTCTAGCAGCGCGAGCTTCCCCCTGAAGTTTACGCGCCTCATATGCAAAGAATGCAGAGGGGACAAAGAGAATGAAGGCCAGTTGAGAACGCGCCAAAACGTGTTTGAGTTCTGCATCTGCGGCAATTGCGATAAACGCATAACCCATAGCTGCAGCGGCGATCACAAAACCAGCATAAGAAATCCAGCGGTATCTGCCGGCTATCTTGTCCTTTTTGTTCGCTTGGACATGAAAGTCGCCCACCATGGCTTCCGCTCCAGAAAGACCGGCAATTTCTCTGATTTCATCTCGAAATGTCTCCGCTTCCTGCATCACTTGAGCATGTCGATCCTTTGATTCCGCTAGAAATGTATCGAAATCCGAGCTGAACCTTTCGCGTTGGGTATCATTTGTTTCACTGAAATGGCCTTTTTGATCATTGAATGCCTTGATCACCGCCAACTTGCGTTGCTCGAAGTCATCGATGCTCGACGTGAACTCTGATGAACGGTTTCTTTGGGTTTCTTGAAATTGCTCATTGAGCTCGGTCAATTCGGTCTCAATGCGTTTTTTTTCATCGTGAAACGCCGCGTCCAGCTTTTCCGCATAACTCTTCGCGTCGGAATGCAGCCTATTTACTCGGTCTTGCAGGCCCGCGACTTTCGCCTCCAGTTCCGCAACCAAGTCAGAGAATTCATTCTTTGAATCGCTCATTTCAGCGACAATTTCATGTGCTGTTCTTGGGTCTTTGATTCTGTAAGGGTGCGGAAAATGCCTTAGCGTCATATCACATTGTTGAAGAGCATTTTGTAGTGCCGAGGCATTCTTCGGGTTCGCGATATACTCATTCAAATAGTTCAAGCATTGTTTCAGATGACCATACCCTTCCACAACGGCGAATGATGGAATCCATTTGGGATAGGATGTTAAAACATTGTGATTTAACAATTTCGCCATTTGGGTGAATCTTTCCCACCGCTCGGGATCGTGTGGCTCGAATTCGTTTTGATCGATCTTGTTTGATATCTGAGTCACAATCGCAAAAAAGGGATGTGATTGTACCTGAGTCTCTGTTTCGAGCATTGCTCTCTTTCCGCGTGAATTTTCCCCGAATTATACTTATGATTCTCTCTGTGCCGAAACACGCCGTCGCTAAGCGGTTACCTAGGCGATATCATTGCGACTAATTTCTGAGAATTTTTCTACCTAACCACCACTCTTCTACCTGCGAAGAGATGCGTTCTCATCCACAGAGCTCATGAAAAGCCTCTGTGGCGCGGAGGGCCACGTCGTGGAGTTCTTTTAAATCTTCGGCCTCGTCTTCGGCGGCCTCATTCAAGAGGTCTGGTGGTGGCCAACAGGTTTTGAGGGGGTTTAAAGAAAAACTTGATCCCCCTCCAGCTCCCCCTTTCCAAGGGGGAGAGCACACCGAGCCCGTTTCATGAGTCTGTTTCTTCTGCTCGGCCTCGTTTTTTCGCCTTCGGCTCAAACGGCCTGCGCCTTCGCGGTTGCTCGTGTGGAGCGAAGAATTAGGATCAGCTTTCATTTCCCCCTCACCCCCGGCCCCTTGAGCTAAAAAATGATTCACTGGATCATTTTCACAACGCTCAAGCCCACCAGGGGAGAGGGGAGTCTCACCATCGGCATCGGAGTTGGTCAGATACCCGGCCCAGCGAGCGGCGAGGCGACGGGCGCGGGGGTCGATTTCGTCGAGCAGTTTTGAGAGACGGTGGGCGCGTTCGACCAGGAGATTGCAATCGAGAATCTGGTCGTTTCTGGGTTTGAGTCTTTTTGGTTTGCTCGAGCCTGTCGCGCGCAAGCTCATTTTTGTTTGACCTCCCGCTTCGCGGCATTCTCTTTCGTTCCCGCGAACCAATGGTTCGCATGGAACAGGTTCAAGACTGCTGCCGCTTTCGCGATGGGTCGTGCTCAGGGCTGTTGCGCCTACGCAGTCGCTTGTGTGGTGAGGAAGGCCGGCTTCCTGCCAGTATGGGCTTTTTGGCTCCGGCAGGCTGATCAGAAATGGCGGGAGTCTGGGCTCGCGCAGGGGGAGTGCGCGAAGTCTGAAGATTGGGTCCATGGGCGGCTCTGGCGAACGCGGGCCGCGTGGTCCGCCTGAAGGAAGCCTGTAGTTGGCGGGCTGGACGCCGTCATCGCGATAGGCGCGGAGCGCCATCCAGATGATCATGCATCGGATAAGGTGCTCACAGGCCAGAACCATTCGTGTCATTCGGTTCGCATCAAAGCGGAAGAAATGACCGAAAAAGCCATCGGGCCGCTTGCCGCGCCCAGGAATGCCCCAGCCCGAATTAAAGGCAACAATCCGACGAACATAATTACCGATGCGGTGTTGTAGCGCTTCAGGTGTCCAGTCGTTTTCATCTGAGGGGGCGGTTAGCATGACCAGAGTGTAGGTTCGGTCGTGAGGGGTGGGATAAATTTCTTTTATCTCGCGCCAATTCGCTTCGCTCGCGGCTCCGATGGGGCGGGCTAACGCCCGTCGCCCGGTCGGGCTCTGCTGCCCGAAACTAAGATGAAAAAACCAGCCTTTACTTTGTCATCCCGGACCTGATCCGGGATCCATGACAGTTTGCGACTCCATTGTATCTGGATCCCAAATCAAGTTTCGGATGACAATGTCTGGGTTGGGCAAGGAGAGGCCGAACGGATCCGTCGAGTGTGATGATTGCCACCACCCGACCGACGCCCGTTCAAATGGTTTCGAACTCGGCCGTGCGACTAGTCGGCGAGCTCGAGACCGCCCTCTTTCCAGGCGGCAAGGCAATCATCGGCGTCATGATAAGCGTCAGATGCGAGCAGCATACTGTCGGTCTGGCCTTCCCCCTTGAAGCGCGGATCATCGCATTCGCCATCATTCGCCCATTCGCTGGAATTGTCGCCGAAATTCACGCCATTAAAGATGACACCGTCTGCTGGCGGGTCGTCATAAAGCGCCGAGTTTCCACTGCCCAGCAGCATCTCGTCGAACACATCGTCAAAGACCCCCTCGTCCTCTGCTTCCGGGTCATCCGGGCCGCGCAACCGGACAGCGCCTGATTTGTAAAGGCTGAGACAATCCGAAGCGTCGCGCTTGATATCGTCGTCCGAGAGAATGCCCGCCATACCCTCGCCAATGAAACGCGGGTCGTCGCATTCATCATCAAACACCCATTCGCCTTCATCCGTACCAAAGTCGATTTCGTTGAATATGAATCCACTCGTCGCTGGCGCGCCATCGCCTGACCCATCCGGCAAAGCACCAGCGGTTTCGATCAGGCTGATCCGACCTGCCTTGAAGGCCGTTTCACAATCGCTGGCATCATGGCCGATATCTGAGTCCAAGAGATCACTTTGCGCCATTCCCGGACCCGAAAACCGCGGATCATCGCATTCATTATCATTCGGCCAGCTGCCCGCATCGTCGCCAAAGTCGATCTCAAGCGCAGCGTTGCTCAGCTCAAATACATTGGCACTGACGACAAGATCGAGACCTCCGGTTTGATAGCCGTTCAGACAATCATTGGCGTCATGATAGGCGTCCTCAGCCGAAAGGATGCCGTCAGCCGACGCTATGCCAGAAAATCGCGGATCGTCACATTCGTTGTCATCGGCCCATTCACTGGTGTTGTCTCCGAAATTAATCCCATCGTACATCACGCCATTCTCAGGAGGTGGATCGAACTCAGTCGGGTCGACCGTCTCAGCGATGGCATCGAGCAAATCGCTATATTCGTTCAGAAGTTCATCGAGTTCCATATCTGTGTCAGGAGGCGGATCGTCTTCTGTGCGGAGGCGGATGCTGCCAGTCTGGAATGCGGATTGGCAGTCTGACGCATCATGGCCAATGTCTTCAGGGAAAAAAGGCGGTTCCGCCATGCCGTCCCCGATGAAGCGGGAATCGTCACATTCAGAATCCATGGCGAACATGCTCTCATCATCGCCAAAATTCACATCGCCCTGCCCATGAGCACTTCCCATCAGCGCGGCAAAGCCAGCTGCCAACAGCACTTGTTTAAGCGCAGATGTCATCGTTTCTTCTCCCAGAACGGCCCCGGTCTGTGTTACTGTTCCTGCCAATTGCCAGGAAAGCAAGGCCGGGTGTCAGCCCATTTGCGGCTAGGTCTCTCTAAACGACTCCCGGCTGGACAGATGCATGTTGAGCGCTCACAATCTGAACGAGAGAAATGGGAGGGGTACATGCAAATTGAACGAAAAACGCTGCCAGAACAGCACTATCTTTATGTCGAGAAAGAAGTGAGCATGATGAATGCTCAGGCGATTGGCGAGGCCATGGGTTCGGCTTTCATGACGGTGTTTGGCTTTACGGGTCCGAATGGCATTACGCCGCTCTCCATGCCGATGTCGCTTTACATGGAAATGCCGAATGACGGCTTGATGCGCTTTCGCGGTGGCGTGTTTGTCTCCGCCGAGGACGCGGCAAAAGCGAGTGGCGAGGTAAAAGCCGGGGTGATTCCGGCCGGCGATGTTTACGCCGCCACACATGTCGGCCCCTACTCCAATATGAATGTCAGCCATAATGCGCTGTGGACGCATATGGACAATGAAGGCGTTGCCAAGGATATGCCCGTCTGGGAGGTTTATGTGGATGACCCGGCGACCGTGCCGGAAGCCGAATGCCGGACGGAGATTTTTCGGGCGGTTGGCTAAGTCCGACTGACGCCAAGCCCGTGAGGATTGGAAACGCTGAATGTATCGACGACTCGTATTGATTGCCCCGCTATGTCTGATCGCGGCCTGCGCTTTAAAGACCACAGGGACGGCGCCTCGTGAGGTGACATTCAGCGATCTCACCGACCTGGAATGGCGGGTAGAAAATCTGATGGATGCGGGTATTCCGGACCGCGCACATGCTACCTTGAATTTCACAGACGATGGTGGTGCGTCCGGATCGACAGGATGCAATCAATATTCCGGCAGTTATAAGCTGAATGCGTCCAGACTTTATTTTTCAGCCTTCGCCGTCACGAAACGCGCCTGTGTCGGATCCCTGATGGATATGGAGCAAAAGTTTCTCCGGACACTGTCCGGGACCGTTGAGGCCAGCCTTGATCCGACCGGATTGCTGCGGCTGGAGTCTGAAACCGGATCGCTGGAGGCGCGATAGGCGCTGTGTAACCTGCAAACAGCGAGACTGGCGATGAAACGCCGAGCAGGCGCCGCGTAAAACTGCCCGCTCAGCCTTGAGCTATCGGATAAGTTCCCCGATATATGGACGAATTCAGAACAGTCGGGAATCGGGACATGTCAGACCTCGTCGAAAAAAATGATGATCCAGCCATTCTGGTGAGCGGTGCGCTTACTTCCATGCATTTGATGGCGGCGGCGGATCGCTATTTGTCCGAAGAAGAAGTCAGTCTGATTGCTGATCTGCTTTATAAGGTAACGGGCGTGGAAGTCGGGCCAGACGAAATCATCGCCTCTTCGCGCGAGATTGACGAGAAATCGACGGGCGGTTCGATATTCTGGCAATCGGCGTTTGAGCCTTATCGGAATCTGTCCCTGAGCAGCCGCGGCATTATTCTGAAAAGTGCGATGATGGTGGCCCTGTCCGACGGCGAATTCCATGATGAAGAAAAACGCACGCTTGGAGACCTCGCCGGTTGGCTTGGCCTGACACCAGACGAGTATGTCAGCGTGCTCGAGCAAGTCCGCGACGAAACGCCAGGCGACGCTTAGGCTTTCCAAAGACTTAAGACCGGGTGGTCAAATTTTGTTTGCGCACACATCTGGCGGGCTTTTTTTGCCCGCCAAGACTGCGACAAAAACGCTCGAATCGCAGGCGAGAAAAGTGTTTATTTAATAAAAACAATAATTTATTTTACACTGCTGGGACGAAACTGAAATTTCGAAACCTGATTTAAGGGGTCGGAAATCATATCCGGCCACAATCACTGATGGATGGAGGGACAGTAAAATGTCCGAGGTTCTACAGTGTTTAATAAAGGTATTGTTCATTCAGCACTTTTTGTGATTTCAACCGCAATCTGCCAGTCAGCTCAGGCTGAAAATGAGCTGAATATAAAAGTCGGCGCTCACGCCTTCTTCGATTATGAAAACGTCGAAATCGACTCCAACAACGTCGTCGATGGAACCAATCTTCGACTGTTCCGAGTCGACGTCAAAGGCAGTTATGGCGATTACGCCTTCACCAGCAATGTCGACCTGCACGGCGATAATGTGAAGGTTCAGGACCTGTTCATTCAAACAGGTAAAACCACAAAACTCAGGGTCGGCAATTTCAAGATCATGAATGGTCTTGAGCAGTCCTCCTCGCTTTATGCCCTTCCCTTTGTTGAAGGAAACTCAGTCAGCAAGGTGAACGGACTGGGCCGTGTTCTTGGTGTTGGCGTGTTCCACTCGTTCGATAATGTGCATGTGTCCGGCGGTCTGTTCAGCGCCAATGTGAACAATGTCGGCGATGATGACGAAATGTCGGTCGCGGGCCGGATCGCTGCTGAATTCCACCCGGGCGGAGAGCCAAACACGCTCCACCTTGGCGCCTCGGTCCGCCATCGTGAAAATGCAGACATGTCTTATTACAGTTACGGCCAGAAGCCTTTCGCATCCTCTGCGCCGAAAACGGTGAAAACGCCCGGATTTGCCGGCTCAGATGATTTTCTGGGGCTGGAAGCCGCCTTCGTTCGCAATGGTCTGAGCCTTCAGTCTGAAGTCGGACTGACCCAGGCCGATTGCGACACCTCCGCCTGCAGCGATGATCCGAGCTTCAGCACCTATTATGTCGATGCCAGCTATATGTGGGGCGGCAACCGGGTTCTGAAAGACGGCTTGTTCAAGCGCGATAAAGTGCACAACCCAGCCAGTGAAGGTGGCCCTGGCGCCTTTGGCCTGTCGGCGCGCTATGATGTAGCCGATCTGACCGATGATGCTTTGAATGGCGGCCGTCAGGAGAGCTTCATCCTCGGTGCCACCTGGTATCGCGACAAGTATATCCGCGTCATGGCGGACTATATCCATGCCGAACTCGAAGACAGCCCTGCTTATGGTGACGCTTCGGTCAATTCCCTCGTGTTCCGCCTTCAGGCCGAACTTTACTGACAGAGACCTGTACCATGAATAAATTTCTGCGGTTTCCCCTGCTGGCTTCATTCGCGATGGCCAGCTTGACCCTCCCGGCCCTGGCCCGGCAGAACACTCCCGAGCCGTCGGTCGATGCGTTGGTATCTGAAGCGTTAATGACAGAGCTGAGCGAAATGGTGTCTCATCCGGTCGTTGTCTCAGCGGTTCGCGCTCGCAATGTACGGACCTATTCGCTGTCTCAGACTGAAGTTGATGAGCTGGATCAGGCCTGGCTTCGGGAAAAGGACGGTGATGGGGCCCAACCCTATATTGCTGCCGCCCTTGGCAGCCCGGTTTCGACTTATCTGCTGCGTCAACAGGCGCAGTCCAAAGGCCTTTATAACGAGATCTTCGTCATGGATCTGAAGGGCCTCAATGTGGGGCAAAGCTCCATCACCAGTGACTTCTGGCAAGGCGACGAAGCCAAATTCCAGAAGACCGTGCCGCTTGGAAAAGGCGCCATCTTCATCGATGAGCCCGAATTTCTTGAGGATACAGGCATCTGGGTCGTTCAGGTCAATATGACACTGGAT
>CEPO01005885.1_pt1 | contig 11316 bp, 10 predicted proteins | sample 530481 | NCBI WGS metagenome assembly CEPO01 (sample SAMEA2620198, study PRJEB7988) | marine metagenome | biome: marine biome (ENVO:00000447); feature: surface water layer (ENVO:00002042); material: "saline water (ENVO:00002010), including plankton (ENVO:xxxxxxxx)" | depth 5 m
CTTCAACAGAAGGTACATGTCCAGTTTGTTTTAATTCAGTCACAGGTGCACTAAGGGTTTCTCCCAATGCTTGTAATGATGAAGTGGGTGTAGCGACATCATCTTCACCTGCAATAAGCAAAATAGGTGCACCATTAGGTTTAAGCTGTGTATGTGTGTCTCTTTCGCCTAACCACGCACACAATAAACCGTAAGAGTGATCGTCAACGTTCGCGAGTGATCCTTCCCATTGAGACAGTAACGTGGGGAAACGTTTAGTACTAACCGGGCTAAACCATCTTGGAACTAAGCTGGCTGCGAGGGTTTCAAGCCCTTGCTGAGTCACATTTTTCTGGCGCTCCAGCCATGCTTCAGTGGAACCTATTTTCATACCAGTATTAGTTAACATGGTGCTTAACAAGCGTTCTGGATGGGAAATTAATAGCTGTTGCCCCAACATTCCGCCAATTGACGTGCCCATGAAATGAAACTTATCTATACCTAGAGAGCTACATAGGGTTAATAAGTCGTCAACTAACTGTGATTCGCCAAGGCTTTTCGTATTGGCGGGGAACGCTACACTGTCACCATGTCCAGGTAGGTCATACCGCAAAATACTGAAGTTCACCATTAAGTCTGGTACCAAGTAGTCCCATACACGCATATTCATACCCAATGGGTGAGCTAGCACTAAAACAGGTTTGTGCTTAGTCTCAATGAACTGGTAGTGAATACCTTGCTCTGAAATTGTCGCCATGTTGAGTTCCTAAATGCGTTTTAGCAGTGTCGCTATACCTTGGCCAACACCAATACACATACTGCATAGTGCATAATCGGCCGAGGTTTGTTCAAATTGTAATGCGGCGGTATGCAGCAGGCGTGCCCCCGACATACCGAGTGGATGGCCAAGTGCAATGGCGCCGCCATTGGGGTTCACTCTTGGATCATCTGCACTAAGTCCAAGTTCCTGCATACAGGCTAATGCTTGCGCTGCAAATGCTTCATTAAGTTCAATAGTGCCAATATCGTCTAGGGTCAACTTTTGTTTTGCAAGCAATTTATTAATTGCAGGTACTGGGCCTATACCCATGATAGTGGGTTCAACGCCAGCGGTAGCCATCCCTTTAATTTGAGCAACAGGCGTTAAGTTATAGCGTTCAACGGCTGCTTCACTTGCTACAAGCATGGCAGATGCGCCATCGTTAATGCCCGATGCATTACCTGCGGTAACCGAGCCATTTTCACGAAACGGAGCTTTTAGTTTTGCCAATGCCTCTAATGTAGTTTGAGGGCGTATGTGTTCATCTTTGTCGATGACGATGGCATCGCCTCTTCTAGGCTGAAAGGTCACAGGAGTTATTTCTTTAGCAAAACGGCCAGACGCTTGGGCTGCAGCCGCTTTTTGCTGAGATTGATACGCAAAGTTGTCTTGTGCTTCTCGGCTAATCGAGAATTTCGCTGCTACATTTTCTGCAGTCTCAGGCATGGTTTCAGTGCCGTACTGCTGCTTTAACGCAGGGTTAATGAAGCGCCAACCCATGGTGGTATCTTCAAGTATTTGTGAGCGGTCAAATCCGCTTTGGGCTTTGCCCATCACAAATGGAGCTCGCGACATAGACTCAACGCCGCCAGCAAGAATAAGGTCTGCTTCACCTGCTGCAATAGAACGGTAAGCAAGGCCAATGGCATCCATACCAGAGCCACACAAACGATTAATTGTGGTGGCTGGTACCGAAAATGGCACGCCTGCAAGTAACGTGGCCATTCTAGCAACGTTTCGGTTGTCTTCACCGGCTTGGTTGGCACAGCCGAAAAACGCATCATCAATGCTTTCTGCTGGTAGTTGAGGGCACTGCGCCAGTACTGTACGAATAACTTGTGCAAGCAAATCATCAGGGCGAATGTTGGCTAGCCCACCAGCATAACGTCCAATGGCAGAGCGGTTGGGGTTACATAAATAAACGTTCATTACGCAGTCTCCGTTTGGCTGTGCGCCGCTTCAGTAACGCGCTTTAGTTCTCTTAATACTTCGATTTCGCTGCTGGTGGGTTCGTCAGTGGTTTGAAGTGTGTCAGCAAAGCGAATGTCCCAGCCACTGGCATCAATTACCTGTTGCTTTGTAACGCCTGGGTGCAAACTCACTACAATAAGTTCGTTGGTTTCATCTTCTGGCTTTAATATACAAAGGTCAGAAATCACCAAAGTTGGGCCTTTACCCAGCGTAGATTTGCCTTTGCGGCCTTGACCGTCTCGACCAAAACCCAATGTGGTAATGAAGTCGACATTTTTAACAAAAGTGCGCTTTGAATGCCTTACGGTGATGATCACTTCTTTGGCATTGGTTGAAATTTCTGGTGCTCCGCCACCGCCAGGAAGGCGAACTTTAGGGTTGGCATAACTATGGGCGCCATCAGGGCCACTGTCTTTGTGCGATGCAGCGATAACTGTGGTGTTAATGTTGCCGTATCGGTCTACTTGTGCGGTGCCAAGGAAGCCCACATCAATATGACCACCTTGCAGCCAATAACGGAACATTTCGGGAACCGAAACGGTGGTAAGTGCCGACTCGCAAAGTTCGCCATCACCAATAGATAAGGGCAGAACCTGCGGTTTGGTTTCTATGGTACCTGACTCGTAAATAAGTGTTATGTCAGGGGCATGAGTAAGGCGTGCTAGGTTCGCTGCAGCACTTGGTAAGCCAATGCCCACAAAACAAGTCGAATTGTTATTCAGGGCACGGGCAGCGGTAATCGTCATCATTTCGTCTGAAGTATATTGTTCGGTCATGATTATTCTCCTGCTTGAAATACTTCTTCATCTAGCCACTTTAAAAATGGCTCGCGCTCTCGGCTTATGCTGTCCCACCTCTTGTAGTAACTGTTGTCGCGCGGGTAGTAACCATGTGTATAAGACGGTTTAGCGCCAAACGGTACGGTGGCAATGGCGTTGATAGTCCAAGCGGGAAGTACACAGCTATTTGGACTTGCTTCCAAGTCGTCCACAATTTCTTCGACGGTGACGATGCTGTAGCGAGAAGAGAGCACAACTTCCTTTTGAACCCCCAAAATACCTTCAATGAGTACGTTTCCTGCGCGGTCTGCTTTTTGCGCATGGACTATGCCCACATCGGGTTTAATAGATGGCACCGCTGCAAGCGCTTCGCCAGTAAATGGGCAAGTAACGGTTTTGATGTTGGGGTTCACGTGCTGCAGATCACTACCTACATAACCTCTGAATACCGCCATGGGTAAGCCCGATGCGCCCGCTTCATAAGCATTCGCCATTGCTGCGTGACTGTGCTCTTCAATTTCAAGCGGAGCCGGATAGCCGTGCTCAATGGCGTCACGTACGCGGTGTAAAGAACCTACACCTGGGTTTCCTCCCCATGAAAACACAAGTTTGCTCACACACCCAGCACCGACTAGCTGATCGTAGATAAGATCAGGGGTCATTCTTACCAATGTGAGATTGCGGCGTCCTTGGCGAATAATTTCATGCCCTGCGGCGAAAGGAATAAGGTGAGTAAATCCCTCTAATGCAACGATGTCGCCGTCCTTAACGCCATCTTCAATAGCTTTTGAAAGTGTTGTAAATAGTGTCATAATAAAAGTTCGTAATACGAATGTTGATTCATAATGCGAACAAATTAATAATTTTGATTGTTTAGGTCAAGTAATAAATGTTAAAAAATTGCTAGGACGATCAGTCAAACCAATTTATGTTGCTGAATTCATAAGAGAACTGGCACTTCGTTAAACAATAAGAAATAATTCGCAAGAACCAACAAGAGACAAAGTGCATGAGTGAAGAAAAAATACCGTCAACCCATCGCGATTACATAAGCGCGCTTGCTACCGGACTAGAGGTGTTAGGGGCGTTTGATGGTCAAAACAAAGAGATGACCTTATCGCAAGTAGCTGAAAAAATGGGAATTGATAGGGCTAAAGCCCGTCGGTTTTTGCTTACATTGCATTCTCTTGGCTATATCCGTCGCGAGGGGCGACTCTTCGCCTTGGCACCTAAAGTGCTGTCGTTAGGGCAAGCTTATACCAGCAGCAATGGTTATATAGCAGTGGTTGAGCATTATCTTAAATCGATTACTGCAGAATTAGGGGAGTCGGCGTCTCTTGGGAAGTTAGATGGACAGTCAGTGGTGTACGTGGCGCGTTCTCCGGCATCACATCGTCTTATGTCGATTAACATAACAACGGGCACTCGACTGCCTGCACCGTATACGTCAATGGGACGAGTACTTGCAGCACATCTTGACGCTTCAGAGTTAACAGCATGGGTGAATGAAGCACAGTTACACCCACACACTGAGAAGAGTATTACCACTGCACAGGCGTTAGAACAGGAACTGATTAAGGTTAAGCAACAAGGTTTTAGTATTGTTGATCAAGAGCTTGAAGCAGGGTTGCGCTCGGTTGCTGTACCTGTATTTAGTGGCAAAGGTGAATTGCTGGGGGCGATGAACTTAAGTACCAATGCATTAAGGGTGAGCTTAGAGACCATCACCGAGCATTGTATTCCAGTACTTAAGCATGCTGCTGAACAAATAAAACAAGATCTGCGCTAACCCCTTTTAGGGGTAGCGACCTTCTATTCGGTTTTGCACCAACTCATCTAATATCACCATGGCCGCAGCCATAATGTCATCTTCGGCTTCCTCACGTTTACTGAGAAACACCGGGCTGTTTATGCCGTCGTCTTTAAGCCGAACAAACGCTACACCATCTCTATTCATGCGCATCACTTGTTCAGGCACAAGGGTGAAGCCCATATCTGAGGCAACAAGACCCAGTGCAGTACCTATATCATTAACTTGTTGGGCAACTCTGACTCTCAACCCGCGACTGGCAAACAGATCCAAACAGATGTTAGCGAACGTTGGAGGCTTACCACCTGGGTAAGTAATTAACGGCAGTGTTGCGAGCTCTGCCATATCAACATCGTCATTAGCAAGTGGATGATGGATAGGTAGAGCGGCAAGGATAGGCTCGCTGAACAACAACTTCTGTGTCACATCGGCTTCTAGTGATGGCATCACAACCCGACCAAAACCCATATCAATTTTACCTGACTCGAGAGCTTCTATTTGTTCACCAGTTTTCATTTCGTGCAGTTCAACATCCACTTTGTGCTGCTGTCTTAATCGCCTAACAAGCTGAGGAAGTTGCCCGTAAAAAATGGATGGAACAAAGCCGATTCTGAAAATTCGCTTTTTTCCTGCATCAATTCGCCGACTTTCTTCAACACATGAAGCTAACTTTTCAAGTATGAGTTGAGCCTGTTTCCAGAAGTATTCGCCAGCGGGGGTTAGGGTAATGCCACGGGCTTCTCGCTGAATGAGTTGAACGCCAATCTCTTCCTCTAACTGTTTGATTTGTCTTGTTAAAGGTGGCTGGGCCATGAATATCTTTTCGGCCGCTCTGGTCATGTTCTTTTCTTCCGCTACCGCACAAAAGTAGCGTAAATGCCTTAACTCCACCATACCTCCTAGGTATCGATACTAACTAAATCAATATTGGTTGTTAACAAAAAATATTTGTAGGTTACACGCAGACATTTACTGGCAACACAAAATTAACATTTTCATGATATCACAAATTCAAACTTACATTGTCGATATTCCTACGATACGACCACACAAATTGTCCATGACATCTATGGCGGTTCAGTCGATGGTTATCGTAAGAATTACCGACGACAACGGCCTTGAAGGTATTGGCGAAGGTACAACAATAGGTGGTCTTGCGTACGGCGCTGAGAGCCCAGAAAGTATCAAAACCAACATTGATACTTATTTAGCACCTTATTTGATTGGACAGTCAGTTGCCAGCCCTAAAGCATTAATTAACAAGTTACAACTTGCTTTTAGAGGCAACCCTATTGCCAAGTCTGCGGTGCAAACGGCCCTGCTTGATTTACTTGGTAAACAACTTGGCGTGCCAGTTTCAACCTTACTCGGTGGTTCTTGCAATAATCATTTGTCTTGTCTTTGGGTATTGGCCTCAGGCAATACCGAAAAAGACATTGAAGAAGCGAAAGGCCTGGTAGCCGAAAAGCGTCATAACATTTTCAAACTGAAAATCGGCTCTCGTTCGGTACGTGACGATGTAGCGCATGTGGGCAAGATCAAAGCAGCGTTAGGCGATGACGTAAGCATTCGGGTTGATGTTAATCAAGCGTGGAGCGAGTCTCAAGCTACTTATGGTATGGCTGCACTACAAGAAGCCGGTATTGATTTAGTAGAGCAACCGACTCCTGCAAAAGATTTTGCCAGCCTTGTCCGTCTGTCTAAGAAATTTAACATCGGCATTTTGGCTGATGAATCTATTGCTGATAGCACAGATACCCTTTTGTTGGCTCAGCAAGGCTTCACAGGCTCAGTGGCCCTTAAGATAGGCAAAGCAGGCGGACTGTTTGGTGCACTTGATGTGGCTGCTGTGTGCAACGCGGCAGGTATTGGGCTATATGGCGGTACGCTGCTCGAAGGCACTGTGGGTACCACTGCCGCGTTACATGCATGGTCGACTCTACCTGTTATTGAATTTGGAACAGAGATGTTTGGCCCACTTCTGCAGTGCGATGACATCGTTAAATCCCCTCTAAATTATCACAACTTTGGCGTTGAAGTTCCTACGACAGCCGGGCTAGGGCTCGAAATCGATGAGGACAAATTACGCCAATACACCCGCAAGGCGAAGTAAGGAGCAAATATGTTATTCAAAGTTGAAATGACTGTGATACCGCCAGCACATCTGAGCGAAGAAGAATTTAATGCAATTAAGTTGAAAGAAAAAAACTATGCCGAAGGACTGCAGGAAGAAGGCATTTGGGTACACCTTTGGCGAGTGGCTGGTCAATACGCCAATGTGAGCATATTTGAGGTGAAGGATAACCAGCATTTACACGACGTACTAATGGGCTTACCGCTGTACCCCTTTATGACGATGAGTGTGACGCCTTTGTGTCAGCACCCTTCATCAATCAAATAAAAGACTAACAGGCAAAAACTCGCTGCATTGCAGCGCGGAGACTAAGACTATGACTACTATCAATACTTTACAAACTGAACATGTTCAAACGTTACTTAAGCGTGCCGCTGGCCTAGACAACGACAAAGGCAATCCTCGCACTAAAGAAATTATGCACCGCTTGCTAACTGACGTGTTCAAGATGATTGAAGACCTCGACATTACACAAGAAGAGTTTTGGCAAGGCGTTAACTACCTAAATGAATTAGGTGCTAATGGCGAAGCCGTGCTGCTTGCTCCAGGTTTAGGTTTTGATCATTTTCTTGATGTTCGTGAAGACGCCAAAGACGCTGCTATTGGTGAGCTAGGCGGTACTCCACGTACTATTGAAGGTCCGTTGTATGTCGAAGGCGCGCCTACAAGTGAAGGCGAAGCAAGAATGGATGATGGTCAGTCTCCTGGCCAAGAAATGTGGCTACACGGTCAGGTTGTTGATGAAGAAGGCAACCCGATTGCAGGCGCAGTCGTTGATATCTGGCATGCAGACGTGAAAGGTGCTTACTCACATTTTGATCCTTCTCAAACTCCGTTTAATTTACGTCGCCGCATCATAGCTGATGAGCAAGGCTGTTATCGCGCACGCAGTATTGTACCTAGCGGCTACGGTTGCCCTCCAGGTGGTTCAACGATGAAAGTGCTAGAAAGCCTTGGCCGTCATGGTAATCGCCCAGCACATATTCACTACTTTGTAGCCAAAGACGGCTTTAAGCACCTTACTACGCAAATTAACTTAGCCGGTGATGAATACACCTATGACGATTTTGCTTTCGCAACGCGTGACGAATTGGTTGTTGAAGCAAAAAGTGTATCTGAGCCAGAGCAAATTGAAGCCATGGGCTTCAAAGACAACTACCTTGATGTGGAATTCAACATCACATTAATGGCAACGAAGAACGACGAGAAGCAAGACAAGCATGCTCGTGCCCGTGCAACTGTGGAGCAGGCGTAAGCCTGCTAACTTCGGGAGATAAATTATGTCAGCAACATTGAATCAACTAGAACAGAAGATCCGTGGTGCCGTTGAGGCCGATGAAGAGACGGGGCATTATCGCTGTGACCGTGGGATCTTTACCGACAAAGACTTGTTTGACTTAGAAATTAAACACATCTTTGAAGGCAACTGGGTATTTTTGGCACATGAAAGCCAAATTCCCGAAATCGGTGACTATTACACTACTACAATTGGTCGCCAGCCGGTTGTTATTACGCGCAACAAAGACGGCGACCTAAATGCCATTTTAAATACGTGCTCGCACCGCGGTGCCACACTGTGTCGTCGTAAGCGCGGTAACAAAACGTCTTTTACTTGCCCCTTCCACGGTTGGACATTTAACAACTCAGGCAAGCTTTTAAAAGCGCGTGATCAGAAGAAAGGTGGTTACCCTGAGTCGTTCAACACAGATGGCTCTCATGACCTTAAGCACATTGCACGTTTCGAATCCTATCGCGGCTTTTTGTTCGGTAGTTTGAATGCCGATGTATTTCCGTTGGAGCAATATTTAGGTGAAACCACGAAGGTTATCGACAACATTGTGGATCAAGACCCAGAAGGTATCGAAGTGATTCGTGGTACTTCAACGTACACCTACGAAGGAAACTGGAAGCTAACTGCTGAAAACGGCGCCGATGGCTATCATGTTGGAACCGTTCACTGGAACTACTTATCAACGATGAGTCACCGCAACTATGAGGACGGCGGGACTGAAGCGGTTGATGCAAAAAGCTGGTCGGGCGAAGGTGGTTTCTATTCTTTTGAAAACGGTCATATGATGTTATGGACTCGTTTAACAAATCCAGCAGCACGTCCTATCTATAATCAACTTGGACGCCTAAAACAAGAAGTTGGTGAGGCAAGAGCTGACACCATTGTGAATCAAACGCGCAATTTGTGTTTGTACCCTAACGTTTACGTGATGGACCAATTTTCAACGCAAATTCGCGTACTTCGACCTATTTCTGTGAATAAGACGGAAGTGTCTATTTACTGCTTCGCGCCTAAGAGTGAATCTGCTGAAAATCGTCAAAAGCGCCTTCGTCAATATGAAGATTTCTTTAACGTATCTGGCATGGGAACACCGGACGACCTAGAAGAATTCAGAGGTTGTCAGCAAGGCTACGAAGCGCGTGATATGCGTTGGAACGATATGAGCCGAGGTGCTGCTCATTGGATGGAAGGCCCAGACGACTATGCCAAAGGCGTTGGTATGGACACTATAGCTTCAGGTGTCAAACCAGAAGACGAAGGGTTATATGTTCATCACCACAAACACTGGATTGAAGAAATGTTAAATGCGATTGAGCTAGAAAGAGCCAGTCATATTCCAGTTATACAAAAAGATTAAGAGGTGGAAGCTATGACTTATCACGAAATTCAGACCTTTGTATTTCGCGAGGCGCGGTTACTTGACGACCGTCAATGGGATGACTGGCTAATGTGTTATCACCCAAAGTGCGAATATTGGATGCCAGCATGGGATGATGATGATCAATTAACCAACGATCCTCATAAAGAAATTTCACTCATTTATTACCCCAATCGCAATGGTTTGGAAGACAGAGTATACCGCATCAAGACTGAGCGTTCTGGCGCGAGTATGCCTGAGCCGAGAACCACGCATCAATGTAGTAATTTAGAAGTACTGAACCAAGACGAGACAACAGCGGAAATCCGCTACAACTTCAATACGCTAAGCCATCGCTATCGCGAGACATCACACTTTTTTGGAACTGTGTTTTGTTCGTTGGATATCAGTGGCGAAACGCCAGTTATTACGCGTAAAAAAGTGATTTTGAATAATGATTACATCAATCAGGTTATTGATGTATATCACCTGTAAAGGCGGAGAATTATTATGTCTTTCAAAGTAGCTCTTAATTTCGAAGACGGTGTAACGCGTGTTATCGAGTGTAATGATGGCGAGACAGTACTCGACGCCGCCTATCGCCATCAAGTGAAACTGCCAATGGACTGCTCTGATGGTGTTTGTGGAACCTGTAAAGGTAGCTGCAAGCAAGGTACTTACGAATTAGGTGATGAATATATCGATGAAGCGTTAACCGACGATGAAGCTGCTGATGGGCTAATTCTTACCTGTCAGATGCAACCTCAATCAGATGTGGTGATTTCTATTCCTGCATCCTCTTCACTCTGCGCATCAGGCCCGCAAAGCATTACAAGCACCATTACCAGTGTAAATGCATTGTCAGATACCACCATTGAATTAAATGTCGCTTTGTCTGCGCCACTTGATTTCTTGCCTGGTCAATATATTAACTTGGGGCTGCCAAACTCAGATGAGACGCGAGCGTATTCATTTAGCTCTTGCCCGGGAAGCAAAGATGCAAGCTTCCTTATCCGCAATGTGCCTAATGGCCTAATGAGTACTTACTTGAGCAAAGACGCAAGTGCTGGAGATGTGCTTCCCGTAACCGGTCCACTAGGTAGCTTTTACTTGCGCGCAGTAGAGCGCCCAGTACTTATGCTAGCAGGCGGAACAGGGCTTGCCCCTATTCTTTCTATGCTTGCGTCGCTTGTGCAGGCTCCAACAAGTCAACCTGTGTATTTACTCTACGGTGTGACTAATGTGGATGACTTGGTGAAGCTTGAAGCCTTACAAGAATATGCCGAGGCATTAGACAACTTTAGCTACGCCACTGTCGTCGTTAACCCAGATAGCGCACATGAGAAGTTGGGTTTTGTTACTGATCATATGGAAAGTGTTCCATTTGCACTTGCTGATGCCGATGCATATTTATGTGGACCTCCGCCGATGGTTGATGCCGTGCGTCAATACTTTAAAGATGCGGGCACAAATCCATATTCGTTCCACTACGAAAAATTTAACCCCAGCCAGCCTAAAGAGGAAGCCGCATGAGTTTGCGCTTCGATGAGCAGGTCATCGTAGTTACTGGCGCAGCGCAAGGCATTGGCCTTCGCGTTGCACAACGAGCCTCTATTGAGGGAGCTAAGTTGGTATTGGTTGACCGCTCAGCGCATGTTCAACAGATTGCCCAGTCACTCAATGAAAACGGTGCGGATGTTATTGCTGTAGAGGCTGATTTAGAAACCTATGAAGGTGCGCTTAATGCTATGAATACGGCATCGGCGCATTTTGGGCGAATCGATAAGCTTATCAATAATGTGGGGGGGACCATTTGGGCCAAACCCTACGAGCATTATCAAGCTGACGAAATTGAAAAAGAAGTTCGTCGCTCGTTGTTCCCCACGTTGTGGTGTTGTCGCGCAGTATTACCGGCCATGTTAGACAACGGAAAAGGCGCCATAGTGAACGTGTCT
>CEPO01015141.1_pt1 | contig 11224 bp, 10 predicted proteins | sample 530481 | NCBI WGS metagenome assembly CEPO01 (sample SAMEA2620198, study PRJEB7988) | marine metagenome | biome: marine biome (ENVO:00000447); feature: surface water layer (ENVO:00002042); material: "saline water (ENVO:00002010), including plankton (ENVO:xxxxxxxx)" | depth 5 m
ATTAGAAAAAGGGGCCTGAGTGAAAACTCAGGCCCCTTTTTTTGTGCTTAAGAAACAATGGGGTCAGAGTTGCAACTCTGACCCCATTAATACTCACTAGTAAAAAACTTGACTTACCTGTACGCTTTGACGTACGTTAAAGGTTCTTTGGAGGAAATGTTATGAGTACATTATCGGCAACCGAAGCAAGGGCTAACTTGTATCGGGTAATAGATGAAACAGCTGAATCTCACGAACCCGTTTTAATTACTAGTAAGCGAAATAACGCAGTACTACTTTCTGAAAGTGATTGGAACGCAATTCAAGAAACCTTGTACTTATTATCAGTGCCAGGAATGCGCGAGTCTATTAAGGCAGGAATGGAAGAAGAGGTAGGAGACTGTGCAGAGGAGTTGGATTGGTGACATGGAAGGTCGTTTACACGAAGCAAGCGCAGAAAGATGCGCAAAAACTAGCAGGTAGCAACTTAAAAAGAAAAGCAAAAACACTTCTACAAATCATCGCTACTAATCCTTATCAAATACCTCCCCCCTATGAAAAGCTTGTTGGTGACTTAGATGGTGCGTATTCGAGGCGTATTAACATCCAACATAGGTTAGTTTATCAAGTCATCGAGGAAATTCAGACAGTGAAAGTTTTACGCATGTGGACGCATTACGAATAGTCGTTCCATGTCTTTAGTGCTATACAGCGCGTTGGCTTAGTGACATGCCCGAAGTATTTCAGTCAGACAAGCGGACTTGTGTTTCTGATTGAGAATAACAGTACTATGCAATCTTAAAAATTATTGAAATTCACTCCTTTCTATTACTTATGACAACCTTGGCGTGTTGTTTGCAGAATCTGGTTTGCTGTTTAGTGTTTGCTGAGAATAGGCAGACTTGGCATCTAGAACGTCATCTGCAATAAAGTTTACGCTAATTCATGAGTCTAAGTTTTTCATAGCAAGGAAGTTTATGTTAACCGTTTCATCGTTCACGCAGTCGCTTTCATCGACACCTTTGTTCAGTAAATCACTGTTTACCGCCTATGAACGGTTGAGTTCAGGGTTTAGAATAAATAGTGCTGCAGATGACAGTGCAGGTTTACAAATATCAAATCGATTAACGTCGGAGTCATTGGCGAAAAATCAGCTTCGCCGTAACTTAAATGACGGTATTAGTTATGCGCAAATAGCGGAAGGCGGGCTGCAAGAATCTGCCGATATCTTGCAGCGTATGCGGCAATTAGCCATGCAGTCTCAAAACGGCATAAACTCCGATGCGGATAGACGCGCATTAGATAAAGAGTTCCAGCAGTTAAAAAACGCACTCAATGGCATTGCTTACAATACCGAAGCGTTTAACCGATTGCCTTTGCTAGGCGATAACGACTTATTGTCAGATAACGTACCCTCAATAGGTGATACCTTTGTAAAGGGTAATACAGTCCAATTGAGCAGTGGCTTACGCTCTGTAGCGTACATTCCCGCTGGTTCAACAAATATATCTATAGATATTGATAGTTTTTCAGCAGACGATGATCTTCAGGTATTTACAACTAGCGGTAGGCACCTAGTTGGTACACCACTGTCTGACAATGTATGGGGTACCAATAACGTTAACTCAACGAGTGACATCAAACGCTTTTTATTCTTACCTGAAGAAGGGTATACACCAACGGCAAGCTACGACGGTAGCTCGTTAATTACGAATGGCACAGGCACAATTAACGGAACAACATTCACGTTTTCGGGCGATCAGCACCCAGGCGTAACAACCGAAACCTTAACCATCGATAATACAAACGAACCGCTCATTATTTCAGTAGTGGGGAAGGGCGTATTTGATGCAACGGTAGATTGGGATACGTTAGGCGCACCCGGAAGCGGTGGAAACAGCTTTGAAGCCGGCCCAGTCGACATTACCGCCACGAACGCGCTAAGCGAAGGTACGGACTATATTAACCTTGCAAAAACGCCAGCCGGTCTTTCAGATTTAGACATGGTAGAAAGCGATGTGCTTACCTTTGAGAATGCAGAGGCGGCATTACAGCAAATTGACGACGCACTAGCGTATGTAAGCGAGAGCCGCGCTTTCTATGGCGCGAAAATGAATCAGATGGAGTCGGCGCTAAAACTCAATGACCGTATGCACGAAGGTTTAATCGCAGCCCGTTCTCAAATCCTTGATACGGACTTTGCAGAAGAAACTGCTAAATCGACACAGGCGCAAATCGTAGAGCAAGCCAGTATTTCCGTAAGGGCGCAGGCGAAATCTAGTGATGAGCAGGTTTTGGGTTTGTTAGGTGACAGTCTCGTCAACTAATTCTCATTTAACTGGTGAGGGTAATAAATATGGAACTATTAAGCCCAAAATTAGTTAAAGTATTTATTTAAAGCTGTGAGTTAATTCAGTGTGCCTTGCCGTCTTAAATGTTTTATTGAAGCCGTTAGTATCCAAACTTTGTGGTATATAACAAGACTGTTTTCGTGTATTATGCGCACGCTGAAGATGTTGAAAATTAGTGTTCCTATTAATCAGTATGAACGCATTTTAGTAGACGAAGATGGAATTAGGCTTAAGTTCTCTTGTTCAAAGCATACGCGATGTATGTCCTTTCATTTGTACGTTTATTTTTGTAAATTCCCATATCGGCTGTTGCATCTATCGCTCATGATTTTAGCTAGCAGAAGAGCATATGATTTGCTTTAAATGTATAGAAAGCATTGGGAACGAAGCAAAAGAAAGCAGAAACACAATCAAAGCCAAGTAGGCCTTCGGTTTCAGTCAAGAAACACGTATGTTCATAAATTAGAATTGGATTTTTCCACAAAAACACGCGCAGAATTAATATGCTTAAAAATAAATCGTTAAGGGAATTTGGATACAATTTTTTAGGGCCTATAATCGCTACATATGTTACTGAAGTTAACAAGCAATTACGCCAACTAGCATCTCAGAATAATATCAAAGTTTTCCATCTAGCTCGAGAAGGCTATGTTTTCGAAAAAGCATTCGATATCGTAAATAATGGATATGTAGCTTCCAGTTACTTGAACGTTTCTAGAACATTCCTGTTTAGAATTACGTGTGATATTGACGAGTCATGGAAATATAGTGTTAAGCATAGCTATAAGGGTACGTTGGGTGATTTTTTTAAATCTCGATTCGCTTTCACTAAAGAAAATGTTGAAGAGTTTCTGGATAGTGCAGATCTAGAGAATACAATCTCTTTACCTGAAGATTTCGAATATGTTTGTCGTATTCTCAAAGCGAATCAAGAAAGTATACGCAGAGTCACTTCTCCCACAAGAAAGGTATACTTGAGTTATTTGAATAGCTTAGGCTTGACTGATAGCACTATAGCCCCGGTTGTTTTAGATGTAGGGTACTCGGGAACGATACAAAAATTACTGACATTGTTACTGAAAAAAGATCTCTCCGGTATTTATATGATAACTACAAAGTCAGGAAAACTTGAGATTGGTGATAATGTATCGTCTATTAATCACGTGTTTAAGACTGACGTCAAAATGGGTGGCGGCTATATGATGCTTGACCGCTCAATGTTCCTAGAGTCGCTCTTAACCGCCCCTAATGGCCAATTCGTAGATATTCTGCAAAACGTAAATAACGATCGTTTTCATTTTTGCTATGGCAAGCAGACATATACACAAGAAAACTTCACCGATCTCGCAACGGTTCAAGATGGTGCACTCTCTTGTGTCGAAGACTGTATTAAATACAATATTCATTACTCGGTAGAAGAGATTGAAAAGCTATTTGAAACCTTTGTCACACATCGTAATTTACTACCAAGAGCAACTTGGCCTTTGTTTGTATTAGACGATGCAATATCGGGCGAAGGGAACCTTAATCCACTTAGTTTCTTTGGGTTGTAGTATGAAGAGTAATGTAAAGAAGATAGTAAGACGTGCGCAGCAATCGTTAGAACTGAGTTCAAAGCCGAAAATAGCAAAGGCATTTAAGCTAGCAAAATCCGAAGGGCTGTTCGATTACAATTGGTACCAAGAGCATTATGGCCAATTTCCGCACGAGCTAGCAGCGTTTACAGATTATTTAGACAAATCGAAGTCGTCTAACGTAAATCCATCTGCGCGCTTTGACACGGAATTTTATCAAAGATGTAATGTTGATATTTATTTAAATGGTGAAAGTCCCCTTCTTCACTATATGTATCATGGGCGATATGAGGGGAGAGTATCAGCGGGCGTTTTTGACCGATGGTTACCCTCTGATGAATTGCTTGCCAAAGACTCTTCAACTTGGAAGTCCCAGAAGATAGCCATAGTTCTACATATTTATTACGCAGACTTTGTGGATAAATTTGTCGAGACAGTGCGATGTTTTCCTACGTCAGTCGATATTTTTGTGACCGCGGGAACAAGTGATATTGAGCAAGCATCTAAAAATAAGTTTAGTAAGCTCGATAACGTAAAATCTGTTAAAACAGCGATTTGTGAAAACCGAGGTAGGAACTTTGGCCCATTTTTAGTCAACTTTAGCAAAGAGTTGCTAGAATACGATTTAATGTGCCATTTACATTCGAAAAAGTCGCTTTATAGCGGGCGAGAACAGACACAATGGTTTGATTACTTGAACAACTTCTTGCTGAAGGACAAACACGTTGTCAAATCAGTGCTCCGCTTGTTCGATGGAAATGATGAGTTGGGTATTTATTACCCCACATCTTTTTGGATGATGCCAGCATGGGTAAATCATTGGACCTGCAATAAGGCTTTTGCAAAAGGATTTGAAGATGATTGGGGTATAGATATTTCGGATAATTTCGTCAACTACCCCGTAGGTGGTATGTTCTGGGCGCGGCCGAAAGCACTAAAACCGCTTCTTGATAGAAAATTTACTTATGATAATTTTCCAAGCGAACCATTACCCAATGATGGAAGTTGGTTACACGCGTTGGAACGAGTACTTGGATTGTTAGTTGAAAAGCAAGGATATAAACAATTCTTTTATTATCCTCCCCAAGGTAAGTTCACTACGGATAAATCTTCTATATCTGCGGCATACTTTAAATCGCCAGAATCTCTCTTGGGTGACATTCAAAACTTCGACATTATCTCGTTTGACATATTTGATACGGTGTTGCGCCGAGATTACACTGCACCGGATTATGCCAAATTTAAATTAGGTAAGGACTTGGTCAATGAAGGTTTCTTCCAAAGTCCTGAGGCATTTGTAGATCATCGTAATGCTGCAGAACTAGCCTGTCGAAAAAAACAAAATTTTGAGGGCGATGTTGATATATTTGAAACTTATCATGCTTTGGCAATTGAGAAAAAGATAGATCCGCTTATCGCTCAAAACTGGGCGGAGCGCGAGTTTGGTTACGATCTGGAAATGGCGCAGCCGAAAGACGAAATTGTTAAGATCGTACATGAACTAAATGCTAGAGGGCGTGATATTTGGTTTATCACAGACATCTATTATACCAAAGAGCAAATATCGAAAATGCTTCGCAAGATTGGTATATCGGTTCCTTACACGTTATTGGTCAGCTCTGATATTAAAAAGCGTAAAGACACCGGAACTATGTGGAAATACGTCAAGTCTAGAGTCGATAAGCTTGAAAAAAGCTTTATACACGTTGGAGATAACGTGCGCTCAGATGCACAAATCTGCGGTGACTTTGGTCTTCAAAATGTTCATATACTTAATCCGTTAGACAAGTGGCGTATTGCAAATCTTGCAGACTATAAATTAGATAACGAAGAAAACATATTTAAATGGGGAAAGCTTATCTCAAACTTTGGCCGCTACCCATTTTTTGGAGAATAGAAGATCAATGGAATTAGTTTTACACCCCGGACACTCCAAATGTGGCTCAACGACGATACAAGATTTTCTTTATCTAAATAGAGCAAAGTTCCGCGATAGAGAAGTAGTATTTCCCGATTGCAACTTTAAATTTCCTTATGAAAGCGATTATCAGTTCGATTTAACGCAAACTCCGCGAGATTATTTTGCAAAAATACAAAACGGAACTGTACCCCTCTCTGATTTAGAATTTAAGCTTGATGAGTTGATTGAAAAAGGAGAACACTTATATCGCAGAGTTATTATTTCAGCTGAAAACCTAATTAATGGTATTGCCAACACCATAACTAAAGACATACATGAATGCTTTGCCAAGCGGTTCTCTTCAGTAAGAGTGGTGTATTATGTTCGCAGGCAGGATGAATTTCTAATCTCATCTTGGCAGCAATGGTCTCATAAAACAGGACAGAGTTTAGATAGCTATTTAAATGAAAGCATAGAGACCGGGCTACCGAATTACAACGGTATTTCAAACGTACTGGCAAAAACTTATGGTAAAAAGAATTTACGGGTTGGGGTAATCTACCCTGAACATCTTCATCAGAATTCGTTAATGAACGACTTCTGTTTCAAAGCTTCTATAATGGAGCAGGGGTTAAACTTCGAGTTACCAAATAGTAACATTGGGTTGAGCACTGCGATATGTGAGTCATTAAGTCGAATATCGCGCGTGTACGAAGATATTCACGACCAAAATGTTAAAAACCTTCTTATCTCAAATGCAGAAAATTCTGTAGGTCTATTACGTAAAAAATACAATAATTTACCAAATAGAACAAGGCTACAGCTTTTCGAAAAATTTAATGCTCAGAATATTAAACTTCTAGCAAGACATATGCCTGGTATAGAGCCAAAAGACTCGGGTATGTTGTTCAGTGAAGTGCCTGAAGGTGGTATCACCGACTCAGAAAAAATAGACTTGCTAGCAGATGAAGTCGATAAACTACAAGATTTATGTGCGGTTCAGTTCGACATGCTAATTAAAGTTATAAAAGAATTGAGAGATTTGAAAGACTGATGAAAAACAAAGTAAAACTTGTAGCAATTGCTAAAGATGAAGGTGCCTATTTAGTTGATTGGATATTTCATCATTTATATTTTGGATTTTATGCGATTGATATCTATGTTAACCGTACTTCAGACAATACTTTTGAAATTGCAGACAAGCTAAAAAGCTTAGAGCAGGTTAGGTTCCTAGACGGTGACGCATTTCTTAAGCAAGATAACAAGAACTTTCAAACGGATGTCTATTTTTCTGCTTATCAAAATGAGGCAAACTCTGATATTTCTCACATATTGTTTCTGGACATCGATGAGTTTTGGACACCTGCAAACTTTAAAGATGAAATTAACACCTGCATTTCATCTTTAGGGGGCGATGTTATATCGTTTGAGTGGTTTGTGAAAACAGATGAAGAGACTCAATTTAAAGCTCCGTTTTCTACAAATAATTTTGGAAATCGTGGGCGTTTTGTTAAGTCGATTTCTTCATTAGGTTTACAAGCGCTTAGCGTGCAAGCTCACAATATACATGCTGATAATGCGGACTATCGTTTGGCAGATGGTACGCCTTTTAAGTTCAGCGGTTGGAAAAATGGTCGCGTTTCCGAAGCAGAGTTAAAGAGCCCGCTTAAAGATTATTTTGTAGTACATAGAATGTTTCGTTCCCAGATGGAGTATTTATCATTATTAGCTAGAGGAAGGCCTTCTAGCAATATGCGCTTTAAAGACAACCGCGCAGGCTATCCATCAAAAAATGCCAATGAGCAATGGGAAATCTCAGAAGAAACTCTTAGTTCATATAACCTACAAAGGTATGAGTTCATAGAGCGCTATCAGTTAAAAGCATCCATTGATTCTGCGAGAGAGTTTATAAAGCAAAGGTATAAAAACGTTCTACGACTTATTGAAACAGCAAGTCGTGAAGAGGCGGAATTTTTGGAGTCCGCTTTACAAAATATTGATATTTCTGAAGTTTTAACATCTTACGCTTCTGCATTAAAGGCATTGTCAGCTAAACCCGCCCTCAAGAGTAACGAAGTCGATACTTTGCGGAAGGTTGCTTTTACGATCTCTGAATCATATCCAAGGCAAGCACTGATGCTATTAGAGCTAGCTAAAAAGCAGCGGGAAAAAGCTCCGATAATTGATTCGAGGATAAAAGAGCTTAAAGCAAAATTAAATTTGAATGCTGATTAAGGAATTATTTTGAAGTTTACTATAGATCCCAAGCGCACTAATAGCTTGCCCGAACTTCAACATATTCAAGCGTCTACAGAAGATGCGATTATACCTGTTTATGAAAGTGAATCACTTAGGTCGCAAATAACAAATTTCAACAAAAAAATACCTGAGATAGGTTATTTCGTTTTGCACGATGTATATGTTTTGGGAAACGGCTTTCTAATTGATAAAGATGGACGGCGCATTCAATCTCGATATTTGCCATATACATTATTGAGGTCTAAAGAGGGCATAAAACGAAGCTCAGGGCCAATTTCCGAGTGTAATGACGGCTACGTTACAACACCCCGTAAGGTTACGGAAGTAAATGAGCCTGTAGCGCTTTTAACGCAACCAGGAGATAGAATCTTTGGCCACTGGATAGTTGATATGCTTCCAAAATTAGCGATGATCAATAGTTATGATCCAAGCATAAGGTGTATCATTAAGTCCGACGTTATCAATGGTAGTGCAATAAAGGATATCGATGCAGTCTTCGATATGATAGGTTTTGACAAAAATAGAGCGATTGGCATAAAGCCGGCGTCAGAAGCGATTTTATGCAAAAAGCTTATCGTGCCTAGCGTTGTAAGGTATGGGCAACAAATACACTCATTTGTTAAGAGTCTTTATGAGCCTTTTCGTCTTCCACCTTCAGGCCCGCAACCCAGTAAAAAGCTGTATTTTTCTAGAAGGTTATGGCAACCCTCCGGCTCACATAGAATATTAAGTAACGCTCAAGAAGTTGAGGAATATTATCGAGCAAACGGGTATGACGTTGTTTTCCCAGAAAGGTTAACCTTTAAAGAGAAGCTAACAAAGCTGGCTAATGCTTCGCACGTTGCAGGAGAGAAAGGCTCCGCGCTACATTTAAGTTTATTTTCTAGTTCAATTAAAGAAATGACAGTGCTGCTGAACCCATCAGAGCCTGAAAATGGCTTACCGCTATTACAAGCGGAAATTTGTCGGTTGCAGGGTATTAATTGTCATATCGTCATTGGTCAGCCTAGCCTTGATGATAGCGGCTATACGATAAAGTTACCTTGAGTTTATCAATGACACAAAATACTCCAATGAAAGTACGTCTTGTAGCAGTTGCCAAAGATGAGCTAGCTTATTTACCGGAATGGATTTTTCATCACCTATATTTTGGTATCGACGAGATTGATATCTATATTAATAATACTTCGGATGGGAGTGAAGTATTAGTATCTGCACTACAGCAATTGAAGAATGTACGATTTTTTAATGGCGACAAATATTTTCGAAGTACTAGAAACAATCCTCAAATAAAGATTTACGAAGAAGCGCTCAAAAAATCTAGGAAAGAAGGAGTAACGCATTTATTTTACTTAGACTTAGATGAATATTGGATACCTTCTAATCTAAAGTTGAATATAAAAGAATGTTTTAAAAATGCAGGTGGTGATGCAGTCTCTTTTGAGTGGGTGATAAATAAACAGGAAGAAGAGAGGTTTGCGCCTACTATTTCACAAAAGGGAATAAAAGCAACACGAGCTCAACATGTTAAAACAATGTTCTGTGTCGATATGGATATTAAAGCCATAAATCAACATAATATTATTGCCACAGGTTGTGACTACAAGTTATCAGATGGAAGACATTTCAAGTTTGAATCCAACGACTTTTTTAAAGTTCCGCTGCATTATTTAAAGCGCTCATTGCCTCCGGCATTTGTTCTACACCGCATGCATCGCAGTCAAATGGAGTACGTTTCATTGTTGGGTAGAGGCAGGCCTGTTTCATCTGATCGAAAAGCGCAGTTTAAAGATAATCGTGAAGGTTATTTTGATAGTACACATGATACAGTCGTAAACTTCTCTGATGGGGCGCTAACGCTTTACCTCAATAAAAAGTACGAATTTTATAAAAAATATGGTCTGGAACCTTTAATCGAAAAAGGGCAAGAGTTTGTACTTGAAAGGTTTTATCAAGTTTTGCATAAGATTGAGAATGCAAGTGTTGAGCAAGCAGGTTTGCTAGCAAAGTTAACGAAAAACATAACTTTGCCTGAGGTAGTACGTGCTTTTGATGGCTTCATTTACAACCATAACTTGCAATATCTTGCCAATAAAGATGCATATTTGTTCGAAGATTCGGAGTTTAAAGCAGTGAGAAAAGCTGCGTTTTTGCTTACTGAAAAGCATCCAGCCGTGGCTCTTGAGCTACTTTCGATATTAAAAAAGCAAAGGCCTAACGGACAGGTTGTTAACGATAAAATAGAAGAGTTAAAGAAAGTTCTTTCGATTAAGTAAATTATGTTAACAAAACTATATAAAATAATACGAAATAGTCAAAACGAAGTCTGTTGGCTCTCGCATCATATACCGAAGACAGCGGGTACGTCGTTAGCTAACACTTACGTTAATCAATTTGGTAAGAGAAACCTTTATCGTTTATATAATCCAGACAAGATTAAAGTATTTGAGCGAACGGGTAAAATTGAACAGTATACTAACGAATTGATCGTACATGGGCATTTCAAACCGAGGGTTTCTCAAAGCAATTTATCAAGAGATATTAAGCGCATTGTGTGGGTTAGGGATCCAGTGCAGAGAGCTTGGTCGATGCTGCATCATTTAGTCGCTGTACAAAAACATAAGGTCGAGTATCGAATTCTCAATGATTATTTTGGTGAACAACTAAATCAATTAAATGAGGATATCTTTTTATTTTATTTGACTGACCATCGATTAAAGCATCTAAACAGACCTTATTCTAATTATTTCTCGGAAGTTCCACTCATGGATTTTGACTTCGTTGGAAAAGTTGAGAATTATGATTCTGATTTGCTGAAACTTTCAGACTTAATGGGCGCTCAATTAGGAAAAGAGAAAAGAAACATTAGAAAAGGTAAGTTGAGCATAGACAGTCAAGACTTCAAGTGCCACTTGGAAAATGAATATGAAATAATGGCTAACTACTATTCTTATTGACCCTCGGTCAACTGATAACCTTTTTGTTGATTCCTCCCTGTCGCTCTGGGCTTGCTAGCGTAATCGCAAAAGTGTCTTTATGAGCATCTAGAGCCAAAATATAGTGTCGGTCCAGTAATTCTCACAGTCTATTCATAAGTTAGCTAAGGCATGGTACTCTTTTTGCTAATCTTTTTGCTAATCTTTTTGCTAATCTTTTTGCTA
>CEPO01002715.1_pt1 | contig 11007 bp, 9 predicted proteins | sample 530481 | NCBI WGS metagenome assembly CEPO01 (sample SAMEA2620198, study PRJEB7988) | marine metagenome | biome: marine biome (ENVO:00000447); feature: surface water layer (ENVO:00002042); material: "saline water (ENVO:00002010), including plankton (ENVO:xxxxxxxx)" | depth 5 m
TGGGCAAGCCTAACTAAGAAGATTGGTGACAAAGTACAGCTAGTTGGCGACGACTTGTTTGTAACTAACACCAAAATCCTTAAGCGCGGTATTGATAACGGCATTGGCAACTCAATCCTTATCAAGTTCAACCAAATCGGTTCACTAACTGAAACCCTTAACGCAATTAAAATGGCGAAAGACGCTGGCTTTACAGCGGTTATCTCTCACCGTTCTGGTGAAACAGAAGACGCCACCATTGCTGACCTTGCAGTAGGTACAGCGGCTGGCCAAATCAAGACGGGTTCACTATGTCGTTCTGACCGTGTTGCTAAGTACAACCAACTTCTTCGCATTGAGGAAGCATTAGGTGACGCAGCAACTTACAAAGGCCGTAGCGAAATCAAAGGCCAGTAAGTTACCCCTGTTAAAATGATGAAAGGCCGCTTAATATAGCGGCTTTTTTTGTCTGTTTTTCACGCTGTTTAATTAAACCGTGTAGCATCAAGCGCTGAATCTTGGTAGTGTTAAATGACTCTAGACAGGCATTTGATAACCCTAATGGCTCCAGGCGACGAACTTTCCCACTCTACTACCAACACTCAAGTTGGCTTTTTTAGTGACGCTGGTGAACTAGGTGGAAGCCATCCTCAATTTAATGAAATATGTACTGCCTTGTACGAAAGGGAAGTTATCTCTCTCGCACACAGTCAAATAACGAACCTCTCTTTACTTAAGCGTCGAATGGGCGGCCTGCCCTATCACGTTAAAGCCATTGCTCGACATATGGTAAATAACGAGGCTTTATCTAACCCATCGCCGCTAAGAGTGGATACACACAATGGTAGTTGGTATGCCAAGCAATCGGCCAAATGCCCCGGTATTAATCATTTAGATGATTCAGAAAAACGGGAGTCCTGGTATCGAAAAAATGCTAAGTACGGCCTTGTTGTCCCCGTTCTAGTTTTAAATATTGAAGGTACGCACATTGAACTCGATTCTATTGATATGGTTAATCAAGACAATACGCAGCTACATTTAAACAAGAATGGATGGTTTGCTAATACAGGTGAATGTATTCACTCCACTACACAGCCAGACGATGACTCTGCTTCAACGGCGCTTTCTGTGGAGCGTAAAATATTACTGCGGCCTTCAAAGGCTATAGTAACCGCAGCATGCTGTGGCCACGCGTGGAGCTTTAAGTCAAAGCGTTCACCTCGTGCATTAACCCTTCGCGAAATGCGCTTGTCGACGCAATTAAACTGGAAGAATTTCACGTTAAATCCAAAAGACCAATAAATATGCACTAATTGAGAATAAAAATTCAAAACACCGAAAACCGAAATTTTATATTTTTTAGTAGAAACATCCTACCTAAAGAGAAAAAAGCCACAAAATCTCTAAGACCCTAAGCTCTCTACCTTAAAATCACCTTTCACTCAAATCCTGGTTAGGATAAATATCCTAAATAATTAAAAGATAGCTTTTATACGCGAAAAATATACTCATTATCGTAAACAATGGTTGACCTCTCCATGCCACATGGTACATTGTCGCTATCAACTTGGTCAGCAAAGAAACAACAGCAAATGCGTATTCGTTTTCTTCTTCTATCTCTACTCCTTATGGCAGCCAGACTGCACGGGTAGATTGCGACCAGCGATTCAAATTCACAAAAACCCGTGCCAAGCACGGGTTTTTTTTTAACTATTTAACTGAGAGAGCGTCATGACAAATCAAGTGAAAATCTTTGATACCACATTGCGAGACGGTGAGCAGGCCTTACCTGCAAGCCTAAGTGCCAAAGAAAAACTACAGATTGCGCTGGCGCTCGAACGGTTAGGCGTTGATATTATCGAAGCTGGTTTCCCTGTATCTTCACCCGGTGATTTTCAATCAGTTCAAATGATTGCAAAAGAAGTGAAAAACTCTATCGTTTGTGGTTTATCTCGGGCGCTTCCAGGCGACATTGATGCCTGTGGACAAGCGTTGAGCGTTGCCGAACAGTTTCGTATACACACCTTTATCGCCACCTCTGAAATTCACGTGGGCGCCAAGCTTCGCAAGTCTCAAGATGAAATTGTGGATATGGCAGTAGCTGCCGTAAAACATGCGCGCAAGTACACAGACGACGTGGAGTTTTCGTGTGAAGATGCGGGCCGTACTCATATCGATTACCTATGTCGTATGGTAGAGGCAGCAATCAACGCCGGCGCAACTACCGTCAATATTCCTGATACCGTAGGCTACACCACGCCAACTGAGTTTGGCGGCATTATTCAGCAACTGTTCAATCGCGTTCCGAATATCGATAAAGCGACCATTTCGGTGCATTGCCACAACGATTTGGGTTTAGCCGTTGCAAACTCCCTTGCGGCCGTCGAGCAAGGCGCTAGGCAGGTAGAGTGTACTATTAATGGTATTGGTGAGCGTGCGGGTAATGCGTCGCTAGAAGAAATTGCCATGATCTTACAAACTCGTAAGAACATGTTGGGCTTTGAAACCAATATCAATTCTTCTGAAATTTCGCGTTCTTCTAAGTTAGTTAGTCAGCTTTGTAATATGCCCGTGCAGGCAAACAAAGCCATTGTCGGCGCTAACGCATTTAGTCACTCGTCTGGTATTCACCAAGACGGCGTCTTAAAAGCGCAAAACACTTATGAAATTATGACCCCAGAAAGTGTGGGCATTAATAAAAACAACCTAAACCTAACGTCGCGATCTGGCCGCCATGTAATTAAACACCGTTTAACCGAACTGGGTTATAAAGCTGAAGACTATGATTTAGAAGCGGTTTATGACGCATTCTTGAAGTTAGCGGATAAAAAAGGGCAAGTTTACGATTACGACCTTGAAGCCTTGTTATTCTTTGATAAACAAAAACACGACCAAGCTCACTTCCAATTGCTTTATCTTCAAGCGAATTCAGGCCGTGAAATCATTCCAAGCGCCACGGTTAAAATGAAAGTGGGCAATGAAGAAATTACCCAGTCTAGTACTGGCAACGGCCCTGTAGATGCGGCTTATAAAGCGATTATGTCTATACTAGGGCATGAAGATTTAGATGTTGTGGACTTCAAACTAGATTCAAAAGGTGAAGGTGCAGACGCCCTTGCACAAGTAAGCGTTATCGCCACTTATAAAGGCCGCCGCTTCCATGGTATTGGCCTTGCTACAGATATTGTAGAAGCCGGCGTTAAAGCCTTGATCTTTGTATTAAACAACACTTATTTAGCCGATCAAATCGATCAGCAAAAAAATCAACAAGAACGCGTTGCGGGAGTATAAATGAGCCAGTATTCAATTGCCGTACTAGCCGGAGACGGTATCGGCCCAGAAGTTATGCAGGAAGCCAATAAGGTTTTAGATGCAGTTGAAAAGAAGTTTAACGTTAGCCTAAACCGAACTGCATACCCTGTGGGTGGCTATGCCATTGATACTGAAGGTGAAGCCCTGCCTTCTAAAACTTTGCTAGGCTGCGAACAAGCCGATGCGATTTTGTTTGGCAGTATCGGCGGCCCTAAATGGGATACATTACCGTTAGAGCAGCGCCCAGAACGTGCTGCGTTGCTTACCCTTCGCAGCCACTTTGACCTGTTCAGTAATCTTCGCCCTGCACGCATTTATCCTGGTCTTGAAAGCCTGTCGCCGCTACGCGAAGACATTGCCAAGTCAGGGGTAGATGTTTTAGTTGTGCGCGAACTGACTAGCGGTATTTACTTTGGCCAGCCAAAAGGTCGTGAAGGTGAAGGCGAAGAGGAATTCGCTTATGACACCATGCGCTACAGCAAACGGGAAATTCGCCGTATTGCTATTGCAGCGTTTGAAGCAGCGCAAAAGCGTCGCGGTAAAGTAACCTCTGTAGATAAAGCAAACGTATTGGTCACAAGCCGTTTATGGCGCGAGATTGCCGAAGAAGTAGCAAAAGACTACCCAGACGTAGAGCTTGACCATATCTACATCGACAACGCGACTATGCAAATTATGAAGAACCCGGCTCAGTTCGACGTGATGCTATGCTCTAACCTGTTTGGCGACATCGTTTCTGACGAATGTGCGATGATGACCGGCTCTATGGGCTTGTTACCGTCGGCAAGTATGAACGAAGATGGCTTTGGCCTTTATGAACCTGCAGGCGGTTCAGCCCCCGATATCGCAGGTCAGGGTATCGCTAACCCTATCGCACAAATTTTATCAGCCGCTATGATGCTGCGTTTTAGCATGAACTTAGGTGATGCCGCAGACGCCATTGAAAAAGCGGTCGTCGCAACACTAGAAGCAGGTGTACTGACAGGCGAGTTACTCCCTGCTGAACAACGTGAAAATGCAGCAAGCACATCGCAAGTAGGCGATGAAATTGTAAAACAATTAATGGCGCAGGAGTAAAAGAACCTCATGGCCAAGACCTTATATGACAAAGTGTGGCAAGCGCACATTATCGACCAAATCGGTGAAGACAGCTTAATTTATATCGACCGTCATTTAATTCACGAAGTGACGTCGCCGCAGGCATTCGCGGGCTTAAACGAAAAGGGCCGCAAAGTACGTCGTCCAGATCGTACTGTTGGCACTATGGATCACAGTATATCAACCCGTTCATTGGCAATTGATGCGTGCGGCCCGGCTAACGCGCTGCAGCTTCAAACCTTGGCTAAAAACTGTGAAGAGCATAATATTCAGCTTTTTCCTGTTGGCCACCAAAAGCAAGGCATTGTGCATGTTATGGGGCCGGAACTTGGCTTAATTCAACCCGGCATGACAGTAGTGTGCGGTGATTCACATACCGCTACCCACGGCGCATTTGGTGCGCTTGCTTTCGGTATTGGTACGTCTCAAGTCGAGCATGTACTGGCTACGCAAACCCTTAAGCAAAGCCGTGCGAAAAGCATGCTGATTAATGTAAACGGTAAACTACCCGTTGGCATTACCGCAAAAGACATCATTCTTGCCATTATTGGCAAAATTGGCCACGCTGGCGCAACCGGTCATGTTATTGAATACGCGGGTGAAGCGATTCGCGGTTTAAGCATGGAAGAGCGCATGACTGTGTGCAACATGAGTATTGAAGCGGGTGCCAAGGCAGGGCTAGTTGCGCCAGATGAGAAAACCTTTGCCTACCTTGAGGGTCGCGAATACGCACCAAAAGGCCAAGACTGGGAAGATGCGGTAGCCTACTGGAAAACGCTATACACTGAAGAAGGCGCCACGTTTGATACTGTGGTTGAACTTGAAGCGGCAGATATTGCTCCACAGGTTACTTGGGGTACAAACCCAGGCCAGGTTATCGGTGTGAATACGCCTGTTCCCGCGCCAGAAGATTTCAATGACCCTATTGAAAAAGAAAGTGCGGTAAAAGCGCTGGAGTACATGGGCTTAAAGCCAGGCGAAAAGCTTGCTGATATCCCAGTAAACCACGTATTTATAGGCTCTTGTACCAACGGACGTATAGAAGACATGCGCGCGGCGGCACAAGTTGCTAAACGCGGCAAAGTCGCCGATTCCGTTACCGCAATTGTAGTACCGGGTTCGGGCGCGGTTAAACGCCAAGCAGAAGCGGAAGGCCTAGATAAGATTTTTACTGACGCTGGCTTTGAATGGCGCTTACCGGGCTGCTCAATGTGCCTTGGTATGAACGACGACAAACTAGTAGCAGGCGATAGATGTGCCTCTACCAGTAACCGCAACTTCGAAGGTCGCCAAGGGCGTGGAGCGCGCACCCATTTGGTTAGCCCAGCAATGGCTGCGGCCGCGGCTATCACTGGCCGTTTTGCTGACGTTAGAGATTATCAGGAGTAAGTTATGTCTGAACAAGGTTTTACACAACACACTGGCATTGCTGCGCCACTTGATCAGGCCAATGTCGATACCGACCAAATCATTCCAAAGCAGTTTCTTACCGGCGTAACCCGCGCAGGCTATGGCAAGCACTTGTTTCACGACTGGCGCTATTTAGACCTTGAAGAAAAAGAGCCAAACCCTGAGTTTTCACTTAACAAGGCAGAGCATAAAGGCGCAAGCTTGTTGCTAGCGCGCGAAAACTTTGGCTGTGGTTCAAGTCGTGAACACGCCCCGTGGGCACTGGCTGACTTTGGCTTTAAAACCGTTATCGCCACCAGCTTTGCGGATATATTCTACGGTAACTGTATTAACAACCAGCTAGTACCTGTTGCATTGTCTAGCGAACAAATGGACGCATTATTTGCTGCAGTGAAAGCAGATCCAACAACCGAGATTACTGTGGATCTTCCAGCGCAAACCGTAAGTTTTAACGATACGAGCTTTAGCTTTGATATTGCAGAGCATCACAAAAATAACCTAATAAAAGGGTTAGATGCCATTGGGCAAACACTAGAGCTTACAAGCAAAATAGAAGCGTTTGAAAATAAGCAGCCTTCTTGGTTGTAGGCATTGACTGCTTACCCCATACCCAGGTGAATGCTATTACCAAGTAGCATTCACCTGCTTTCCTCTACTGCAAAATAGACGCAATACACGAACCAACGTCTTCTATACAGAGAACAAATCACTGTCCTATTGTCCAGATACACGAAGCAACGATTAGATTAAAAAAATGTAGCTTTATACTAAAGGTTAATAAACCGCTCACTTTTTCTATTGGAATATCGTACTATTCGCCTTTATTGTAGTTGAATATGCGGCAACACGTTTCACAGGAGAGATAATGCTAAAACAGGTACCCATTGATGATTTGCAGCCGGGGATGTACGTCAATCAAGTACTTGAACAAACGGGCTCATTGAAAATGCGCTCTAAAGGCATTGTGAAAACCCAAGCCATTATTGATAGCCTTAATTCAAAAGGCATTCTGGTTGTTGAAGTTGACCTTGCCAAATCTAAACTTCCTAAGGCAGAAAAAGCGCCCGTCGAACCTGAAACAGCTCCCGAAAAACCTACCGTGAAGCCTGTAGGCCGTGACTCTATTAATGAAGCTAACGACTTATACGACAGCGCTCTCTCTATCCAAAGCGGTTTTTAAAGTCATTGAAAAATGGTGGGGCAAAAGATTTGTCCCCAGTGGAATCCCTATCGCAAAGTTTAATAGAAAGCGTTTTTGATAATAAAGATGCGCTTAGCTGTCTGACTATGATCAAAGATACAGACCATTACTTGCTTGAGCACAGTATAAACTGCAGCGTGCTCAGCGGTATCTTTTGTGAGTTTCTTGGCTTCGACAGAGACACCATTGAACAAGTTAGTTTAGGCGCTCTGCTGATGGATATTGGCATGTCTTCGCAACCAGAAGAAATTCGTAATAAGACGGAGCAGTTTTCTCAAAACGACTGGGATGTAATGAAAACACACGTGGAAATAGGTGCTGATTTGGTCGCTCAGTGCGGTGACATTTCCGACCTCTCACTGTGTATTATTGAACAGCACCATGAACGGGTTGACGGCAGCGGCTATCCCAAAGGATTAGTGGGCGACGAAATATCTGAGTTTGCTCGCATTGCCGCCATTGTTGATGCGTATGACGCTATGACATCGAACCGTCCGCACAAAAACAGTATTACGCCAACCCAAGCTTTGAAGCGTTTAACTGCTACTGAAAATTTAGATCAGGAATTGGTGAAGCAATTTATACAGTGTATTGGCGTACACCCTGTAGGTTCGCTGGTTAGGCTTAAAAGCGGCAAGCTAGGCATAGTAAGTAAACTAAACCCCAAAGACCCGGTAAGCCCGCATGTGATGACCTTTTACAGCGTTACATCTCAACACTTCAACGAAGTGAAACGTGTTGATCTTAGTCTCTACGATGATGAAATTGTCTCAGGCGTTAGACCAGAAGAGTTCAGTTTAAACCTGCCTAAGTTTTTTAAAGACGTTTTCGTTAACCAAATGCCACTTTAAGCTAACACTAATAGGCCTGAGTCCGATTTACTATCGACGTCAGGCCTAATTCGTCATTTTGAAATGCGTGCTACTTTTAAAGCTCACCCCGCGCTCGACCTTTTTAATTTCTCGCGTAAGTAAATGCGCATAAAAGATACGTCACATTTAAGTGGCAGGTCTTTACCAGTCAGTCAACGCCGCCATGGTAAACAATTCATCTTCAAATGAAAGCACTACCCGCTGCGCTTCTATATTAATAATTTGCACCTTATCGGCAATCCAATCGCCTTCACCTAGTTGCCGCCCGTTTACCCTGACCCACCGATCAGCCGTGCGAGACGCGTACATATGGGCACTAAAGTTCATTGTAGGAAGCCGCGTAAGTAAGCGAACGGGAAGCTGATCGACTCTGGGAATATCATCTTTCACCGTTAGCACATTCTCATCAGGTCGCTCATTATCTTGGGCTTTAGTATCAAGGGCTTCAACCGCTGCGTTAAAGCGAGCCATGAGTTCGGGCGATACCGATACATCAGAATTCGATGTATCCTCGTTGAGGACCTTTCCTTCGTATTCTTGTGCTGTGTCACCACCTAAGGCGGGCTGTGATTGCGCCGCCTCCTTTCCATTTGCATCAACGCTGCCTCTCTCGCTCTCGCTTTGGGCTACTGGGTTAGCTAGAGGTTGTTGTACTTCTGCGTTAAGGCCATCCGCTTGACTGCTAGCACCACCGGTTTGACCAACAGAGCCGCTTGTTCCCGACGGACTAATAGGTTGAGAGCCAGCAGAATCCCCCTGTGAATTATTCTGCCCCACGTTACCCTGTGTAGTTTGAGAAGTCGTGTCGCTTTCTGAGGCCCCCTTTACCGAAGCCTGTTTTAACTCTTCTTTATTTTGCGCTGCATGTAGGCTCGGTGTTCCCTCGTTATTTTCATTATCCGTTGTACTGTTTTTCGTTTCAGCAGCAGGCGAGCTTTCAAGCTTGGCGGTGTGTGAAGTTACTATGGGCCACCAGCGTTCGATTGTTGCAGCACAAAAGCCTATACCCAAACCGACAATAATGACCACTGCAAATAATGTAGCCTGCTTAGTATAGAGCTTCCATGCGGATGGTAACCCTTCTACCGTGGGTAAGAATAAACTGCGATTAAACTGCTCATTAAGCGACTTATCAAATTTGGCTGTCGTATCATGCTCGCCTCGCAATAAGGCTTGAGTTTGGGTTCTATGATGCACCGCAGGCGCAATCTCCACCGTTTGGTCTGGGTCTATTTCAACCTCTTGCACGCCCATTTCTGACAACCCTTGAACCATAGCATCACTGGTCACCAAGCCTGATTTTCGAATTTTTACCGGCCCGTTTTGCTTAAGTATTTGTACTATCACCATACCGGGCTTTACGTTTTCAATGGCTACGATATTAGACATACAAACTCCCCACCCCGTAACCACATACAACGGCGACGAAAAAGGCGGATACCAAGTACCACTTTCGCTGACTTTGCACACGCTGGCTCACTACGTCTTCGCCCAATATTTGCTCTGCTGCTGCCAAGAAAATGGGCTTTTTAACCACAGCATGCTGCTTGGTAAACGATAGCGTTAAGGCGCGGTCGCAAAGCAAATTGATTACCCTTGGGATCCCGCCAGTAATTTGATGCACTGCGCGCAGCGTAGACTTACTGAATATGCTGATGTCCCCTTCTGCAACACTTAAGCGATGCGCAATATAAGCGCTTACCTCTGGCGCGGTTAAAGGAAGTAAGTGATAACGGGCAGTGATACGTTGGGCCAACTGGCGCAACTCGTTACGCTTTAACAATTGCTGTAGCTCGGGCTGGCCAATTAGCACCACTTTTAACAGTTTTTCACGGTTGGTTTCTAAATTGGTTAATAAGCGCAGCTGCTCTAATACTTCAGGCAATAAGTGTTGAGCTTCATCAACCATTAACACTGTATTGATACCCGCCTGATGGTTTTCCGCTAATTTCGACAAAATTAAATCGGTGAAGTATTTTAAGCTGGCTTTGTCGGAGTTATATGCCAAACCCAATTCGTCGCATACTGTGGCTAATAGCTCTAATGCAGATAGCGTTGGGTTTAGGATCATGGCGACTTGGGTATTATCCGGCAGCTGCTGCAACAGCTTTCTTGAAACCGTGGTTTTTCCTGTCCCCACCTCTCCTGTGAGCATTACAAAACCACCACTCTCCCTGAGTCCAAATGTTAAATGAGCCAACGCCTCTTTGTGTCGTGGGCTCATATACAAATAATCGGGGTTGGGAGCAATCGAAAAAGGATTGTCATTTAACCCGAAATAATTCAAATACATGGTTGCTGAAGCGCCTATTTGTTTTGTTTTTGACGTGGATTAAACTACCAGACGCAACCTGTAAGTGAAAGCGCATAACGACGTGGCTACGAATTTTATTTGTAACATTGCTATACTGCGCCACTATTACGTGGGGAATGTTTATTTTCGTTACACGCCAAAAGTTGATGCATCCCCAATCTAAAAAGTATTACTGACTAAAAAAATCGTTGGAAGAGCATGCAAGTATATCTCGTTGGTGGCGCAGTACGTGACGCACTGTTAAATAGAAAAGTGATTGAACGCGACTATGTGGTAGTAGGCGCTACCCCACAAGAAATGCTCAGCCAAGGTTTTACCCAAGTGGGCAAAGACTTCCCTGTTTTTTTGCACCCCAAAACTCAGGAAGAATACGCCCTTGCTCGCACAGAGCGTAAGTCAGGTAAAGGCTACACTGGGTTTGTGTGCGATGCGTCAAGCTCGGTAACGTTAGAAGAAGACTTACTGCGCCGAGATCTGACCGTTAACGCGATAGCCCAAGACAATCTGGGGAACCTCATCGACCCCTATGGTGGTAAAAAAGATTTAGAAAACCGCCTACTTCGCCACGTATCAGAAGCCTTCAGTGAAGACCCACTTCGGGTATTTCGCGTGGCCCGTTTTGCCACTCGTTACGCTTATTTAGGGTTTACCATTGCCAATGAGACCATGGCGCTAATGCAGTCTATGGCCGAAAGCGGCGAGTTAAGTACGTTAAGCGCAGAGCGCGTATGGCAAGAAACAAAACGTAGTCTTTTAGAGAAAACGCCGCATGTGTTTTTCACTGTATTAAACCAAGCCCATGGCCTCAATGACTGGTTTAC
>CEPO01000691.1_pt1 | contig 10738 bp, 10 predicted proteins | sample 530481 | NCBI WGS metagenome assembly CEPO01 (sample SAMEA2620198, study PRJEB7988) | marine metagenome | biome: marine biome (ENVO:00000447); feature: surface water layer (ENVO:00002042); material: "saline water (ENVO:00002010), including plankton (ENVO:xxxxxxxx)" | depth 5 m
AAGGAGAGGTGGGTGAGTGGCTGAAACCAGTTCCCTGCTAAGGAACCATACGCATTACGCGTATCGAGGGTTCGAATCCCTCCCTCTCCGCCATTATTCGTTGGTAGTGGCGATCAACAATTTGTTTTGCGCGTGTGTAGCTCAGCTGGATAGAGTACCTGGCTACGAACCAGGCGGTCGGAGGTTCGAATCCTTCCACACGCGCCATTTATTTTAAAGCGTCACCTTTCGAAATAAAATTCGAAAGTATACAAGTTAACGCGTGTGTAGCTCAGCTGGATAGAGTACCTGGCTACGAACCAGGCGGTCGGAGGTTCGAATCCTTCCACACGCGCCATATTGAAGAGCCCACCTTTTTAGGTGGGCTTTTTCATTTCTGCTTCCCTATTTCTTCTATTTGTTTTCCCACTTTCGTGCAAGCGCGCTTATATAAAATTGATTTAAATTAAGTTCGATACGCTTTTATTGCAATTTTATTAAAAAATAATGCATTAAGTTTCATTTTGATGACTTCTATTCAATTTTAAGTGGTTTTTTATGCTGCATTGTTGTGTTTTCAAAACCCTCGTGATACTTATTCAGGTACAAAATAACAATAGGATTGAATATGAATTCGGAATCCGTCGCTAGTTTACTCGTTGAAGCAGGCTCGCTCATGCTGATAGGAATGGTGTTTGTTTTCTCATTTCTCGGTCTTCTTATCGTAGGTATACACTTAATCGCACGCTTTTGCGAAGCTTTCCCCGGTGATATTGAAGAGCCCGCTGTCAACGTAAAAAGAAACAATCAAACGGTACAACCCGGAATAGACGGTAATGTTATCGCCGCTATTTCCGCTGCAATTCATACCCATCGCCAAAATTCAAAAAAATAAGTCTAATCAGGAGTTACCATGTCTAAGCCTCTGGCCCTTACCGAGCTGGTCCTGCGTGATGCCCATCAGTCACTACTAGCTACGCGAATGCGTATTGAAGATATGCTTCCCATCGCGGAAAAATTAGATAAAGCTGGCTTTTGGTCAGTAGAGTCGTGGGGCGGCGCTACCTTTGACGCTTGCATTCGATACTTGGGAGAAGACCCATGGGAACGTATCAGAAAGCTAAAAGCCGCCATGCCTAATACCAAGCAGCAAATGTTGCTACGAGGCCAAAACTTGCTGGGGTATCGACATTACGCTGACGATGTTGTGACCCGCTTTGTAGAGCGCGCCCATGAAAGCGGCGTTGATGTATTTAGAATTTTTGATGCAATGAACGACATCAGAAATTTAAAAACGGCAATTAAAGCAACCATAGACAGCGGTGCGCACGCGCAAGGCACCATTTCATATACCGTAAGCCCAGTGCACAATCTAAAGCTTTGGCTTGATATGGCCAAACAGCTTGAGGACTTAGGCGTTCATTCCATTTGTATTAAAGATATGGCAGGGCTTTTAAAGCCTTACGAATGCGAAGCGCTCATAACAGGGCTGAAGGAAACGGTAAGTGTACCTATTGCCATGCAGTGTCATGCTACGACAGGGTTAAGTACTGCCACCTATCAAAAAGCCGTAGACGCGGGCATTGATATGCTCGACACCGCTATCTCGTCAATGAGTATGACATATGGCCATACCGCCACGGAAACGATGGTATCGATTGTAGAGGGTACAGAGCGTGACACCGGCATCGCATTGCCAGAACTGGAAGAAATTGCCAGCTACTTCAGAGATGTAAGAAAAAAATACAGCAAGTTTGAAGGAAGCTTAAAGGGCGTTGACGCACGGATTTTGCTAGCGCAAGTGCCAGGCGGCATGCTAACCAACATGGAAAGCCAGCTTAAAGAACAGGGCGCTGAAGATAAATTCGAAGAAGTACTAAAAGAAATTCCACGGGTACGGGAAGATCTCGGGTTTATTCCTCTTGTTACGCCAACCTCTCAAATTGTAGGCACGCAATCGGTACTTAACGTACTAACAGGCGAGCGCTACAAGAGCATCACGAAAGAAACCGCTGGCGTACTTAAAGGCGAATACGGCGCCACCGCGGCACCAGTAAATAAAGCGCTGCAAGAGCGTGTGCTTGATGGTGCTGAGCCTGTGACGTGCCGACCGGCTGATAACATTGCCCCCGAACTTGATGCACTAAGTAAAGAGCTTGATGAACTCGCAGAGAAAAAGCAGCTTTCGCTTTCAGATGACAAAATTGATGATGTGCTTACTTACGCCTTGTTTCCGCAGATAGGCCTTAAGTTTATCGAAAATCGCGGTAATCCTGATGCGTTTGAACCTGCACCTAGTGCACAGTCATCGCAGTCAGCAGATGTAGCTCAAGTAGAAAAAACTGCAGCAAACACGTCTACATCTGGCAGCGAAACTTACGATGTAAACGTTGATGGTAAGGTATATCACGTAGAAGTCGCACCATCCGGTACCTTAAAAAGCGTAACACCAGCAGGTGCTGCTCAATCATCGGCGCCAGCGCCAGCGAGCAATACTCAGGCATCTGCAGGCACTTCCCAGTCTATTGATGCACCGTTAGCGGGTAACGTATTTAAGATACTTGTTAAAAACGGTGACAGTATTGCCGAAGGTGATGTAGTTATGATCCTTGAAGCCATGAAAATGGAAACGGAGATCCGCACTGCGTTCACCGGCACGGTAACGGAAGTTACCGTTGGGGAAGGCGATGCCGTGTCCAGTGGCCAACCATTAATCTTATTGGGGTAGGGCATGGATAAGTTAATGGTACTTTGGGATAGTACCGCGCTTGCGCATTTTGAAGCGGGTCAACTGATAATGATGGCAGTTGGCTTTGGTCTGCTGTATTTGGCAATTGTGAAAAAGTTCGAGCCTTTGCTGCTTTTGCCCATAGGGTTTGGCGCATTACTTACCAATATCCCTATTGCGGGGTTTTCTGAGGTAGGTGGTTTGCTTCACTATATTTATAAAATAGGCATAGATACAGGCGTGTTTCCGCTGCTTATTTTTATGGGCGTAGGGGCTATGACAGATTTCAGCGCGCTTATCGCTAATCCGAAAATGCTGCTACTGGGCGCCGCAGCCCAGTTTGGTATTTTCGCTACGCTATTTGGCGCCATCGCATTGAATCTGATCCCTGGTTTTGAATTTACGCTTAAAGACGCAAGTGCGATTGCGATTATAGGGGGCGCTGACGGCCCCACGGCAATTTTCCTAGCCTCTCGGCTTGCGCCAGATTTACTTGGCGCAATCGCTGTAGCAGCTTATTCATATATGGCATTAGTTCCTATTATTCAGCCCCCAATAATGAAGGCGTTAACCACAAAAGACGAGCGTGAAATTAAAATGGGTCAGCTTCGTCCCGTGGCCAAACGTGAAAAAATTATTTTTCCATTGGCGGTTCTGTTTATGACCATTTTGTTTCTACCGGCAGCCACACCACTGGTAGGAATGTTCTGCTTCGGTAACTTAATGAAAGAGTGCGGGGTTGTGGATCGCCTCAGTAAAACAGCGCAAAACGAACTTATTAATACCGTTACCATTTTCTTAGGATTAGCGGTGGGCTCTAAATTATCGGCAGACGCATTTCTCACCGTCGAGACTTTAGGGATTTTAGGCCTAGGCGCCATTGCATTTGGCATAGGTACGGCAGCTGGCGTACTGATGGCTAAGCTAATGAGCCGGCTATCGGGCGGAAGCATAAACCCACTTATAGGTGCAGCAGGGGTATCTGCAGTACCTATGGCGGCAAGGGTCGTAAACAAAGTGGGGTTAGAAGCTAACCCTCATAACTTCTTATTAATGCATGCTATGGGGCCAAATGTCGCCGGAGTGTTGGGCAGCGCGGTAGCCGCAGGCATTTTGTTAGCACTTGTCGGCTAGATGCACAATTAGGCTCTAGCCACGCTCAGAGCCAATACATTGATTGGTAAGTTAATAAGGTAAGGGGCAAATGGTTTGCCCCTTTTTAATACCCAACGTTAAAACCCACGGTGGGCTTTAACGAATTGTGTTTTGCGGTACTAACGACTGATAAGCAGTGATAAGCTTTTTTGTTCGGGTATGCTGCGGCCATCTGAAAATGGTTTCTGTCTTGCCTTCTTCTACGATTTCTCCACCTTCCATAACAATCACCCTATCTGCAATGTGCCTTACTATACCTAAATTATGGCTTATAAAGACGAATGCCAAACCCAATTCTTGTTGAAGCTGAAGTATAAGGTTTACGGTTTGAGAGCGAATTGAGGGGTCTAATGCCGCGAAAGGTTCGTCAGCTACGAGTACTTTAGGTTTTAAAACAATGGCTCGTGCTAGTGCCACGCGCTGTTGTTGACCATCAGAAAGCATGTGCCGGTAAAAGTAATAATGCTCGCGCAGCAGCCCTACTTTTACCAGCATATCCTCAATAATAGGCTTGCGTTCTGCTTGAGATAAGCCGGTATTTAAACGTAGGGGCTCATCTAAAATTTTACCCACGGGAACAGACGGATTCATCGACTCCGCGCTGTGCTGCAAAATCATTCTAATATCGTGGGTACGTTTTTGCTGGCCATCTTTGGATTGGTATTTTGCTAAGTATTTGTGAGTATTAATCTCAATTTCACCCGCGTCAGCCGGCAATGCGCCAACCAGCAGTTTAGCAAGCAGTGATTTACCTGAACGGTTTTCACCGATAATGGCAATGGTTTCGCCGCGCTTTACATTTAAATTCACAGGGCCCAGTTGAAATACTTCTGGCCTTTTTAGCCAGCGTTTCTTTTCATTGTGAATAAACGTGAGATCTTTTACCTGCATGATATCCATTACAGCTTCTCCATGTGCAGCGGGTAGTGGCAGCTGTAGCTGTGATCATGGATTTTGCGTGCGGCAGGTGTTTGCACACAGGCACGCTGGGCTCGCGGGCATCTAGGGCCTAGTCGGCAACCAATTGGTAAATGCTGAAGCGTTGGGATAGAGCCGCTGAGCGTGGGTAGCAGTGACTTAGGGGGCAAGTCTTTCCTAAAGCTCGGCGCGCTGTCCAGCAGTGCTTTGGTATAAGGATGTAACGGGCGCTTTTTGATATGCTTCATTTTGCCCGACTCAACGGTCTGACCGGCATATAGAACCGTCATCGAGTGTGACATACTCGCAATTGCCAGCAAGTCGTGGCTCACGAAAAGAATAGATAACGAACGCGTTTGGTTTAGCCGAGTAAAAAGCTTAAGAATTTGTGTTTTAGTCGTGGGCTCCATACCGCGAGTTGGATCATCAGCAATCAATAATTTAGGCTGTGATACTAACGCCATTGCAATCATAAACTTCTGCCCAATGTCGGCAGGTATTTGGTGTGGAAACGCACTTAAGTAATGTTTGTGGTGCTTAATACCCACTTTATGCACCGTACTAATGGCTATCTTTTTACGCTGCTGTGCACGCTGCCAAAACCAGCTTCCTTGAACAAACTCATCAGGGATACTTTCCTCTAGCTGTTCGCCAAGGGTTGCCGATGGGTCTAAGCTCGCCTGAGGATCTTGGAATACAACGGCAATTTCGCGACGCATTACTTCGCGGCGCTGTTGCACCGACATACCTAATAAGTTTTCACCGTTCCAACTCATCCTGTCGGCCGTCAAATTCCATTGATTGGGTAGTGCGCCGCAGATAGCAGAAACAATTAAACTTTTACCTGAGCCAGACTCACCTACAAGGGCACGGATTTCGCCACTACTTACAGATAAGTTAACTTTATCCAGTGCTTTGATAGCGCCTTCACTACTTTGCATTTCTAAGGTGAGATTTTTAATATCAAGCATTGGCATATTAATGACTCACTCTTTTTCGCAGGGCCGAACGCAATCCGTCACCCACAATATTAATGGATAACACCATAAAAAATATTGCCATACCCGGGACGGCTACATTCCAAGGTGCAAGGTAAGCAACGTCTAGGCCGTCGGCTAAAATTACGCCTAATTCCGGTAGGGGAGACTGAGCGCCAAGGTTTAAAAAGCCTAAGGCGGAAATATCTATAACCGCGATGGAAAGCGCAAGGGTACTTTGCACCACCAGCATTTCGGTCATATTAGGCAATATAGAGTGAACGAAGAGTTGCCACTTGCTCGCGCCATCGAGTTTAGAGGCCACTATGTATTCTTTTTTCATCTCTGCCCGCACAAAGCTGCGAGTATGGTGCACGAACTGGGGGATTAGCGCCAATGTAATCGCCCACATGCTATTGACCAAACCTGTGCCTAAAATTGCTACAATAATAATGGCAATAAGCAGAGTAGGAATAGCCATTAACGCATCGAGTAAATGGTTAGCAATACTGGAGCGCACTCCTCGCAACATGCCTGCGAAGGTACCAAGACTAACACCCACTAGCATGGCTAGTACGACGGTAATAAACGCTGAACCTAGCGTTATTCGACAGCCATAGATAATGCGGGTAAAAAGATCGCGACCTAACGCGTCGGTGCCGAACAGGTGTGAAATAGATCCATTGGTTACCCAACTAGGTGGAATTAATAAGCCGTCTATATTTTGCTCTACTGCGTCGTAGGGCGTAATCAGAGGCGCAAAAACGGCGCACACGACAAACAGCGCGAGCATAATCAGGCCCAACATAGAAATGTGGCTTGCTTTAAAAGAGGCCCACGTCCGCTGCCACGGCGACGGATGGAACTCTTCGTCGTACAAACTAAACTGTGGCACGTTCGTATTTCTCTCTGCTTGGGTCAATCATGCGGTTAAACAAATCGATGAGGATTGTTAAAGTTATAACAACAGAAGATACCGCCATCATTCCAATTCGTAAGGCGGGATAATCCCGTTGGTAAATGGCTTGAATAAGCCAATTTCCTATGCCTGGCCATGAAAATAAGGTTTCAACGATCATCGCATTAGTAATAAGCGTGGTAATTTGAATAGCCATTAGGGGCAATATGGGAAGCAGGGCGTTGCGCAATATATGTCGGAAAAATATTTGCCAGCTTGATAGGCCGCGGGACAAAGCGGCTGCAATGTAAGGTCGGTGCTTTACATCAATAACTGAGCGTCGAGTTACTCTTATCATCGATGCGGTAGCGATAGCGCCGATTGAGAAGGTAGGCAATGCAATGTGCGACAGTGCGTCTTTAAACGCCAGAGACTTGTTTTCAATATCAGATAGTAAAATATCGATAAGGATAAAACCAGTTACAGGCTCAATGTCATATAGCAGGCTGATACGTCCAGACATCGGCGCCGCGTCTAACTGCAAACTGAAAATAAGAATGAGTAAAAGGGCAAACCAAAAAACAGGAAAGGAATACGTAGTAATGCTCACGCTATTAATAAGGTGGTCTGACGTTGAATAGCATCGAATTCCAGCGTAATAGCCTAGCGGAACACCAACGAATAGGGCCATTAGCATAGCGTAGGTTGCTAGCTCTATCGTGGCTGGCATCGCGATGCCTACCTCTTCTCTTAGCGGCAGTCCGGACGTAAAGCTATAGCCCCAGTCACCGGTGAGTAGGTTGCCTACATAATAAAAGAACTGAAAAATATAAGACTGGTCTAGCTTGAACTGCCGCTCTAAGGCTGCACGCTGAATGTCGTTTTCTGGCACTAAGCCTGTTAAGTTTTCCAGTGTGTCACCGGGAAAAAGGTAAGCGAGCGAAAAAGAGATAATCGCTAACACCAAAAGGGTTAACACAAATAACGTGCAGTATCTTACGAGAATTTGGATCACAGTGTTTTTTCTACTCCACCAAAGCGTACGCCGCCATAGGGATTAATTGTCATTCCTTCCAACTCATCTCGGTATGCCTGGTAGCGATAGGCATGGGCTATTGGAACTAACGGAAGGCGTTCATACAGTAATCGGTTTACCTGCCAGTAAATAGCTGTGCGGGCTTCAATATCATCAGTTTGAAGGGCGCTGTTAAGTAATCTATCATAATCTTCGTTACACCACATGGCGCGGTTTGTGCCAGAAGGGATAGCGCCACAGCTTAGCAGCGGGCGATAAAAGTTATCCGGGTCGCCATTATCTGCTGACCAGCCGATAAGCACAGAATCGTGTAAACCTTCTTGTAAATGCCGTCTAAAGGTTGTCCAGTCGTAGCTAACAATGGTTGCTTCAACGCCTACATCATTTAAATAACGCTGAATAAGCTCGGCCATTTTAGTGGCATTGGGGTTATAAGAGCGCTCTACAGGCATGGCCCATATTGTCATTGAAAAGCCAGGTTTTATACCTGCATCTGCCAGTAACTTTCGCGCTAAAACTGGGTTATAGGCCGTATCATCAGCATCGTTTTGAAATGCCCAACTCGCTGCAGGAAGAAGGGTCTTAGCTCGCGTTGCGCTGTCAAAGTAAACGGCTTCTAACAGCGTGTTTTTATCAATGGCCACGGCTAAAGCGCGTCTTACATCGGGGTTATCAAAAGGCGGACGCTGAGTATTAAAAGCCCAGAAGCCAACATTCAGCCCTGGCTTTTCAGCGAGCGTAAGATCGTCTCTAGCCCTTATTACCTCAAGCTCTGTTTGAGCGGGAAAGGCAGTGGCGTCGCACTCGCCAGTCATTAACTTAGCCAGTCGTAGTGAGCTGCGTGGCGTAATATCAAAAATAAGCTGTTCAACTACGTGTCCGTCTGTCTTTTTAGAAAGACCATCTGCTATCGCTTCGCTGCTATTTTCACTTTTTGCGTTGGTTTCAATATTCTCAATATCGCGGGTAATGTTTGCATTTTCGGTCAATAACCGGGTGCGCCAATAGTTTTCGTGCCTAAGGTACTTTATGAAATGGTCTTTGCGATAGCTATCAAATTTAAACGGTCCGGTGCCGATGGGAAGCTCATCTATTTTGCTCGGTGTGCCGGCGTTGGCCAACTGAGTAGCGTATTCCTCTGACAATATTACCGCGAAATCTGTCGCTAAATTTGCTAAAAACGAGCTATCGCGATGTTTGAGTGTTATCTCTACACGGTAGCCGTTGATCCGTTCGACAGATTCAATGTTTTGAGCAAGGCCAATACTTTCAAAGTAGGGGTAGCGACCGCCGGACACATAGTGATAAGGGTGTGAGTTTAGTCGCCACCTGTCGATGCTAAATATAACATCGTCGGCGTTAAAGTTTCTTGTCGGCTCAAAATAACGAGTAGAGTGAAACGACACGTCTTTTCGAAGCTGAAAGGCATAGGTTAAGCCGTCATTACTTACAAGCCAGCTACTGGCTAAGCTTGGCACAATGCGGCCAGATTCAGGATCGAAATCGAGAAGCCTGTCGTAAAGTTGGTGAGAGGAAGCATCTGACGTTGTGCTTGACGTATCAAGTTGGGGGTTAAACGTCACTGGATTGCTTTCAGAGCAGTAAATAATACCCGTATTGTAAAACGCTTGTTTATTCTGTTTTGCACAGGATGCAACAAGAAGCGCTGTACATAAACATAATGACAAACGCTTTACCAAACTATGGGACATGCTTTACGCCTCGACGCTTTCAGCGGAAGAATCTAGTAAGTTATATTTTTTGAGATAGCCACGTAGCTGATGATATGTCAGGCTCAATTTTTCAGCGGTTTTCTTTTGATTAAACTGACTGTCAGCAAGTGCCTGTTTTATCATATCTATCTCATATTGTTGAGAGCGTTCTTTCAAATCTATGGGATATTCGACAGATTCTTGCTGATTGCTTGGCGTTAAAGGCGTAATGTCAGCGCTTTCTATCACATCTTTTGTATGGTCGGGTTGTGAGGACACGATAGGACTTGCTGACTCAGAAGTGCTTACTCTATCCTTAGTCTTAACTCTACCCTGTGGACGATAAACGGATTCAAAGGGGTCAAGAATGATTTCGTGAACCGGTAGGTGAGGGTTGTTAGTGCGGTAAACGGCGCGCTCAACTACATTTTTCAGTTCTCGAATATTTCCGGGCCAATCGTAATCAAGCAGAGTACGCTTGGCTTTTTCAGTGAAGCCGCTAAAGAGCTCCATCTCCATCTCACGGGCCATATTAATGGCAAAATTTTCCGCTAACATCATGATATCTTCCCGTCGCTCTCGAAGCGGGGGGATGGTAATCACATCGAAGGCTAGCCTATCTAGCAAGTCGGCGCGAAACTCGCCTGCATCGGCAAGGGCAGGGAGATCTTCATTTGTCGCTGCAATAAGCCTTACATCGGTTTTCACTGATTTACTGCCGCCCACGCGTTCAAACTCCCCATATTCGACAACGCGAAGGAGCTTTTCTTGAATTAGACCCGAAGTATTGGCAAGTTCATCGAGAAACAGTGTGCCGTTATGGGCGACTTCAAAACGACCTTCTCGTCGTTTCGACGCACCGGTAAATGCCCCAGCTTCGTAACCGAAAAGCTCACTTTCTAAAAGGCTTTCATTTAGGGCTGCGCAATTCAGCTTGATATAGTTTTGGTCCCAGCGCTTAGATAAGAAGTGAAGACGCGCTGCAATCAGTTCTTTACCTGTACCTCGCTCTCCTATCACAAGGACCGGTTTATCTAACGGTGCTATTTGCGAAATTTGCTCTAGCACTTCTAGAAAACTGTTCGCTTGACCTAGCAAATTGTCTTGCTGACGATACCTACTCATTAAAAACCTCAAAAGTTAGTCATTTCGACCAATTAGTAGTGTAGAACAAAAAATATTGAGAAACGAGCATTATTTGAACTTATAAAAACGGTATGAAAAATAGCGACTTAGCGTAAAGGTAGAGTTGGCAAGCATATTGAATACGATTAATACCAAGAGTAATCTATTTATCAAGTGTGGTGTTTTTTAACACTTACCATTTTTAGCAAG
>CEPO01015407.1_pt1 | contig 10627 bp, 7 predicted proteins | sample 530481 | NCBI WGS metagenome assembly CEPO01 (sample SAMEA2620198, study PRJEB7988) | marine metagenome | biome: marine biome (ENVO:00000447); feature: surface water layer (ENVO:00002042); material: "saline water (ENVO:00002010), including plankton (ENVO:xxxxxxxx)" | depth 5 m
CGTCGAGCCGATTTCACCTTTTGGCAGACGCTCGGGTCCGAGGAACTGAATACTGCCATCGGCACGAATTTCAGCGATCAGATCCGCTTCCGGTCGGTCCTTGCGGAATTTTTCCAGATCATACTGTTCGGTCAGCTCGGTCTTATAGAACACCCATTTACGGTAATGATCTCGAATGAGGCTGTCATAACCGCGTCCTGATCGGATCAGGGTCCGGCCCCGGGTCGAGTGCGGCACGCCAAGTGTGTCGCCATCCTTGTCAGACCCGGACAGCTGGAAAGTCCTGTCGCGTCCGAGTTCCGGCCCGAAATGACGACAGACCAGCGCGTTATAGTAATCGTTCGCACTGACCGCCAGCACGGTGGAAAACAGCGCGTGGTCGAGCCTGTGCTCAGCCGATTCAGAGAGCACTTCACCTGTGAAGGCGCTGATGCCGACCTCTCTCGCCGGCCGCAAACGACGCAAATCGGTATCGGCCATGATCACGTCCACCTTGGAATCTTTCAGCGTTTTGGCGAGCCCAGTGGTCCAGGCATTCGCGCCAACAAGAAGCACACCTGCTGGTTTGGATCGCGCCAGTTTGAGATAACGCGCAAGTGGGCCAATGGTGAAGCCATGGGCCAGAACGGTGACAAAGACGATCGCAAAGGCGAGCGCCGAAATCTGGTCGGCTCCGCGTAAAAGGTCGCTCGGAGATTCTTCCGCCAGCACAGCCAGACGCGTGGCAAAGAAGCCGGACACAGCGACGGCAACAATCCCGCGCGGCGCAATCCACCCGATCAGGGTCGCCTCCTTGAAGGACAATTCCCCCCAGGTAGAGATCAACACGGTCGCCGGACGGACAAGAAACAGCATGCCGAACAGGAAAGCTGCGGTCTGCCAGGTAAACGCGCTGACGATGGTCTCGACCGTCAGATCGGCCGTCAGGATAACGAACACGCCAGAAATAAGGATGACGGCGATATTCTCTTTGAACCGGCGCATATCCTGAAGACTGGCGAATTTCGAGTTGCCGAGCGCCATACCGAACGCGGTCACGGCGACAAGGCCAACTTCATGTTTGACCGCTTCAGCCAAGGCGTAACAGGCCAGGACACATATCAGGATCACAGGGGCTTTCAGGAATTCCGGCACAAGGGCATTCCGGAATGCGCGCGAGAGAACAATGCCCGTCGCAACCCCGAGAATGGTCCCAAACGCTGCGGCGAACAGGATTTGCGCAATGATCATCCAGGCGCTTTGATCGGATGAAATCACGCGAAGGATTTCGAATGCCGCTACGGCAAACAGCGCCCCAACCGGGTCGTTGACAATACCTTCCCATTTCAGTGCCTTACCGACGCGGCCGCCCAGTTTAGATTGACGGAGCAAGGGCATGATCACGGTTGGGCCGGTTACGATCAGTATCCCCGCGAAAAGCACGGCAGTGCCTAATCCAAGCCCGGCGAAAAAATAGCAAACGACTGTGCCAAGCGCCCAGGCAATGGGCGCGCCAAGAAACACTAATCGCCGCACCGCCGCTCCCGAATCCCTCAAATCTGAGAATTTAAGTGCCAACCCGCCTTCAAACAGAATGATCGCCACGGCAAGCGAAACGATGGGCCGGAACATCTCCCCAAAGGATTCTTGCGGATCGACAATCGGCTGAGCCAGCCAGAGTGACGAAACAGGCCCGATCAGAAGCCCGGCCACGCTCATCAGAACGATGGCTGGCAGCTGCAGACGCCAGGCGAGCCATTGCGCACCAATGCCGAGCACGCCAATCATGGCGACAGCTTCTACGGGAGACAGAAACGCAGTTGCGTCTGCAGATACGGCCATATCTGGCTTATCCTTTGTTCAGAAGACCCAACTCGAAGACCCGAGCATAGTCAGAATTGAAAGAGCTGCCCACCCGGCAGATACGATTAAACGCCTTGCTCAGCTGGTTGTTGCGTCAGTGTCCGCTGTAAAGTCAAAACCGATGGATCGTGCATCACTTCCCTGATCATATCGCACAATCGCGTCTTTAAACTGTGCGTGGATATGGTCAAACAGGATCTCGTAAAACTCATCGGGATTGCTGTCCGACAAGGGAAGCTGAAAATTGTAACTGGGACCATCCTGGAGTTGGACGGTGAATTTTTCGCCCAGTTTGTGGCAAGCCATGGTCACGCGGATCCAATCCGTTCCCTTGGACACTCGAACAGCCAGACCAAACAGGATTGGCCCAAGCGGGCGAAATCCAATTGGCGGAATGGAGAAGGCCGTATTCAGATCGGTCATGGGTTTGAATGGTCCGGCCGGCGGCACAAGGTGTACGCATGCGCCCGTACCAGAGCTGAGATATTTGCAGAAGCCGTCCTTCAGATCTTCAGCCAGACGGCGGACACGATCGTAATTTTCGGCGGCCCGCTTTTCATATTCGGCAACGGTTTCAACCAACTCATCAAAACGTGACATGGGCGCGACTCACTCCTCGGACCAATTGTCCTACGCCGTCCTCGCTCCAGCGGATCATGAGTTAGCGCCTGACTTATCTTCGTATTGCCGGTGGGATATCAGATTATCAATGCCAAACCGATAGAGATTTGCCCTTATTCTGTCTTGAAGTTTAGGCTGCGACTCCCACGGGCAGTTGGAATTTGTGATTTCCCAGAGATTATTGCACAAACAGTCAAATCATCCGGTTTTACCTAAATATCGGAGTTCAAGACACAAGACCCGTTCAAAAAAGAGGTCTCGGTTGAGGGAGGACAAAGGAATGACCAAATCGGCATCAGGATATTTGTATTCGGCGCTGTTCGCCGGTTTCTTGGGTCTGTTGGCATGTTCTGCTGCCCACGCTGAAACCTGGGAACGCCATTACGTTGCGAGCTGGTATGAGCCCGCCTTCTACTATGACCCGGATGATGCCAATGCCACCAGTGGCGAAGCCCCCGGCAAAGACTGCGCCGACGGCTTTTCTCCCTATCCCGATTATTACACGCTTCTGGAAACCTCTTATCGAACCAAAGAGGAAGTTGAGTATTTCCTCGATCCGCAGCGGCGGTCCGAACCCGGATTTGACCGCCGAACCTACGGACTGCGCGGACCGAATGGCGAATATGTCTATGAAGAGCCCTGGACCGTGCCGGATGTTCCCTATCCGCTCCCGACCAGCAAAATCGCAGAAGGTTTCAATCTCGATGGGGATGAGAGCACAGGCTACACCTCTCCTGAGGGCGTAAAGGGCGTCGACAATGCGTTCTACACAGTTGGCGGATGCGTGGGCTATTGGCGCGGACCGGTGCGTGGCTCTGATGGCTTCAAATATTCGAATGAAGACATGCACAATGGTGATTTCTCGATCGTCATTACTCTGAGCGGCGAGGGTGAACCGCTCTCTGATGGTCCTGCAACCCTGTCTTTTGCCGTCTCAAAAGATGTGCTGGTCCGTGATGCCAAAGGCAATATCGCACATGATTACACCTTCCGCATCGACACTGAGCAGCCCGAGCAAGGCTCCACGCATGATGTGATGATTGAGAACGGTAAGGTCCGGATCGCCCAACCGTCACTGGTCCAGATGAAGGATTGGAAGCATCGCTATCCGCTCATCCTCGAACAGGCGCAGTTCGAGTTTGACCTTCAGGAGGATGGCACGATTGAAGGACTGGTCGGTGGATATCGCCATTGGAACGACCATTATCGCTTCTTTGCGCGGGCCATTCCGGAATACATCATGAAGGTGAATATGCCGGCCTATTGGTATTCTCTCAAACGCGAGGCAGATGGTTTGCCCGATGAGAATGGCGAGATGCAGGGCGTGTCTTCTGTCTATCGTCTATGGGCGGTGCCGGCCTTTGCCTTTGAGCCGACTGACGGCGAGTCCGACATTCAGGCGAACCTTGAAGGTCAGTCGAGCTCGATGGGCGGGAAATAATCCCGCCTAAAGCGACAATTCCAGACTGAGTGGGCAATGATCTGACGCTTTCGGGTTACTCCAGGCAATGCCGGGCAGTCTAAACCCTTCATAACGCTCAGCTTTCCATGGCAAACCGCACCGTGTGATGGTCATGTCCGGGCGCACATTTTTTTCTGCAAGCGCAGGCGACAAAAGAAAGTGATCAAGCGCTGAATAGGTGTTGTCGCCGGAATAATGATGCGTCCACCGGTCCATATCGCCGAGACCGGACATCATCAGCGCATCCCGCGCGAACCCGTCATCCACAAATGGCCCCAGCCCATGGCCTGAATCGGCCCGACCATCCTGTTCGAGGAAGTCATTCAGATCTCCGCAGACCAGCCAGTTCGCCGTTGCCGGGTCGTCAAAGCTCCGCTCAATCAAGCGGCGCACGGCCAGCGCTTCTGTCTGGCGAATGGTGCGCGTCTCATACCGGCCACCATGCATACTCTTGAAGTGACAAACAAAAATGCTGAGCGGCGCGGCTTCGATCTCATAATCCAGACGCAAACAATCGCGGCGAAACACCGGATCGTGCCGCGACTGCCCGGCTGGTGGTGTGAGGCCAATCCCCTCAAATGTCAGGTGGGCATGGCTGGTAATCCGGACGGGGTGCAGCCGCGAGAGCGCAGCGACATCAATGCCGCGACCATCATTACCTTCCCGCAAAATCCGGTGCTCATAGCCAGACCGCGACCAGCGCCGGAGATAGCGATTGTGGAAAGCCGTAAGCGTGACAAGGTTCTCGACCTCCTGCAAAAGACAGACATCAGCCTTGGAAACTGCAAGTGTTTGCGCCGTCAGCGTGCGATCATCTTCAGACAGAACGTCAAAAGCTTCGTCAACCAGATCGGCGGCTTGTGAGTCCGAAACAAGAGTGAGCTTTTGCTTCAATTGCGGGATATTGGTCTCACCGAAGGCGAAACGCATCATCAGGTTTTCGCAATTGAAACTTGTCAGCCGTATCCTCGGCATTTCACCCCCGACATCATGAAAACCTCAGCCGGTGACCGGCTGTTTCTGATTTCGGATAACATGACGAACTGAGATGACGAAGAGTGTTGCCAGGACAATCCCGATCAGACTGGCAATTAGATCCGGAAGTGAACCCTGCCGACTTGCGACGAGGAAAGTCTGAGCCAGCTCCAGACCAATAGCGGCACAAACGGCCAGCCCTCCGGCGAGCTTCCAGCGACGCGGCCCGGTCAGAGCCGTCAGCCAGAGAGTCAGCGCGCCAAAGGCCAGAATATGTTCCAGCTTGTCCTGTTGATCGAAGAATTTCGGGATGGGCGGTGCCGCACGCAAAGCGCCCCAGACAATGAGGATTGTCAGGAGCAACGTCATTGAAACTTTGATCCAACGTGCCATGACGGGCCCAATCTCTGTGAAGGTCTTTCGCCTGCGTTCAGGCTTCGGCCCGAAATCTTAACAAAACCCTACAGCTCGCCCCTGAGGCGAAGCATGAGCTTAAACGTCGACTTCTGCCTCAAGCGCATTGGCCTGAATGAACTCACGCCGTGGCTCAACAACATCGCCCATAAGCTTGGAGAACATGTCGTCCGCTTCATCGGCATGTTCGACTTTGACGCGCAGCAATGTACGGGCGTTGGAATCGAGTGTTGTTTCCCAGAGCTGGTCCGGGTTCATCTCACCCAGTCCTTTATAGCGCTGAATTTTAATGCCTTTTGCGCCAGACGTCAGAACAGCATCGACAAGTGTGACCGGGCCATAAACGCCAATCTCCCCGCCCTGCTCATGTCTTAGTACGGATCGTTCCTTAAAGGTCGACATCATGCTTTCCGCCCGCTCGGCGAGACGAGCCGCGTCCGGCGACATCATCAACGCTTTGTCGAGCGCCAGAACTTCTTCGACGTCACGCACGATACGCCGCAGGATGAGATTGCCATTCTCATACTTACCTTCCCAGGTGTCTTCGCTTTCTTCGGCGATGCGGTTCATGCGTTCAGCTGTCGCATCCGCTTCGGCCTGACCTGCGCCATCGCGTAAGGCACCGGCAAAAGCGGCCTGTTCAAGCAGGGTCGCGGAGGCTTTGAGGCCCAGACGATTGATCACATGCTTCACGCCAACCGCTTCGCGAACGATGGAACGGAGATCTTCTCCACCAATCTGCTCGCCATCCGGCATAATCAGCGTCTCACCCGTGGTACCTTCATCGATCAGATAGTCTTCCTGCTCGCCATCATCCTTCAGATAGCGCTCAGACCGGCCTTTCGAAACCTTATACAGCGGCGGCTGGGCGATATAGAGATACCCGTTTTCGATGATTTCAGGCATTTGCCGATAGAAGAAGGTGAGCAACAAGGTCCGGATGTGCGCACCATCGACGTCGGCGTCAGTCATGATGATAATTTTGTGGTAGCGCAGCTTCTCGACCTGAAAGCCTTCATTCGGATTGGTTTCCGACCGCCGGCCAATGCCCGCACCGAGCGCTGTGATCAAAGTGCCGACCTGATCAGACGACAGCATTTTGTCGAAGCGCGCGCGTTCAACGTTCAGAATTTTACCCCGAAGCGGGAGAATGGCCTGATTTTCCCGGTTCCGGCCCTGTTTGGCCGAACCACCAGCCGAGTCACCCTCGACGATGAAGATCTCTGACTTTGCCGGATCTTTTTCCTGACAATCGGCCAGTTTGCCCGGCAGAGAGGTGATATCGAGCGCGGTTTTGCGGCGCGTGAGTTCCCGTGCTTTCCGCGCCGCTTCACGAGCGGCCGCAGCCTCGACGATTTTCATCATCACCTGTTTGGCCGGGCCAGGATTTTCCTCGAACCATTCAGACAGTTTTTCTGTCATCAGGCTTTCCACCACGGGACGCACTTCAGATGAAACGAGCTTGTCTTTGGTCTGAGACGAGAATTTCGGATCCGGCACCTTCACTGAGAGAACGCAGGTAAGGCCTTCTCGCGCATCATCGCCGGAGATCGAAACCTTGCTCTTCTGAGACACACCAGTCTCATCAGCATATTTGTTGATGACCCGCGTCAGCGCACCCCGGAAGCCGGCCAGATGGGTGCCGCCATCGCGCTGCGGAATATTGTTGGTGAAGCAGAGGACATTCTCGTGATAGCCGTCATTCCACTGCATGGCAGCTTCAACGGTGATCCCGTCTTTTTCGCCTTCGGCGTAGACTGTGTCCGGCATGACCGCATTTCGCTGACGATCGAGATGCTGAACGAAAGCCTTCACACCACCATCATACTGAAAGATTGTTTCGTGCGGCTCAGCTTCCCGCAAATCGCGGAACACGATCTTCACACCGGAGTTCAGGAAGGCCAGCTCACGCAGGCGATGTTCCAGCGTATTCCGGTTGTAATCGGTCATGGTGAAAGTGGCTGGCGAGGCGAGGAACCGAACGCTTGTGCCGGTATAGGGCTTGCCATCTTCGAGGATCGGGCTGTCGCCAACGGCCTCCAGAGGCGCCACCGTGGTGCCGCCATCCTCAAAGCGAACATAATACTCTTTGCCATTGCGGTGAATGCGCAATTCCAGCCAGTCGGACAGCGCGTTCACAACGGAAATCCCCACGCCGTGCAGACCGCCAGACACCTTGTAGGAATTCTGGTCGAACTTACCGCCGGCATGGAGCTGCGTCATGATGACCTCAGCCGCAGAAATCCCTTCGGTCGGATGGGTATCCACCGGCATGCCGCGGCCATTATCGACAATCTCAGCCGACCCGTCGCGATGCAGAATGACATACCCTTCGGAGGCGTGACCGGCCAGCGCTTCGTCGATCGCATTGTCGACGGCCTCATAGATCATGTGGTGCAGACCCGACCCGTCATCGGTGTCACCAATATACATTCCAGGACGTTTTCGGACGGCTTCGAGGCCTTTCAGGACCTTGATGGAATCGGCGCCATATTCGGGTTGTTCAACGGTCTCGTCGGCCATGTCTGCCTTCGTATTTTTTATCTCGTGAATCAGTTAGTTGAGTATAGCCGGTGTCGGACAAAAAGGGAAATCTCAGAGGTATATTGTGGGGTGTTTTCACCCCTCATACCCCCCTGTTTTTAATTGGTTTTTACTCGCGCCCACTGAGGCATGGAAAAAGGTGCAGTTTTTGTAAGACCCGTTTGCCGACCAGAGGTCAGACCAGGCTTTGATTCGGGAACTTCATCCGCACAAAATCAGGCGTTCTCAACGACATGTCCACCTTCAACACGGAAGAATTGGGCGCGGTCCTGAAAGCCATTAAACAGGCTCTCCTCGGTCCCAGTCAGCCAGGCCTGCCCTTGAAGCGAAGAGAGTTCATCAAACAGCGCAGCGCGGCGGTCAGGGTCGAGATGTGCGACTGCTTCATCAATCAAAACGAGCGGGTTCCGCAACTCTTCTTCCATCTCGAGCGCCCGTGCGTTGGAGAGGATCAGTCCAATCAACAGGGCCTTTTGTTGTCCGGTCGAACACAGGGCCGCCGGAACCGCAGTCGGGCGATGCACGACTGTCAGATCCGAACGATGCGGGCCTGAGAGCGTCCGCCCTGCAGCGGCATCTCGCCGACGCCCATCGCGATACTGAGTGGTCAGAAGCTCGGTCACCTCTGGAACAGTCTGTCCGCCCACAAACGCTTGCTCTGCATCGCCTTCCAACCCGAGGTCTGCCTTGGGGAAGGCCGAATCCGGTCGCAACTCTACGGCCGCCTGCAGGCGATCGACCGTCACTTTTCGATGATAGGCAATATGCGCCCCGTGCTCGGCCAGGCGGGCCTCAAGGCCATCCAGCCAAACCGGGTCCGCCCGATCTCGCTCAAGCAGCAGATTACGCTCGCGCATGGCTTTTTCATAAGCCGTCGAATGGCGAGCATGCGTCGGAAAATGGGCGAGCGTCTGCCGATCAAGAAACCGTCGACGTTCGGTCGCCCCGCCTGCGAACACACGGTCCATGGCCGGCGTAAGCCAGATAATGCGCACAAGATCGCTGAGCGAAGAGGCGGTCGCGGTTGCGCCGTCGACCTGCATAACGCGCTTGCCCCGACCAGACCCCTCGAGGCTGGCTTCGATGCGAATGGAGCGATCAAGATCACCATCGAACAGCGTCGCACCTAGCGCCCAGGACGCGCCAGGCTGCCCCTCCTGAACCTGGGCCATATCCGGCAGGCCAGCCGACCGCAAACCGCGCCCCGGCGAGAATTGCGAAACGGCCTCAATGAGATTGGTTTTGCCCGCACCGTTTGGCCCGAACAGGCACACATGTCGCCCGTCCAGTGCAAGCGCCTGGCTTTGATAATTGCGAAAGCCCGAAAGGGCGAGGCGCTTGAGATAGATCCGGCCTTGGCCGCTCATAATGCGTCAGACGCGCAATGGCATCAGCACAAAGCGAGAGGCTTCGTCTTCGGGGTCCCGCACCAGTGCTGGCGCACTTGGATCAGAAAAATCGAACTCAATCACATCGCCATCAATCTGCTGGAAAACATCGAGCAAATAGCGCGCATTAAACCCGATCTCCATCGGATCGGATGCGTATTCGGCTTCGATTTCCTCAACACCATGGCCGGTCTCGGCATGGTTGACGGTGAGAATGATCTTATCCGCCTCAAGCGACATTTTCACAGAGCGCGAGCGTTCAGCGGACACGGTCGCAACGCGATCAACCGCTTTTTCAAGCGCGACATTGGCGACTTTCATCGTCTTGTCGTTATTCTGCGGAATGACGCGCACATAATCCGGGAATGAGCCATCGATGAGCTTGGTCGTGAGCACGGCACGACCCGCTGTGAAAACGATTTTGGCTTCAGAGGCGGACACGGAGACGATGCCATCAAACCCGTCAATCAGGCGTCGGACTTCAGAGACTGCCTTGCGCGGGATAATCACGCCAGCCAGACCATCCGATCCCTCAGGCGCGTCAATCTCAGACAGCGCCAGACGGTGGCCATCGGTGGCAACCGCACGCAGGCGTTTGCCATTGTCGCCATCATGAATGTGCAGATAAACGCCATTCAGATAATAGCGGGTTTCCTCGGTTGAAATCGCAAACCGTGTCTTGTCGATCAGGCGTTTCAGATCGCTGGCATCCAGTGAGAAATTCACCGAGCCCGCATCTTTTGTCATGGTCTGAAAATCAGAGGCCGGCAGCGTTGGCAGGGCGAAGCGCGAGCGGCCCGACTGAATGGAAAGCCGCTGATTATCCGGCAGAAACTCGAGCTGGACGTCGGCCGATTCCGGAAGTTTCCGAATGACATCAAAAAGCGTCTGAGCCGGAGCGGTCAGGCCACCTTCCTGATCGACGCTGGCATCCGCCGCGTCGACAGCTTCGATATCCAGATCAGTTGCCGTCAGCGTCAGCGCGCCAGGACCAGCAGATAAAAGGACATTCGACAGGATCGGTATGGTGTTGCGCTTCTCGACAACACTTTGCACATGGCTAAGCGCACGTAGGAGATCCGACCGGTCAATGGTGAGCTTCATCTCTTACCTTTCAGGAGCGCCCTCGCCCCCTTGCTTCCAAACAAAATTCAGCCCGCTTCGATTCGAAACGGGCTGAGAGTTATCCATAAATCTCGGCTTCGCAAAAGCCATTTGAGGGGAGAAGCCGTCATTTCCTCACTTTTCTTTGGAGGATCAGCTCATTTCGGCGAAAATTTTGGGACTAACCGCCATTTTCACTCCCCTCAGACAGATGGAATCTATTTTTCTGAGCTGAGCTGAATGTCCTCGATCGCACGTTCGACACGTTCGACATCCT
>CEPO01015352.1_pt1 | contig 10612 bp, 10 predicted proteins | sample 530481 | NCBI WGS metagenome assembly CEPO01 (sample SAMEA2620198, study PRJEB7988) | marine metagenome | biome: marine biome (ENVO:00000447); feature: surface water layer (ENVO:00002042); material: "saline water (ENVO:00002010), including plankton (ENVO:xxxxxxxx)" | depth 5 m
CTCTGGTCCCAAACCAGATGCGCTACCAGACTGCGCTACACTCCGACGAACGGCTCCAATACTGCGGACCGACGAAGAACTCAAGTGATCAATTCACTTTCCTACGCACAAGATGGAACACACCGACGGCATGGCAAACAATTTGCCGCTCATTCCGCGTGAGTTGCCCATCGACGTGAACGATATCACCATCAACGCCTGCGACTTGTGCTTCGGCCATAAGCCAGTCACCGAGTCGCACCGGATTGAGATAGTCAATCGAGAGACGCATCGTCACCGACGCCGAATCAGTCGTTTCCCAGGCGATCGTGGCCAGCGCGCTGTCAGCAAAGGCTGCGGCCATCCCGCCATGGAGGAATCCCATGCCGTTGCAATGGCGCTCCAGCACCCTCAACCCCATTTGCAGCTTGTCGCCAACACGGCGTCGATAAACCGGCCCGTTATGCAACGTAAATGGCCCGCGGCGTCCGAGCGATTCCTCGAATCCGTCAGGGATTGGATAAGGATCGTGTTTTGTCACCTTAGTTTTCTGAAGCTGGCTCTTCAGCTGGCTCGACCGGCTCAGTTGTCTCAGGCATGTTTCCAAACAGGTCGTGACGGATCATATCGCCCGGCTTGAGCCCGTATTCGATTACCGCGCCGTCCGGCAATTCAAGAACGCCTGCAACGTTGAAACCTGGATTGATTCGACGCTCCGACTGGGCCTGCACGTGACTCACCGTCGCCAGCACTGTGCCATCAGTATCGATGAAGACCATGTCGATCGGAAACGACACATTCCGCATATACATGTTGGCTTCGCGGGGCGGTGCGAACTCAAAGATCATCCCATGATCCGGTTCAATCCCGTCCCGGAACATCACGCCTGTGGCAATTTCGTTCGGATCGTCTGCGACTTCTGCAGTGATTTGAAACTCAGCCTCACTCGTCTCGATGATGAGATCTGATGTCGGCATATAAACCGCTTCAGTCTGCGCAAACGCGGCACCTGACATAGCGATGGCGGAGATAAGGAGGCTGTACTTCATATTCGTTGTGTTACTGCAGCGACCGAGATGGAGCAAGCGGTCTGATCACACCCCAGTGGGACGAATCGACTCAACATGCTCGCCCTTGGGGCCATCCTTGATCACGGCCGCATAAACGGCTCCGTCAATCAGATCATCCAGATTGGCTTTCCGGACGGCGACCATGTGGACAAAGATATCCGCAGCCGGATTATCCTTGCGAACCACAAAGCCATACCCTTTCGCACGATTGAACCATTTCACCACGACTGGCTCGAACGCGTCGTCCGCATAATCATCTTCAATCGGATGAAGCGGCGTATACTCGATGATCTCAACGGCCTGAAGACCTTTGCTTCTGGCCGTGGCCCAGCAAATCATGTGCCCCCCTTCGTGCATGGCCGAAAGGCCTGCAGCGCGAAGACAGCTCACATGCACCATGACATCAGTTTGACCAGAACCCGAACTATCTGGATCCGGAGCAATAAACCCGTAGCCTTTTACGGCATCAAACCATTTGACCTGGCCTGATATTCTTACTCGCTCTTCACCCGTCTCTTCAGCTTCCTCAGGAGGAAGGCCTTCACACATGTCCCGCAATATTCCCATCAGCTAGTTTCACCCCAAGGTTAACACAGGGGCGAAGCAACGCGATAGATCAATTGTGAAGGAAATGGCACGCCCTAGGGGAATCGAACCCCTCTTTCCAGGTTGAAAACCTGGCGTCCTAACCGATAGACGAAGGGCGCACGCTGGAGAGGGCGGATATAACGAGGCGTGATGTCATACGCAAGATAATTTTTTAGTTTTTTGCAACGCAGTCGACAATTTCAAACTGAACCGAGTCACGGCCCCGCCAGGCGTTGCGTTCCGCATGGCCAATCACGTCAATTTCTGCGCCCGGAGCACACGCATCCCACAGCGGTGTCTCAGCAGATCGCCAGGCAACACATTCAAGTCTGGCCGATCCGTCATCAAGTGTAACTTTCATATGATTCGTTCCGATCAGCCGTCGATCCCGGACCCGAGCGCTTTTGATTCGCAGCAATGGTTTTGGCGCTGCGGCACCATATGGCCCCGCTTTTTCAAGAATCGTCAGAAAATCGAGCGATAAAGCAGACGCGAGTACGTCGAAGTCGATCTGAACAGTTCGCGCGTCTTCGGCATTCACGTCCAGATCAGTGATATGAGCTTCAAGATAGGCCCGGAAGGCCCCAATCTGGTCAGGCTCAAGACTGAGGCCACCCGCCATGGCATGCCCCCCACCCGACAGCAACAACCCTGCCTCGCGCGCAGACACGATGGCGCTTCCGATATTTATGCCCGTCACAGAGCGAGCTGACCCCTTCGCGACGTCTCCGAATGCGTCTCCCCAACCAATGACAATGCTGGGCACAAGAAACTCATCTTTCAGCCGACCGGCCACAATCCCGATCACGCCTGGGTGCCAACCTTCGCCGCCAACGACAATAACCGGCAAGTCCGGCTTTGATTCCAGCTGTTGCTTTGCCATTAGCCGGGCCTGAGACAGTATGTCGGCCTCGATTTCTTTGCGCGCCTCATTCAATCCGTGAAGTTTCTCGGCGATCGGCAGAGCTTTTTCAAATTTCGTTGAGGCCAGCAATTCTGTTGCAAGCCAGGGATCACCAATCCGCCCACCCGCGTTTAATTGCGGTCCGAGACCGAATGTCAGGTCATTGATTCGTTCCGGCGTGCTCCGCCCCGACACCTGACATAATGCCGAAATACCGGCGGACTCCTGCTGCGCGAATGTTTTCAGTCCCTGGACGACGAACGCCCGGTTCACGCCTCTGAGCGGCACCATATCGCAGAGAGTCCCCAGCGAGCACAAATCGAGCCAGTGCATCAGATTGGGCAGCTCTGCTTCTGTGAACTGACCGCTCTCACGCAAATGCCGGTTGATCGCAACGAGCAGCACGAACACCACTCCGGCCGCCGCCAGATGCCCCTGCCCCGAGTCACAATCGGGACGGTTTGGATTGACCAGTGCTGAACACACCGGAATGTCTTCCCCCATCAGGTGGTGGTCCACCACAATAATATCGAGACCGATATCTGTCGCATGGTTCAGCGCTGTCTCGGCTGCTGCACCGCAATCTACGGTAACCACAATTTCCACACCCTGCGATTTGAGAACTTCAAACGCATGAGGCGATGGTCCATAACCCTCTTTCAGCCGGTCTGGCACATATAACTCAAGAGACCTGTCGAAATGACGGAAATACCGGATCAGTTGGGCTGCACTGGTCGCACCATCGACATCATAATCAGCAAGAACGGCAACGGATTTTCCAGACTGTATAGCGTCCGCCAGAAACCCCGCAGCGTTGTTCATATCCTTGAATGTCGAAGGATCCGGAAAAAAATGTTTAAGCGTTGGATTGAGAAAATGCTCAACTTCGTCGGGCTTAACATGCTGCCGCAACAGCAGAGCCGAAACGGGTTCCGTTTGACCGGTCTGACGCGCAAAGTCAGAAACCATCTCTGATGAAATGTTCGGCTCCAGCCAAACAAGGCCGCGCGCTGATGTCATGCTTTGGAAACAGGTCGTCTGGTTCGAACACGGCGGGTCGAGTGATCAAAACTGGTCATGATCAGGGTCTCGGTTTCAACTGTACCATTTGAATAGCTCACACCATCGAGCAAGCCACCTTTGGTCACACCCGTCGCACAAAAGACGGCCTCATCATGAACCAGATCTGCCAGATCATAAATTCGGGTTAGGTCCTGAATACCGACCCGGCGAGCCCGACCTTTTTCTTCATCGTTTCGGAAAACAAGGCGTGCCTTCATCTGCCCGCCAATGCATTTCAACGCCGCCGCAGCAAGAACCCCCTCCGGCGCCCCGCCACGGCCGATATACATATCAATACCGGTCGTCGGATCCGTCGTGTTGATGACGCCGGCGATGTCCCCATCCGGAATAAGAACAACGCGTGCTTCGACAGACCTCAAAGACGCGATCAGTTCCTGGTGCCGAGGACGATCGAGCACACAGACGGTCAGATGTTTTGGATCCACACCTTTTTCTTTGGCGAGCGCGAGCACATTCTCTGCAGGGCTGGCATCCAGATCGATCACGCCGTCCGGATAGCCTGGTCCGATGGCGAGCTTATCCATATAGACATCAGGCGAATGAAGCATTGTGCCATGAGGCGCAATCGCGAGCACTGATAGCGCGTTAGACATCGCCTTGGCAGTCAGTGTGGTCCCTTCCAGCGGGTCCAGGGCAAGATCCATCTCCGCGCCCTCGCCCGTACCGACGTCTTCACCAATATAGAGCATGGGCGCTTCATCGCGCTCACCCTCTCCAATAACGATACGGCCTTTAATTTCCACCTGATTGAGTCGGGTCCGCATCGCATCGACAGCGGCCTGATCAGCCATTCGCTCGTCGCCACGTCCCGAATAATCAAAAGCCGCGACAGCAGCAGCCTCTGTGACCCGGATCATGGCGTCAGCAAGTGTTGAATGAATTCTTGAGTCAGCCATCGTCTTCTTCCGGAATGATCTGAACTAGCTACTCTCAATCCGGATAAGCCGCGCTGGCTCATGGACCGCATCAAGAGAGTTTACCCGACTCACTGCTTCTTCGGCCGCAGCGAGCGAGCAGTTATGCGTCATGATTGCGATCGGCGCAAACTCGGAGTCGCCCGCTGAATCCTGAAGCAGCGCATCAACAGAGACATCAGACCCTGCCAACTTCTCCGTCAATGATGCAAGCGCCCCGGCTTTATCTCGCAATTCCGCCCGAATGAGATATTTGGATTCCGATTGGGAAATCTTGTCTTTTGGACAGAAAGTCTGACTGAGCAAACCGACACAGACCCCAAAAACGGGTGTATTCTGATCAGACAGAAGCGCTGACAAATCACCCAACACGGCGCTCGCCGTTGCATCAGATCCGGCCCCCGGACCCGTCAGCGTGTAATTGCCAGCATGGACACTTTCGATCATGATAGCGTTCAGCGGACCATCAATCATGGCAAGCGGTGATGCCTTTGGCAGAAGAACAGGCTCAACCCGACAGATCACGCCGAATTCGGTCTGAACAGCTTCTGCGATGAGCTTGATTTTGTGATCGAGCTTACCTGCCAGCTGAAGGTCGCGAAGGCTGATCGAATCAACGCCGTGGATGGACACTTGGGAGAAATCCATCGGCACACCAAAGCCGAGAGAACTCAGTATCGCGATTTTGTGCGCGGCATCCGTGCCCGAGACATCCAGAAACGGATCAGCTTCGGCATAACCAAGACGTTGGGCGTCCGCGAGAACGTCATCGTAATCCCTGCCGGTTTCCGCCATTTCTGACAGCAGAAAGTTGCACGTGCCGTTCAGAATCCCGCGAATGGATTTGAGCTCGGTTCCGGCAAAAGACTCCCGAATCGCGCGGACAATCGGAATGCCGCCAGCGACCGCCGCTTCAAACAGGAGCGGTGTTTTTTTTGCTTCTGCGCGCTGGGCCAGCTCTTCACCATATTCGGCGATCATGGCCTTATTTGCGGTAACCACGGGTTTTCCGAGATCCAGCGCAGCTTCAACAGCGAGCTTAGCCGGACCATCAGACCCACCGATCAACTCGACGAAGATCTCGGTATCGTCAGATTTCGCGAGCGCAACAGGGTCATCATACCAGGCGTAATCGCTGATATCGACGGGGCGCGCCCGGGACCGGTTGCGCGCACTCACGCCACTGACAACCAATTCGCCGTCGAGCCGCAGTTTTCCCTGATCCTGCAAACGCGCGATAAGCCCTGTCCCTACATTACCGAGACCGGCAATTCCAACTTTCATAGATTTTTTCATGAACTAACCTGTTGCGATGTTCGGCATTTGCTGATCGTTCACAGTCTGAAGAAACTTGCGAACATTTCGAGCGGCCTGTCGTATCCGCTGCTCGTTTTCAACAAGCGCCATGCGGACATATCCCTCACCGTGCTCACCAAATCCGACACCCGGTGAGACACTGACATGCGCTTCATTGAGCAGTCTGAGCGAGAAATCGAGTGACCCCAAATGACGAACCTGTTCCGGCAGGGGCGCCCACACGAACATTGAGGCATCAGGCACGGGCAATGTCCATCCTGCCTGATTAAACGATTCAACCAGAATGTCCCGGCGGGTTTTGTAGATCGAGCGCAGTTCTTCGACGCAGCTCTGATCTCCGTTAAGTGCCTCACACGCCGCAACCTGAATAGGTGTAAATGACCCATAATCGAGATAGGATTTCACACGTGCCAGAGCTGCGATGAGCTTTTCATTGCCGGCAGCAAAACCAACACGCCAGCCGGCCATATTATAGGTTTTGCTCAGTGTTGAGACTTCAACACAAATGTCCCTCGCCCCATCGACTTCGAGAATCGATGGCGGGGGATCACCGAAGTAGATTTCGGTGTACGCTTGGTCCGACAGGATCCAGAGGTCGTGCTTCTTCGCAAAAGCGACGGCATCTTTGTAGAAATCCAGATCCACCACCTGAGCCGTCGGGTTCGCCGGATAACACAACACCATCGCCGTCGGGCTTGGAACGGAATGCCGGACTGCGCGTCCCAGGCCAGAGAGATATTCCTCGGGTGATAAAGCCCGCACGTGCTGAATGGTCGCTCCCGCCATGATGAAACCAAAGGAATGGATCGGATAGCTTGGGTTTGGAGATAGGATCACGTCTCCAGGTGCCGCCAGTGCCTGCGCAAGATTCGCAAATCCTTCTTTTGATCCCATAGTCGCCACGACTTCGCGATCAGGATCAAGGGTCACACCAAACCGTCGGCGATAGTAGTTGGCCAGAGCTCGACGAAGCCCGGGAATACCTTTTGAGGACGAGTACCGATTGGTTTTCGGCTTGCGTGCGGTTTCAATCAGTTTGTCCACAATGTGTGGTGGCGTGGGGAGATCAGGATTGCCCATGCCGAAATCTATGATGTCGGCACCGGACGCTCTCAGAGCCGCGGCGTTCCGATTGACCTGTTCAAAAACGTAAGGCGGAAGGCGGCGAATTTTGTGAAACTGTGGCGGTAGCATTGCGAGAGACTTCTATTTTGGAAAGCTGGGTTTTTAATACGGTTCTTCGCCTTTGGCGACGATGGCTTGTTGTTCGGCCACCCACGCTCGCAACGCCGCTTCATCCATATCTGCTGGCTCTGGGGCCGCCTCGTCCAGCTCCTCTTTTGCGTCTTCGATCTGCTTGGCCATACGGCTCCACAGCTTTGAGTCCTCGTCATCGACCGGAATAAGGGCCGTACGAAGATCAGGATATCCCTCTGCAATGACCTCCGCCCGTCTGGTCTCAAACCATTCGGGCGCGGGAACATTATTGTCCGGCAATACGGACACACAACCGCTCAGCGTCACGGTGAGTGCAATAGCAGGTCCAAAGCGAATCAAAACTGTCTCCGACTTAGTCTTCCAGTAGGAAAGTTACGATAGTATACTTGGTGGGCTATAATGAGGCAAAACACAATGGTGGAGAAATCTAAGTCATCTCCGAAAGCCAAAAACTCCGCGAAGGCGGCTGATAAAGTCGTGAAGGAAGAAATACGGCCCGAAAAAGTGAAACAAAAGCTCGATCCACCAAAGGCCACAGCCAAGACCCTACAGGACATTCTTGAGGAGGCTGGCCCTCAGAAGATGGAAGCTCTGACACGCAACATGTCAGACGCAATATTCGAGAGCCAGCAAATACTTCGCGACGTCACAACGGCCAATCTGAAGAAATCTCTCGACCCCAACCGTCCAGATCCGTTTGGCGCAGGACAAGCGCTTTCCAAAGTTGGCGAGAATTTAGCGCGCCACCCGGATCGCCTGTTCGCTGCACAGATGGAATTGTGGGAAGGACATTTGAACATCTGGCGGTCAATGCTGACCGGCAAGGAAGAAACCAAAAGTCGGGACAAACGATTCTCAGATCCCGAATGGTCGTCCAATCCGATGTTTAATGTGATCCAGCAGACCTATGAGCTGAATTCAAACTGGTTGATGAATCTCATCGGATCAGCTGAAGAACTGGATGAGACCACACGCCGCAAAGCGAACTTCTTCGCCAAACAAACAGCCGATGCATTCTGCCCGACCAATTTTTTCAGCACCAATCCTGCAGCCCTCAAGGCTATGCTGGAAACTGGCGGCGAAAGTGTACTCGAGGGATTAAAACTTGCACGAGCTGATCTGCAGCGCGGCCATGGTCGTCTCATGATCAGTCAGACTGACGGTAGCGAGTTTAAACTGGGAGAGAATATTGCGACCGCTCCGGGTAAAGTCGTCTATCAGAATGACCTCATCGAGATTATCCAATACGATCCCAGTACGAAGAAGGTTTATGAAATCCCTCTCCTGATCTTCCCACCTTGGATCAATAAATTCTATATTCTGGATCTTCGCAAAGAAAACTCGATGATCCGCTGGCTGACTAAAAAGGGCATCAGTGTCTTTGTGGTGGCCTGGCGGTCTGCTGATCATTCCATGGCCCATTTGCGCTGGGACGATTATGTCAGTCAGGGTGCCTATGCAGCCACCGAAGCCGTGACCGAGCTTACTGGCTGCGAGAAAATCAACACGGTCGGATATTGTATTGGCGGCACTATGCTGACGTCTGCCCTCGCCCGGATGGCGCAGGAAGGCGACGAGCGCATTCAATCCGCGACCTATTTCGCCTCTCAGGCTGACTTTGCAGAAGCAGGAGACCTGAAAGTCTTCACTGACAGCCAGGCCATTCGTCAAATTGAACACTGCATTCATGAAAACGGCGGCGTAATGGCTGGCGAGGATATGGCTGAGACTTTCAATTATCTGAGACCAGCTGATCTCGTCTGGCGTTACGTCGTCGACAGCTACATGATGGGTAAGAAACCGCGTCCGTTCGATCTGCTCTACTGGAATTCAGATCAGACGAATATTCCCGGGCCAACCCATCTCACCTATCTGAAGGACCTTTATTGCGACAATGCCATGGCAAAAGGTGAATTCCGTGTGCTCGGTCGCAAGATCAATATCGGAGACATCAAGATCCCGATTATGGTCCAGGCGAGCCGTGAAGATCACATCGCGCCGTTTAAATCGGTCTACAACACTGCTCGGGCCTTTGGCGGGCCGACGGAACTGGTTCTCGCCGGTTCGGGCCATATTGCTGGTGTCGTGAACCACCCGGATGCAAAAAAATATCAGCATTGGGTCAATCCAGACCTTCCTGAGACCCATGAAGAATGGCTTTCAGGTGCCGAAGAACATGAAGGCTCTTGGTGGCCACATTGGTTTGAGTGGCTGAAGGCGCGTTCCGGCGAGAAAATTCCGGCGCGCGAAACGCCGGATTTCGGACTGGGTGACGCACCTGGCAATTATGTGAAATTGCGCCTCGAGGATCTCGGCGTCGGCGATATTGCCGAAACCTGAGTTACGGGAATAGCGGCTGCAACCCGCTGAGACCTTCCGTCTCCGGGAACCCAAACATCAGGTTGATGTTCTGCAGAGCCTGTCCGGCTGATCCTTTGATCAGATTGTCGATCGCGCCAATGATCACAGCCTGGCCGGGCTTGCGGTCAGCATGCACGCTGATCTCGCATCTATTGGTCCCGCGCGTGTGGCGCGTGTCTGGCGGCAGGCTGCCAAATGGTCGAACTCGCACAAACGCCTCAGACTCATAAGCGTCAGACAGAACCGAATGCAGCTGCTCCGCGGAAATTCCGTCCGCCATCTGAACATAGATCGTCACCAGCTCACCACGCGTCATCGGAACAAGATGAGGTGTGAAGGTCACAAAGACGTTTTCACCGATCCGACCTGAAACTTCCTGCTCGATCTCTGGTGCATGGCGATGAGCCCCGATTGCGTACGGATGAAGACCTTCAGCTGCCTCACAAAAGAGGTTTCCTTCCTTCAGCGAACGTCCGGCACCAGAAACTCCAGATTTCGCGTCAATGATGATTGACGCCGGATCGATCAGATCCGTCTGGCTGATAGGCAGGAGGCACAGAAGCGTCGCTGTCGGATAGCATCCCGGGCACGCGACGAGATCGGCAGTCTTCACCTGCTCTCTCGCGAGCTCGGTCAGTCCATAGACCGCATTTCTGGTCCGTTCGGGAGACAGATGCGCCCGGCCATAGACCGTCTCATAGAGCGCTGCATCACGCAGACGATAATCGGCTGACAAGTCGACCACACGAACATGATCCGGCAGGGTTTCAACCAGATCCTGACTGGTCCCGTGAGGCAGGCACGAGATGGCAAGATCGATATCTGTCCAGTCGACATCTTCAGCGGTCACAAGCTCAACAGCCTGATAACTGCTCAGATGCGGATAGACGTCGGTCAGGCGCTTACCAGCAAGCGAGTTCGCCGTCGATGAAACAACGTCAATTCCGGAATGCCCGACAAGCAATCGCAGCATCTCCGCTCCGGTATAACCGCTGGCTCCGAGCACGCAGGCTCTGATCTTCTTCCCTGACATTCGTCTTCCCCATAAACAAAAAGGGCGCCTCGTGAGAAGCGCCCAATTTCATTGTGATCCAATGTGCAATTAGCGCTTGGAGAACTGGAAGCTACGACGCGCTTTCGCACGGCCGTATTTCTTACGTTCCACGACCCGTGGGTCA